>Ga0209937_1000704_pt1 | contig 10264 bp, 7 predicted proteins | sample SalPon1_B_H2O_MG_FD_185699 | JGI IMG/M metagenome (GOLD analysis project Ga0209937, IMG submission 185699) | Salt pond water microbial communities from South San Francisco under conditions of wetland restoration - Salt Pond MetaG R1_B_H2O_MG... | ecosystem: Environmental > Aquatic > Non-marine... | reverse complement strand
AACTTGTTATAACAAAACAAATATACATGTTTAACGAAACTTTTTGCTGGATAACAAAACATTTTTGTCATTGTTATCACGATTTCCTTTTTCAACATATTTTGAAATAGCACTATCTAAAGGGTCGGTTATCTGCTCCAGGTCCCTGTTAGATACATGCGTATAGATCATCGTTGTCTCAGGCTTAGAATGCCCCAGAAACTCCTGAATATAGCGGATGTCAACGCCATTGTCCAATAAATGGGTGGCATAACTATGACGCAAGGTATGCGGCGTTACTTTTTTATGAATTCCGGCTGATTGGCAATTCCGTTTCAGAAATTGTCTTACAGATGAAGCACTATATCGTTCTCCGGTCTTATCATTTTCAAACAAGTAAACCTTAGGATCATAAGTCTTGGCGTAGGCGATCAGTATTTTTCGTATTTGTTTCCCTAAGGGCACGGTCCTATCCTTTCTCCCTTTTGCGTTCTTTATGTGTATATAGTTCCTCTGTAGATCAATTGCTTTTAATTCCAGATTTAAGAGCTCACCTATTCGCATCCCTGTTGCATAGATCAATGTGATCATAGCACGATGTTTTAGGTTTTTAGTCACTTTTATTAAACGTAACACTTCCTCGTAAGACAAAACAACAGGAAGCTTTTTATCTTTTTTAGGTCTTTGTAAAAGGTCAGGTTCAAACGCTACGTTTGATCTTAAATGAGAAAAATGCTTGAGCGCACCTACACATTGTCTATGCGAACTAATGCTGTAATTGTTCCTGGCGATGACTTGCTCAATGAATAGCTCAACGGATCGGTTATCTATATGTTCTATTTGTCGATCAGCATAAAAGTTGAGAAATAAACGAATGAAATAGACATACGTATGAACCGTCGATGCACTTTTACGTTGTCCGATCAAATAATCTTTAAATTCATCCAGATAAGATTGATGAGTTCGAGGAAGCGCCGATCTCGCACTTTTCTTTTCAGCCGATTTTTTAGCTTTCACCATCGCCGAATAATCTATATAGCAATCCTTAGCGCGCAACTTTTTATAGATCTGTCGCTTGTTCTTAGCCGTATGCGCCATATAAAAGCACTTGTGCGTTTGGCTCCATTGAGCTCCTAATCCTTTTACCAGTTCCTTAAGCTCCTGGTCATAATGAAACTTTATCGCGATTTGATCATCACCTCTGTGATAAAGCGGAAAGAGTACTACTGTTCTTACAGCCATTGATACATTTAAAAGTATAAAAATATAAAAAAAGGAGCAAAAGCAGGAATAAAATGACCTTCCCTAAATAGCGTTGACCGTTTTAATTCTATTCATCGTAAATGAATAGAACTGTCTGTATTTCAACGGTACATCACTTCTATAAAGAAATCCGATTTTATAGTTGGCCTACTAGGGCTTCCCGACAGGTTATTTCTACGGTCATACTTCCCTTGAAATAATCCATCGGGATAAACTTCTCGCCCTATGATATTTTAATTTAAAATAAAAAACCTAAACTAAATGAATAGTTTAGGTTAAAATTTGTTGGCCTACTAGGGCTTCCCGACAGGTTATTTCTACGGTCATACTTCCCTTGAAATAATCCATCGGGATAAACTTCTCGCCCTATGATATTTTAATTTAAAATAAAAAACCTAAACTAAATGAATAGTTTAGGTTAAAATTTGTTGGCCTACTAGGGCTTCCCGACAGGTTATTTCTACGGTCATACTTCCCTTGAAATAATCCATCGGGATAAACTTCTCGCCCTATGATATTTTAATTTAAAATAAAAAACCTAAACTAAATGAATAGTTTAGGTTAAAATTTGTTGGCCTACTAGGGCTCGAACCTAGACTCTTTTGGACCAAAACCAAATGTGTTGCCAGTTACACCATAGGCCAATTAAGCGAGTGCAAATTTAGAATAAACTATTTTTAAAACAAAAAATAATTATGTGAAATTTTACCCAATATATCAGTCGCCTAATTGTACTGCGGTCCCAGATGCGACGACCATCAACATTCCGTTGCCAATAGTCTCATAGTCCAGGTCAATGCCTACAATAGCATCACACTTCATGTTAGCTGCCTTTTCTTTCATCTCTTCCATTGCCGTGTCCTTCGCTTCTTTCAACACCTTTTCGTAAGAAGATGACCTTCCACCCACAACATCACGGATGCTGGCAAAGAAGTCGCGAAAAGCATTGGCACCTATGATCGTTTCGCCGGTAACGATGCCGGCATAGCTCGTTATCGTTTTGTTATCTACTTGATTCGTCGTTGTTAATAGCATGTTTTTTTATTTCAAATATACTGTGTATGATCCTTATTACAAATATTTAAACCTTATGAAAGAGAATTATCTCGTCATTTATTGACCTCCTTCAATTTTTCTACGATCCTGAAAGCTGCCGGACAGATGCTAATATTCTTAAGCGTAAGTTGTGTGATCTGATGGAAACGTTTTCTGTCCGTATGCGGATATTCCGCACAGGCCTTTGGTCTAACATCGTAGATCATACATTTGTTATCTTCAAAGAGAAACGGACAAGGTGATTCAGGCAATACATAATCGCCTTCATCGTCCAAGGTGAGATAGGTATCAATAAATTTTCGAGAAGATAATTTCAGGCGTTTAGCAATCCGGTTGATATCTTTATCTGTAAATATCGGACTGGTGGTTTTACAGCAATTCGCGCAGTCTAAGCAATCTGTTTCTGAAAAAACTTCATCATGAAGATACTGCATTTTTTGATCAAGATCTTTGGGTGGTTTTTTCTTTAGTCTCTTGAAAAAATCCCGGTTTTCTTTCTTTTTAGCAGCTGCTTTCTGGGCGATATTTGATGAATTTACCGACATTTTTTCTTACAACAGTTTTTGAAGTGCTTCAATCTTACGATTTTAGTAGTTTACATAGAATAGCTCGATATTGCTTAATCATTCAATTACTTTGGTTATCCATTTGATAAATACCCACTTCTAACTCATCCTGATCATTAGCATAAGCTCGAAACATTCCGGATGTGTTGAATTCAAAACTTACATCTCCATAATGATCTAAAGCTACAACGCCGCCGTTTCCACCTAATTCTTTTAGTTTTTGTTGAATCACTTTTTCGGTAGCATCTGCTAAATCGAGAGATTGATATTCCATCAAAGCAGATATATCATAAGCAACCACACCACGAATAAAATATTCGCCGTGACCGGTGGAAGATACCGCGCAAGTTTTATCATTGGCATAACTGCCTGCACCAATAATAGGAGAATCGCCAATTCGACCATATTCTTTATTGGTCATACCTCCGGTTGATGTTCCGGCTGCTAAATGACCTTTTTGATCTAAGGCAACACAACCAACCGTTCCAAATTTATAATCTTCTGATAATAAGGATGCCTGATCTTTTTCAGCAGATTTTGCGTTTTGTAAGGATTGAAATCTTTTTTCCGTATAGAAATAGTCTGCTTTTTTCATTTCTATATTTTGCTGTCTCGCAAATTTTTCAGCACCATTCCCGGAAAGCATTACGTGCTTTGAGTTGAGCATCACTTGCTCGGCTAAGCTAATTGGGTTTTTTACGTGCTTTACTCCGGCAACGGCACCGGCATTTAATGTGTTTCCATCCATAATGGATGCATCGAGCTCATTAGTTTCGTCATGAGTAAAAACCGCTCCTTTCCCGGCATTGAACAATGGAGAATCTTCTAATGTCATCAAGGTTTCCTTGACGGCCGTTACCGCTGTTTCTCCATCAGCTAAGCGTTGATTGCCGTGCGTAACCGCTTCTTTTAGCTTATCTTGATAGGCTTTTTCTAAAGAATCAGAGAACATTCCGGGTTTCATATATCCGGCGCCACCGTGAATTGCTATCGCATATTCGTGTTGTTCCGGTTGAGTTGAAGAAGTTGGCTGAGTTTCTTTTTGATCGGATTGGCAGGAGATGAACATAAAAATGACCATTCCTATCCATAATGAAAAGCGCATATCCTAATTTTAGGATAAAAGTAAGTAAAAATTTATCATTTACAGGTTAATTACGCCACAGATAAATTACTCCATTTTGAGTCTGCGAAATAGAAAATGCAATTCACTTCCGATCTGCATACAGCCATCATTATACTTTTCTGACTCCATTTCTGTATCATCAAATTGCTTAGGATCAGGGAAAGTGAGATTGACCCTTTGCAGTGCATTTGGAATAAAGGGACAATTCTCAGCGGCATTGTCGCAAAGCATAATAGCCGAAAAGTTTTGCTGCGGATTTACTTCATCATCAAATAACTTTGAAAAAGTGATAAGCTGTTGATGGGCTCCGTATTTGATCTGCACTTTTGGGTTCAGCCGATTATTTTGTTTTACAATTCTAAACCCGATATTACCAAGACAATCAAGCGTATTTTGATGAACAGCTGTTACTTCTGTTCCGCCCGAGTAGGCTTTTACCGGAAGTTGATAATAATCTGCTAAAACATTTGCCCAAACTTCTGCAAATATACTCCGCCGCGAATTATGCGTGCAGATAAAGATCAATGGGAATGGCTCTTTTTTGTTCTTATCTTCTAAAGTATCGGCTAAATGAGAAAGTGCATTTTTTCTCGTTTTACTTATGTTTTCTTCTTTAGCAGCAATTTGTCGTATAAGTTGCTCTATCGGTTTAAACATAATCTTTATTATATCACAGGTACAGACTTTACTGATGATCTTTTTTAATATAAGATTAGCTTTTCGTTAAAAAAAAAACAAGCTATTGAAATGAATCAATAGCTTGAAATTGGGAACTCGCTAATTAAGTATAAAATAGACTAATTCACATCCCAAAAGAGTGGACTTGTAACTGTATCACCATTATCAAGTTGATCAACAGCATTTGACCTGTTTTCTCCATTTAAGGTTTGCAAACTTTGCGGATATCTTAAACGTTTAGGCATCTCTTGGATATCTACTCTAGGAATAAACACATAACTTGGATCAGTGCCATCTGGTAGAGCATCTAATTGATTTTGATCAAGTTGGATACTTTCATCTGGCAAGACTAAGAATTCAGGGAATCCTGTTCTGCGGTATTCTGCCCAGGCTTCATCAGATTGCATATAAAGAGCAATATATTTCTGATTCATAACTGTTTCCTGGCTGGCTGGTGGTAAATTATCAACAAAAGCATCAATGTCACTTTGGGAAACACCCCATTTTTGCATAGACGCTCTGACACCTTCTTCATACTCAGCTTGAGAGAATCCATTTCTTTCAGATAATATGAATTGGACTTCTGCATATTCCATTAATACTTCACCGTAGTTAGGTTTTAGTACATTACTACTAGGAAATGTAAATGAACTAAATGGTAATTGTTGCGCTAGAGGAAAAGCATAAGGTATTCCTTGATAATCAGTTTCATCATTACTTGCATCAACAGTATTACCTAATACTGCATCTATACTTGCGTCACTTGGAGCGGTCATTTCAAATAATCGTGGATCAAGATCAAATGAATTGTTTTCTCCTTTTAAGGCTCTTACAAATGTATTAGTTACACCAAAATCAGTACGGTCTATATATGCCTGCCAAAATGGAGACGCTGTAGCATCTTGTTCTGAATATTCTTGGACAGCATTATCAGCATTAGATGTCATAACACCTTCAGCAACAGCCTCATCTATAGCTGCATCAGCAGCAGCTGGATCTACGTTTCTCTGCCTGTTAGCGATTCTTAATATTAAAGAATTTGCAAACTTCTTCCATTTAGAAGCATCACCACCAAAAATATTATCGCCATTCGTGAAAACAGGTTCAGAGGTAACCAGTTGATCAGAAGCAGCCCTCAGCTCTTTTATTAAGTCTTCATAGATTTTTTCCTGTTCAGCAAATACGGGAGATAAGAACTCACTTGGTTGAAGTGCTTGAAAAGAAGGGTCTTCTGTGCCAAATGAATAATAAGGAACGTCACCAAAAGTATCAGTTAAATGATGAAATATAAAGGCAAGCATAATCCGTGCTGCTGCTATTTGATTTTCATTATCACCAAAGGCAGCTTGAGCATTTCTCGTTTCCTCATTCGTGTTTAATTCAATTACTTTTTTTAGGTCTGTTCCTACTCTATAGGAATCTCGATATATTCCATTAGCGGTTGTTTCTCGGTAAAGAAATCTATCTTCGTCGGCATAGCTAGTCTGTCCAAAATATTGCAACCAAGGCAAGGTAAGACGACCAGCGCTAAAATCATTTCTTATGGCTGTCATGTATTCAGCTGTAGCATTGTTAAATACAGTATAAGCTGGAACAACTTCCGGTTCGTTAGGATTTTTATTAAAATCCTCTATATCATCACCACATGAAGTGATGAGTAGCATAAAAATGCTTAATTTGATTAATGAGTATTTCATAGTTTTTTTATTAATATTATACAATGACTTTAAAATTTAAGTTGAAGGTTTAAACCATATGATAAAGTAGATGGTAAAGACCCACCTTCTGAACCCTGAATATTTCCACTACCACTTGTAGCAACTTCAGGATCAAAATTATCATTATCCAGACCAAATACAGCAAGATTCCTTCCAAAAGCAGATAATTTAACGTCTTTCACATAACCATTAAACCATTCACGAGGGAAATTATAAGACAAATTAAGTTCTCTTAATTTTACATAATCAGCATCAAATACGTTTTGGTTATCATTTCCAAAAAAGTGATCTTGTCCTTGTTGCTGAGCTGATATAACAGTAGTATTAGGTTGCGTATTAGTTACTGTATAGCTACCATCGTCATTAAATGTTACATCACCAGTAACACCTTGTTCAACTACACCTTCTTCTCTAATATTGCCTACTGCGGTCTGTTCAAGGATACCGCTGTAATTTCCAAAAATATTAGTTAAAGATCGATATTTACCGCCTTGTTGTATATCAACTAATGCACTTAAGGTGAAATTTTTATAAGTAAATGAATTTCTTATACCCATATTCCAGTCTGGTAACACACTACCCAAATTTTCTACATCAGGTGTCTCTAAATAACTACCATCTGAACCTACTACTTTATTTCCTTGATCATCAAATACAAAGTTTGTACCTCTTATTTGTCCATATCTTTCACCAACTACAGCATTGAGTGTAACACCATTAAAAGGGTATCTAGCTAATTGTAAAGTTTCCACTCCTTCAATGAGTGATAAAAGCTTATTTCTATTTCTTGCATAATTAATGGTTATGTCCCAGGAAAAATCGTCCATTTTTACAGGTGTTCCACTTACTAGAAGTTCAATTCCTTGATTTTCTAATTCACCGGCATTAATTACCGTAGATCCATAACCGGTACTAGGATCAACCTCAACGGGTGTAATTAAATCTTCTGTTCTTTCATTATAATAGGTAAAGTTAAAACTTAATCTATTTTCAAAGAAGCCCATTTCTAAACCTAACTCCCAGGTATTTTTTGTTTCTTGTTTAAGATTTTCGTTTAACAATGTATTAGGTTGTGAAAAAGTTGGATTTTCTAAGAAGTTTAATCCATTAGGGTTTTCATAAGTTGTTATCAATTGATATGGATTTGTACCATTACCCACTTGGGCGTAACCGCCTCTTAATTTACCATAAGTTAACCAGTCATAATCGAGCAACTCAGAAAAGACCAAACTACTACTAACAGATGGGTAAGAATATGAATTATTATCAGCCGGTAAAGTAGAATCCCAATCATTTCTAAAAGTTGCATTTAGATATAAGAAATCCTTATAACCAAAAGATGCTGAACCAAACACACTATTTACCCTCAATCTACTGTCAAAATCATTGACTGTTGCTTGATCACTAGAATTTCCTAAGTTAAACAGTCCATCTACAATTAAGCCACCTTGACTATTACCACTTATAACTGACCTGTAACTGTCTCTTCTATTTACACCAGCTATAGCTGTTAAACTCAGATCATCATCTAAGAAATCATCCTCATAAGTCAATCTTCCTTCATAATTATACTCTTTAAAATTTGTATTGTTTTGAGAGTAAGAAGATTGAGCATTCGAACCTTTTGCAATTCTTTGGCTTATTTCGTTGCTATAAAAATCACCTTGTGCATTAACTTCTGCAGTCAATTTATCAGTAATTTTATAATTAGCAAATACTTTACCGAAAAATCTATTTCTTTCATCTTCAGAAGTATTTTTATTAATTATCCAGTATGGATTGTCTGTATAACGTGGAGTCGGATTGTCAAAAGCTAACCTATTCCACGTACGTTGTCTTCCTGTAGGCGTCACATATTTTTTTAATCGATCTGAATCTAATTGATTTTGACCAAAATGGAAAAACTGTAATGGAACACTTATTCCACCGCCACCGGAATACCCTACTGCCGGTCTATTGAATCCACTTGTTCTGGTATAATTGAAATTTGAACCTACGGTCAATTGTTCATTTAAGTTTGCTTTACCATTAAAATTAATAGTGGTTTTATCTAGCGTTGAGTTAGGAACAATTCCTTCTGTTTGAATATTTGATACAGAAGCTCTGTATTGTGCCTTTTCATTACCGTTTGAAAAAGAAACACTATTGTTATAGGTTACTCCTGTGTTAAAGAAGTCATAATGATCGTTTTCCGGATAGACCCAAGGTCTTGGATTCAAGAAATCATCTTCAAAAGAAGGGTCAAATGCATCCCAATGCAGAACATTTCTATTTGGGTCATATCTGGGTCCCCAAGATTCATCAGTTGCATAATCAACAACATCATATGATGTTCCGTCAATATTTACACTGTTGAAGTCAGGTGAAGTCAATGTTGCCGGATTACCAGCTCCACCACCATATTTTTTCTGTAATTCAGGACCTATATTAACAGATTCAAAAGATATACCTGAATTAACCACTACTTGCCCACTTTTACTTCCTGATTTTGTTGTTATTAATACAACACCATTAGATGCTCTATTACCGTATAAAGCGGCTGCGGGTCCACCTTTAAGCACTTGCATACTTTCTATATTATCCGGGTTGATATCAAAACCTGTATCACCAAAGTCTCTACCACCACCACCTGATTGAGTACCTGTGGAATTAAAGTTGTCATTAGCAAGCGGTACACCATCAACTACAAATAGCGGTTTATTTTCTTGTGTAATTGAACCGGCACCTCTAATTAAAATTCTTGATGATCCACCTAAATTAGCTGATGCATTTGTAATCTGAACACCTGCTACTCTACCACTTAATGAGTTAATAGCATTCGCATTTCTTGTTTCAGTCAAGGCATCACCTTCAACATCTTGTGTAGCATATCCTAAGGATTTTTTCTCTCGGGTTATGCCCAAGGCAGTAACAACTACCTCATCTAATTGGTTTGGATTTGATTCTAAATTGATGGTCAAATTTTCTTGACCTTCATAAACAATTTCTTTAGATTTCATTCCCAAGTAAGAAAATACCAATGTTTGGCCATTTTCTACCTCAATTTCGAAATTTCCCTCAAAATCTGTTTGAGTTCCAATTTCTGTTCCTTTAACAGAAATGTTTGCTCCCGGTAAAGGAACACCGTCCTGATCATTTACAGTACCTTTTAATAAATCTCCCTGCGCAAAAGCTACAGCAGAAATCATAACAAAAAGTAAAGTCATACTTCGTAGTAATTTTTCATTCATTTTATAATTATTTAACGTTTATGTAAAAATAGAATTTTACACAGGCGACAAGGGATAACTTCTAAAATATTAACAATAAATTAACATTTAAAAATATGAGGTCTCCTAAATTAAAAAATAAGTAAACCATAAAATATTGAATAATAGCAATATATGCTTGTAAAAAAAATTAAGCTCAAGTCTCATATTACTACAAAATGGCTGAAATTAGTTGCATTTTAGAGTATATATCATTAGAAATCAAAGATGTATTTAATAAAAATTATTTTTAATTATCAATATCATATTTTATCTTAAAAAAATATTAAATATGATTTAAATAACTCTCTATCAATCATTCACTTTTTATTGGAACTATGTAAATAAATACATATCTAATTACTACATCTATATAGTAACTGAAAAATTAAATCAATTTGATTTTTTCTTACAAGTGTAAAAATTGACTTGAAGAAAAGAACTTCTCTATCTATTACTAAAGTATCGGCTAAATGAGCAAGTGCATTTTTCTCGTTTTACTGATGTTTTCTTCTTTAGCAGCAATTTGTCGTATAAGTTGCTCTATCGGTTTAAACATTATTTGAAGAATATTTCCATTTATTAGCAATTGCCACTAAGGATAACATAACAGGAACTTCTATCAAGATG
>Ga0209937_1000701_pt1 | contig 10275 bp, 9 predicted proteins | sample SalPon1_B_H2O_MG_FD_185699 | JGI IMG/M metagenome (GOLD analysis project Ga0209937, IMG submission 185699) | Salt pond water microbial communities from South San Francisco under conditions of wetland restoration - Salt Pond MetaG R1_B_H2O_MG... | ecosystem: Environmental > Aquatic > Non-marine... | reverse complement strand
CCTGCTGATCTTCTCCACCAACCGCAAGGGCTTTAAGCTCGACCCGGCGCTGCAGACGCAGTTCAGCATCGAAGACCGCACGGCCTGGTCCATCCCCAAAGACTTTCAGCGCCGCACCTGGGTGCATGGGTGTTGGTTTATTCGTTGAGGCAAGGCCCGCCCATCATCGGTGGTTTGCCAGGTTAAGCGACCCGGTCTGGCCCGATCCTATCGTGATCCTTCCAAAAACTGCCGATGCAGCGCTTGAATATGCGCCGGGCCGATCTCGCAGCAGCCGCCGATCAGACTGGCGCCGGCGTCCCGCCAGTCCATGGCGTGCTCGGCGTAGCGCTGGGGTGTCAGTTGCTCGCGGGCCTTCAGTCCCGCCACCGTCCCGCCGGGTTTGAGTTCAGCGGCGGCCTCAAAGCCATTGGCATAGCCCCCGAACGGGACGCCGAGGCCGTCGAGGATGGGCATGGCGGTGGTCACCGCCTCGGGCGCCGAGCAGTTGATTAAAACCGCATCGGCGCCGGCCTCAACGACCGCCCGGGCGGCATCCGCCAGCGACTCGCCCGAGCGCAGTTGCCCGCCGTTGTGGTCGTCCACGGTCAGGGCAGTCCACACCGGCAGGCCGCTTTGCCGGGCAGCGTGGGTGGCGGCGACCGCCTCGCGTTCAAGGCTCATGGTCTCGGCGATGAAAAGGTCAACGCCATCGGCCTGGGCTTCGACAATGCGCGCATAGTCCCGCTGGCAGGTGGCGTCATCGGGGACCTGGTCGGCGTGGTAGCTCGCCACCAAAGGCGGCAGGCAGCCGGCAATCCGGACCACCCGGTCGCTCTGCGAGACCGCCTCGTGGACCGCCCGCAGGGCGGCTTTGTGCAATGCGCCAAACCAGCCCGGGTCGCCGTCCCGGGCGAGGCGCTGGGGCGTGACGACGTAGTTATTGGTGGTCACCACCTGCGCACCGGCGGCAATAAAGGCCCGGTGGGCATCCACCACCAGTTCGGGCTCATCCATCATGACCTGGGCGGACCAAAGCGGGGAGGCCGGCTGGCCGCTGCGCTTTCGAAGTTCCTGGCCCATGCCGCCGTCAAGAAGGGTCGGTCCGTTGGCTGCCTGCATATTATTGGAGCCTTAGAAGTTCGCCATTGGCATGGTCGGTGAGCAGATACACCGCACCGTCCGGGCCCACCTCGATGGCGCGAATGCGCCGGCCGCGGTCGGTGAGCCGCCGTTGCTCGGCAACGATGCGGGTGTCATCCAGTGTGAGGTGGGCCAGATGCACCTGGGCGAGGGCGCCGACCAATAGATCACCCTGCCAGTCGATGAGCGCATCACCGGTATAAAAGGCCATGCCCGAGGGGGCGATGGAGGGGGTCCAGTGGTGAATCGGCGCGATGGTACCGGGCAGCGAATCCGGGCCGATCGGCGGGCCCCAGTACTCGCGACCATGGGTGGCCATGGGCCAGCCAAAGTTGCCGCCGGCAACCGGCCGGTTGATTTCATCGCCCCCGCGCGGGCCGTGCTCATGGATCCACAGCGCGCCGGTCCTGGGATGGATGGCGGCCCCCTGGGGGTTGCGATGGCCATAACTGTAGATCGCAGGCAGGGCGTCGTCGCGGCCGACGAAGGGGTTGTCCGACGGGATGCTGCCATCGGCGTTGAGCCGAAGGGTTGATCCATTGTGATCGCCAAGATCCTGGGCCCGGTCGCGCTCGCCGCGATCGCCGATGGTCATGAAAAGATGGCCGTCGCGGTCGAAGACGATTCGCGAGCCGAAATGCTTGGTGCTTTGCACACAGGGGGTGGCGATAAAAAGTATCTCGAAATCCACAAGCCGATCCCCGCTCAGCCGGCCGCGGCCCAGGTGGGTGGCATTCCCGCGCTCGCAGGCGCCGGCCCAGGTCAGATAGACCCAGCGGTGATCGGCAAAATCGGGGTGGAGCTCGATATCCAAAAGCCCGCCCTGGTTGCGGGCGTCAACGTCGGGTGTGCCGGTGATGACCCGGCGCTCGCCGGTGGCCGGGTCCAGGCGCAGCAAACGACCCGGCCGCTCGGTCACAAGGGCATCGCCATCGGGCAGAAAGGCCAGTGCCCAGGGGTGGTTGAGCCCTTTGGCCGCCGTCTCCACCACGGGTTGCGCCAGGCCGATGGGTGCGACCAGGAGGAGGGCGAGGGTGATGATCGCTCTGCGGCGCATGGGCTTTGCCTTTTGCCTAAGCCCGATCGCCGAGCGCCTTGTACGCCTCGGGGATGCGCTCGTTGCTGCCGTACATAAAGTGGTTTTCCATGCGCTCGCGGTAGCGGCTCGCCGGCGGCGTGCGGCCGCAGGCCTCGGCGATCTCGCGGATGTGGATCGGCGATGCGCCGCAGCAAACGCCCAGGAAGTTGATATCGGCGGCCAGGCAGCGCTCGGCAAATGCCCGGATCTCATAGCGGTTGCAGTAAAGCGGATCGAGGGCGGTCGGAAAGGTGCGGCCATGCGGTGCCGGGCACTGGCAATTGCCCGGGTCGTCGAGGTTGAAAAACGTCGGCTGCTCGGCCGTGGTGCGGTAGGGCACAGGCAGGGCCGCCACCGGGCAGCTGACCGCTGCGCGGATCTCGCTTAGCAGTGGCCACATGGTCTCCGGGCCGCGGAAGCAGTTCATGCCGACAACCGCGGCCCCCTGGGCCTCGAGCCGTTGGCTACACTCGGCAACGCCCATGCCCTCTTGCATGGCATCGTTGGCCATCGGCGCGAGCATGATGACCGCCGGCAGCCCGGCGCGACGGATCGCGGCGAGCGCTGCCTCGGCCTCGGCGGCCCAGTAGAAGGTCTCGCCAATGATGAAATCCGCGCCCTCGTCAGCCGCCCACTCGGCCATTTCTTCGAACATCCGCGCGGCCTCGGCGCAGGCGTCGGGGTTGGCCGGATCCCAGATGTTGGTGTTCGAGATATTGCCCGCGACCAGCGCGTCCGGCAGGCCATCCATGGGTTCGGTGGCAATGGACTTGGCGACTTTGAGCGCATTGCGGTTCAGTGGCTCGAGCAGCGCCTCCTTGCCGATGACGCGCATCTTCTCGCGATGGCCGTTGTAGGTGAACGCCTGGACCACGTCGCTGCCGGCATGCCGGAAATCGCGATGGATCTGGCCGAGCACCTCCGGATGCTCCAGGGCGATCTGGGGGACAAACTCGCCGGCCGAGAGATAGCCGCGGCGCTCTGCCTCGAACAGATACCCCTCGGCGCAGATGACCGGGCCTTTATTCAGTCGTTCAAGCAAGCCTTCAGGCATTGATGTTGCTCCGGTTTTGGGCGGTGTTGGGTGGGGTCGGCCCCGGCGGATGTTGGAAGGCGAACCATGCAAGATACCACTCCCGCCAATGGCACGGCGAGATCGGGTGCCCGTTGGCACGCCGCGGCTTAGCTGACCGGTGCCGATCCCGCCTCGCTCTCATCTGTCAGCTCGGCGCCCGAGTCGATCAACCACTCGAGCAGCGGTGTCGCGCGCGCGTTGGAGGCGATCGGCTTGAGTGGGCGTAGATAGAATGCCCCCCGCGCCGGGAAGTCGCCAAAATCAAGCCGGACCAGGCTGCCGGCGGCCACGAGGTCATCGACCAGGTGTTGCCAGCCCAATGCAATGCCTTGCCCGGCGACGGCTGCCTGCAACAACAGGCTGTAGGCGTTCAGCCGAACAGTGCGCCTGGGTTTGAAGCCGGGACGGCCCATCGCCTCGGCCCAGGGCGTCCAGCCCGTCCAGTCTGGATGATCGTCGTCATGCACAAGCAGCGTATGCCCGAGCAGCTCGTCCAGCGTGTCAATGGGGCCGTGGGATTCAATCAGCTCGGGTGAACAGACCGGAAAAATGGCCTCATCAAAGAGTTTGCAGGCATCGGGTTCGGGCGGCGGCGTGCGCGAGTAACTGATCATCAGATCAATATCACCACTGGTTTCTGGCAAATCGAAGTCCGAGGCCAGGACACGGATGGGCAGATCGGGGTCGTGGGCCCGGTAACGGTTCAAGCGGGGCATGAGCCAGATCGAGGCGAGTGCGCTGGTCGCGCCAATGGTTACGGGTCCTTCTTCGGCCGTCTCGCGCAGGCCTTCGGTGGCCCGCGCGATGCGCTCGAGGGCATCGGTGATCGCCTCGGCATAGTAGTGGCCGGCGGCCGTCAATCGAAGCGCCCGCTCCTTGCGTTCAAAAAGCGGTGTGTTCAGGCGTTCCTCGAGATTACTGATCTGTCGACTGATGGCCCCCTGGGTCAGGGATAGCTCATCGGCGGCCCGAGTGAAGCTGAGCAAACGGGCCGAGGCTTCAAAAGCCGGCAGTGTCTTAAGCGGTGGGAGCGGGTGAGGGCCATATCGCATTGCACAAAACCCCATGAACATTACGCATGAGAAAATATCATATAAGCGATGCAAAAAAATCCTTTGTATGCGGCCCAGAGCGATCAATATCTTCGCAAAAATCATCACGAAGGACATGACGGGAGAACCCCATGACCACACCGGAATCCGTCGCAAGCGACTCCATCTTTGCGGTGCTCCAGGAGACTGTGGCCGCACGCGGGTTGCCCAACCAATACTACGTCGATCGATCTGCCCTGGCGCTCGATCGAGACCGTATCTTTGCGAAAACCTGGAGTGGGCTCGGGTTCGCTTCGGATATCCCCGAGCCGGGCGATGCCAAGCCAATCGATTGGTTGGGTGTGCCACTTTTGATGGTGCGTGACCGGGAAGGTCAGGTCCACGTCCACCATAATGTCTGTAGCCATCGGGGCCGGCAGTTGCTGGATGCGCCATGCCGTCTTAAGGCAAGCATCCGCTGCCCCTATCATTCCTGGAACTACGGGTTTGATGGCGAGCTCCTGGGTACGCCTCATATTGGTGGCGTCAATGTCCATCAGATCGAAGGCTTCGACCGTCGCGAAAACGGCCTGCGCTCGGTGCCCAGTGCGGTGTGGTGCGACATTGTCTTTATCAACCTCTCCGGCGACGCCGGGCCGTTCGCCGATTTCATTGCACCGGTGCACAAGCGCTGGCACAAGTACTGGGGCGACACCGGGCCCGAGGAACTGGTCGCCGGGGGCAGTGACAGCAGCACCTCGCTCGATGTGCATTGCAACTGGAAGCTGGCGGTGGAGAACTACTGCGAGTCTTACCACCTGCCTTTCGTCCATCCCGATCTGAATAGCTTCTCGCGACTCGACGATCACTACGAGGTGTTCGATGAGGACGGCGAGTCATTCTCGGGGCAGGGGACCCGGGTCTATAACCTCGCCGAGGTTGCCGGCACCCGTCTGCCGCGACTCCAGCACTGGCCGGAATCGCTGCAGCGCGAGGCGGAATACCTCTCGCTGTACCCCAATCTCATGATCGGCCTGCAGGCAGATCATTTCTTTGCGGTGCTCCTCGAGCCGTTGTCTGAAGCCCATACCCGTGAGCATGTTCGGCTTTTGTATGTGGGCGATGCCGCTCAGGATCCTGCGTTTGCCGAGGCGCGGGAGAAGACCATGGCTTCCTGGAAAAACGTGTTCTCCGAGGATGTCTCGATGGTCGAAGGGATGCAGCGCGGACGGCACTCGCCCGCCTATGGCGGTGGGGTGTTCTCGCCGGCCATGGATGGACCCACGCATCATTTCCACCGCTGGGTCGCGCGGCGGATGCTACCCCCCGGGGAGGCCGCCGAGGGGCTGGACGGATGATCGCCCAGCACTTCATCAACGGCCACTGGTCGGATGCGGGTGACCGGATCGCGGTCGAGGATCCGGGCACCGCTGAGGCCATTGGTGAGGTGGTGCTTGCCGACGCCGGTCGCGTTGATGAAGCCGTGGCCGCCGCCGATGCGTGTGTCCGTCGGGGCGATCTGACCCGACCCCGGCCGGCTTATCGCCTGTCGCTGATGCTCGAGATCGCCGCCGCGATCCGCGCGGTCACCGAACAGGGCGCGGAGATTTTATGCCGTGAATCCGGCAAGCCGCTTCGGGACGCCCGCGGCGAGTTCGAAGAGGCGGCGCGGTACTTTGAGTACTACGGAGGCATGGCCGATAAGCTCGAAGGCCGATCGATCCCCCTGGGCGAAGATTATCTCGACTGGACGATGCGCGAGCCCCACGGGGTGTCGGCCCATATCGTGCCGTGGAATTTTCCGGTTGGCATCGCGGCACGATCGCTCGCCGCGGGGCTTGCCGCCGGCAATTGCGTGGTACTCAAATCCCCCGAGGTGACGCCGCTGGGGCTTTGTATTCTGATCAAAGCCCTCGCCGCCACCGACCTGCCGGCCGGCGCCGTCAATCTTGTCAGCGGCGATGGACCGACCACCGGTGAGGCCCTGGTGCGCCATCCGCTGGTCCGGCACATCGTATTCACCGGTTCGGTCCCAACGGGCCGGGCGATCCTCCGCGCCGCCGCCGAGCGGGTTGTGCCCTGCGTAATGGAGCTTGGTGGCAAGTCGGCGGCGGTGGTCCATGACGATGCCGATATCGATACCGTGGTTGCGAGTGTGGAGAGCGGTGTTTTTTTCAACGCCGGTCAGGTCTGCTCGGCCATGGCTCGGTTGATCGTCCACGAGTCGCTGCACGATCGCCTCGTCGAGGCGATCGTCGCGCGAGCCGAGGCACTGGAAATCGGTCACGGCCTGGACGACCCCGATTTAAGTGCGCTGATCTCGGCGCCACAGCTCGAGCGTGTTGAACAGCACTGTGCCGGGGCCATCGCCGATGGGGCGACGGCGGTCACCGGCGGCCAGCGTCTGGCCCGGCCCGGGTATTTCATGCAACCCACCGTGTTTACCGACGTGACCCCCCGCATGCGGGTTGCCAATGACGAGATATTCGGCCCGGCCATTGCGCTGATGTCGTTTCGCGAGCCGGCCGAGGCAATCGCCCTTGCCAATGGCACCGAATACGGATTGGTGGCCGGGGTCTTCGGCAAAGACCTGGATCGCACCCTGGATACGGCCCGCCAGCTCGAGGCGGGTCAAGTGTTTGTCAACGAGTGGTTCGCCGGTGGTGTCGAGACGCCGTTCGGCGGCACCGGGCAGTCGGGATATGGCCGAGAGAAAGGCCTCGAAGCGCTCGATAACCACCTGCGCACCCGCAATATTGCCGTGCGCCTTACCCGCTAACGCAATGGAGAGGCTCTCATGTCTGTGCCGAATCAAGCCCGTTTTGTCATCGTCGGCGCCGGTATCCATGGCCTGAGCACCGCCTGGCACCTTGCGAGCCGGCTGCGTACCAGCGGCCAGGGTAGCGGGGCCGACATCGTGGTGGTCGACAAGTCGGATATCGCCGCGGGGGCCTCGGGCATCGCCTGTGGGGTGGTCCGAAACAACTACTTCCAGCCGGCGATGCGCGAGCTCATGGCCCACAGCGTGAGCGTCTGGGAGAGTGATCCGGAGGCGTTCCACTACCACCCGGTCGGGTATCTGCAGATCAGCCCCGAGGTGATGCGCGACGATGTCGCCAGTATCGCAGAGCAGCAACAAGCGATTGGCTACGAGTCGGTGTTCATCGAAGGCGAACACGCCTCGAAGCAGTACATGCGCGGGTTCTTTGATGACTGGGAGGCGCCCGGGACGACCTCGGTGTTGCACGAAAAACGTGGTGGCTACGCGCACAACTCGGCATCCGTGCGGGGGCTTGCCGAAAAGGCAGAGGCCGAGGGCGTTCGCATCATCACCGGCATCTCGGTCACCGGCTTTGACCGCGATAACGCCGGCGCGATCAAGGCGGTCGAGACCGATCAGGGCACCATCGCCGCCGACTACGTGGTCCTTGCCGTGGGGCCCTGGATCGAGCGCTTCTGGCAGATGCTCGCGCTGCCTTCGGCCATTACGGTGCGGGACAGCAGCGGCGTGGATCATCCGGACGTGCCGATGTGGACCTATTGGAGCCTCCAGGAGGGCACATTGGGCCTGGAGCCGACATTCCAGAGCACCAGTGATGGCGGCATGCCGCCGGTGGTGCACGTCGACTCCGACGAGCCGCTCTACTCCGCCGAAGACGGCTCGCTCATCACCGATGAGATGTGGGGCATTTACTACAAGCCGGATGTGCATTTCGGCGGCATCCAGGGTGGGGCGTCGCCGTTTCCGGTAGACCGGCCCGCCGCCGAAGTTGCCGTTGATCCCTACGGGCCGGCATCACCCGATTTTGTCGTCGGCGAGTCGTTCGCGCACATGTGGACCTCGGCGCTGGGTTTTTGCCAGAGGCGCTTTCGGGGCACGCTCACCCATTTCCGGCGTGAGCCGTCCGGCGGGATCGGTTGCTTTACGCCGGATAACTTCCCGATTTTCGATGTGGTCCATGACAACTGCTATGTCATCGCCGACTCCAACCACGGCTACAAGATGATCGGTGTGGGCGCGCTGGTGGCCGACGAGATCATGGGCGACGCCCAGGCCTTGTTGGCGCCATTCCGTTTGGGGCGCTATGCCACGGGCGATCTGCACCCGACCTCCAATAGCCCGTTTCCATGGAGCTGATCGCCGCGGCCACGAGGTGATTTGAAAGTTTAGGTATGCCAACCCCCTGGGACCGACTCTAATGCGCTACTCGTTCTGGAATCTGGCGCGTGAAGCACTGCGAGGTCACCGTCACTGGCAGCGTGCCTGGCGGGATGCCGATCCGGCCAAGCACTACGATGTGGTCATCGTCGGCGGTGGCGGACACGGGCTGGCGACGGCGTACTATCTTGCGGCCAACCACGATGTTGGCCGGATCGCTGTAATCGAGAAAGGTTGGTTGGGCGGTGGCAATACCGGGCGCAACACAACCATCGTCCGCTCCAACTACATGCTGGGCAACAACACCGATTTCTACGAATGGGGCCTGAAGCTTTGGGAGGGGCTGTCCCAGGATCTGAATTTCAATGTCATGCTCTCGCAGCGCGGGCAGTTCAATCTCTGCCACAGCGTGGCGCAGATGAATGCCGCCCGGCGACGCGGCAACGTCATGCGTGCCCATGGCATTGATGCCGAACTGCTCGATGCCAAAGCGGTGGCCTCTGCGTTGCCCCATCTCGACTACCGCGAGACAGCGCGCTTTCCGATCTACGGCGCGTTGTATCAGGGCCGCGCCGGGACGGCGCGTCACGATGCCGTGGCCTGGGGCTACGCCCGCGCCGCGGACCAACTCGGTGTCGATATCATCCAGAACTGTGAGGTCACCGGCTATTCGTTCGAGGGCGAGCGCGTTACTGGGGTGCACACAAGCCGCGGGCATATTGGCGCCGGCCGGGTGGGTATTGCAGTGGCCGGGAATACCGGGCGGCTCGCCGGGATGGCCGGGCTGCGTCTGCCCATCGAAAGCCATCTGTTGCAGGCCTTTGTGACCGAATCGGTCAAGCCGTGTCTCGATCATGTGGTGGGCTTTGGCGCGAGCCATTTCTACATCAGTCAGTCGGATAAAGGCGGGCTGGTCTTCGGCGGTGATCTGGATGGCTATAACTCCTATGCCCAGCGCGGCAACCTGCCGCTTGTCGAGGATGTGATCGAAAGCGGAGTGGCGTTGATGCCGTGGCTCTCGCGGGCCCGGCTGCTCCGTCACTGGGGCGGGGTCATGGATATGACGCTCGATGGAAGCCCCATTATCGCGCCGACGCCGGTGGATGGACTTTATATTAACGGCGGCTGGTGCTACGGCGGGTTCAAGGCAACGCCGGCTTCCGGGTGGTGTTTTGCCCACCTGCTCGCCGAGGGGCAGGCGCACCCGCTGATCGAGGATTTCAATCTAGAGCGTTTTGCCGACGGTCGTGTGCTCGACGAAAAGGGCGTCGGGCCAACGGCGTGGGCCCATTGAGGAGTCGGCTGTTGTGAGAATCCATTGTCCGTACTGCGGCCCTCGCAGCCACGCGGAGTTCACTTACGGCGGGGATGCGCGCCGCGAGCGGCCGGCCGACTCGAACCCCGATACGACATGGTGGAGCGACCATGTCTTCTTGCGGGATAACCCCCGGGGCGAGCACCAGGAATACTGGCAACACACCCATGGATGTCGGGTCTGGTTGCGGGTCACCCGTGACACGGCGACCCATGAGATCGGCGCGGTGGCCATTGCCGCCGATTCGAGCGATGCACGCGACAACGAGGACCGGCAATGAGTCACGGACCCTATCGGTTGGCGCAGGGCGGCAGTGGCATTGACCGGGATGCGCCCATCGCCTTTCGCTATAACGGCCGTCGCCACACGGGCTATGCCGGCGATACGCTCGCCTCGGCACTGCTTGGCAATGGCGAGCGACTCATCGCCCGGAGTTTTAAATATCACCGCCCCCGCGGCATTTATACCATCGGCAGCGAGGAGCCGGGCGGGTTG
>Ga0209937_1000700_pt1 | contig 10296 bp, 12 predicted proteins | sample SalPon1_B_H2O_MG_FD_185699 | JGI IMG/M metagenome (GOLD analysis project Ga0209937, IMG submission 185699) | Salt pond water microbial communities from South San Francisco under conditions of wetland restoration - Salt Pond MetaG R1_B_H2O_MG... | ecosystem: Environmental > Aquatic > Non-marine... | reverse complement strand
TCGTCTTCCTGGCCGACGAGACAGCTCCCTCCCGCTGCTGCCACGTAGTCGAGCCATGGTATCCAACGTATTATTAAAAGAAAAAAGGCGTCGCGACGAGGCGTGTCCATTTTTAATGTCTTGACTGTATCTTTCTTCACAGTAGACTCTGCCACCGGAACACATTTCGAACACCATCGAATCCTCGGATGCGTCGTAAACGTATGGGAGCATCTGACGACGCAGAAGTGTCACCGCTTCCACGAGACGACGAAAGCTTACGTGGTTCCGTGGACACAAGACGACGTGGGAAAAGAAAAGAAGCGCCTGACGGAGATTTGGGAGGTGAAACTCCGCGAAGCGCTGAAACAACCACACTCGAGCGCGTAGACAAGCAATGGAGGGCGCGGATCTCGAGGCGCCGCGTGGCCAGCGCGGAGGAGGTGGTTGCCATCGTCGCACGCCTTCTGGTGCACGTCAAGCGCAGCGGTCAGATGATCGTCGATGGCCGTGCCCGGATCTTCGCGTCCGTGCTATGGCGGCGCGACAACGGCGGAGGACGAAGTCGCCGGCTACCTGAGAAAGAAGCGCTGGAGTACGACGACGGACACGGCGCGTACCGGTTCTGGCTCTTCGGCAAGCACTACTCTTCCCGCTCGACGCAGCGGAGGAGGCGGCAAGGACCCCAGCTCGAAGAGGACGCGCGGGGCGGAAGAAGAAGAAAAAGAAGAGACGAGCGACGATGCGCGAGGAGGAAGCAGTGTGCAGGTGCAAGGAGACATGCTGCGAATGATGCGGCGCATGCGAGAGGAGATGGAGGTCCTGCGCAAACGCGCCGCAGACGCAGAGGCACGCCTGGAACAACGAGAGAGGCGGCGACCAAACAAGAGGCGGCGTCTGGATCCGGACCTCGACGCACGTCCTCAGGCTCCACCGCGAATCCCGCCGTCGGTCTCTTCTTCGGCGACCGGAGAAGGAGGAGAAGACGTACAAGAAGAAGAAAAAGATCCCGGACTGTTCGAGGACACCGACCCGCCGCCCGCCTCTCGTCCGGCCACCACCATGCTCCGGCTGCCCGTCGTGTCCTCCGAGCTGACGCTGGACGACGTGAACGCGATGTTCGATCGCGTATCTTTCTTCACTGTATCCGAATGAAATTGAATTGTCAGCGAATCCCATACGATTTCAAGGTTTCGTAAAGAAGCATCATCCACACAGCTTGTATTTCAACGCTTCCTCGATGAATACCCTGTGGTTCGCACCGCAGACGACGAGCAAATCGTAACACTCTCGCAATATTTCAGGAGAGGGACGGGTCGACCGCACGTCTCTGGGATACGACATGTTCAGATGACATGTACACACGATGTACAGTGCGTCGTCCAATACTTTCTGCGAAAGACCGCGTCTGAAACGTGGAACGCGGAGAAGTGTGACCAACCGATGAAATCCCGACACGTATCCACACGTGATCATACCAAGAATGTGAGGATATCTCATCACATCCTCCCACATCGCCCCCCCCTGTTCACGCGTGTAATGGGCGACGATTACAGCGAGAATGTCTTGATGTCTTCCGTGACCATGATGGAAGAATCCCTCCAGGGCGATGTTGATCATCGACCCGTGTGTGTTGGGGAAAAAGGTCAACATCTCGCGCACGAGACGAACTGCTCCGAGTTCAATGCAGCGGCAGAGGAATTTCATCCGAACGAGCGGATCATTCATGACTCTGTACAGGATGTTCGAGTCGACGTCCGGGGTGTCGAAAAGGGCGATCAGGGGATCCGGATTCGGGGCATTCTTGGTAGCTTCAATGTATGATCGCGTAATAAGTTCTTGTAATTCAGAAGGCAACTGTTTGAAGACCATGATGCTCGCTCTGTTGTGTTGTACTGGACGCCACTCAGAAGGGTTCGATTTTTTTCTGTCATCCGTCTCAGCCTGACCGACATGTTCTCCTCTCCGATCCCGGCAATAATATGGCGTCGATGCGTGAAAAGGGTTCGACCAGGTGGTCATACGACTCACCCACACACCTTCTCTTCCGCGGGGAGCTTGTATCCCAGGGCCTTCAGGACGCGCTCCTGCATCTCCTCCACGGACACTCCCTCCATCTCGTCCGGTCGCCGCCGCCTTCCTTCTCTGCGCACCCCTTCCGCGACTCTGGTCAGTAAAGCGTGCATCGCAAACACACAAATAATTTCTAAAAACGCTTGAATCAAAAAAAAATATGAGTTCGAAAGAATTTCTAAGCGTGAAGCACGCGCTCACCGAGATGAGGAACAACCACTGCGCCCAGGCTCTGGTGTTCTTCCTCGTCGACGGCCACGTGTACCTGGGAAACTTACTGGACCTTAAAAATCTCCCCGCCACGGAAGGCAGGTTTCGACCCATCAATCTTCCCGACATATTGACGGGCAGTTCGTTCGACTTGGATGATGCTGCCGCGGAGGGCGCCTTCTCCATCTGGTATCCATACGAAGACGAGATACTGTACGCAAACTTCCGCCGCGTGCTCATCGGGGGCGATGGAACGACGGAGGAGAGATGGATGCCTTTTCAAGCGGACGACACCCTGGAAAATCTGTTCGGAGAGCTCGTGTGGTACGGTGACCCCTGCGATGACCAACCCGCTTTCACGGACTCGTGGAATTTGAGGTCCGTATTCAGCAGATGCGAAGACGACCCCGGTAATATTTTCGAAGGCGCCGTGCTCTTCGTCGACGGTCACGGCTGGCGCACTCTGTGGAAGGCGTCGAATTTCGAACCCGGAGACGTCCTGAGAGCCCGAACCGCCACCCATTACGAGATGTTGGACGACGAGGTGTAGAATACATGGACGTGAGCACACCATGTTCCATTATACAGTGAAGACACGGCATACCGCGACGTTTTTTATAGGGACAATTCGTCACACCATAAATAACATAGTCTATCGTCAGAGTGACACGAATCAGCTTCAGCTGTCATCCATCTCCGGTATGGCTCTCGGAACCATCACAGTCGAAGGGGTCCTGCGAGAATCGTACGACAACGTGGAATGGCTTATACCGTGCACTGTTCACCGGTACTGACATACGAGGGAGGGTCATGCATCGTGGACTCTCACATGAAGCATGTAATGAGTACATGCTGCATGACGGTGCATTCACGTGGTGGACACGCGGTAAAAGGCAGCCTCACCTTAATGTGCGGCAGTAGTGTGGTGTGAATACAGCCGGTGCCGAACGCCACCCCTCGGCCTCCCACGTGAGAGCCTGTAGGTAGAGCAAGAGAGCATGCATGAGCATCCAACCGCGTGTGTGCGTGCATGCACATCCAGCATCCAGCCGTGTTTATGTGTGCATGCATGCATGCACATTCAGCATCCAACCGTGTGTGCGTGCATGCATGCATGAGCATCAAACCGCGTGTGTGCGTGCATGCATTCATGAGCATTCAGCATCCAACCGCGTGCGTGCATGCATGAGCATCCAACCGCGTGCGTGCATGCATGAGCATTCAACCGTGCGTGCATGCGTGCGCGCATGTACATACACCACCTACATCGGATCTCCTGTATCCATGTACTCCCGGAAGTCCTTCTCGGAGATGGGCTTTGCCTTGCACGGTCTGAGGTGTAGCGGGAACGGGAGGGTGCGCTTCTCACGAAGCAAGAACGTCTCGGTGCTTCTGTCCCAGATGCACAGGAAGCCCTCCTCGTACTCTCGTATCACTTCACGCCACATCGTGCACTCCCTCTCCTCGAGCTCATTGCGCTTGGCGATGACAATCCTGCGTACGTCCAACGGGAGGTCCAGCCAGTTCGCCATATATATATATTATCTCGCCTCGCCTCTCAAAACAGTGCAAAATATATTTCAAAAAAAAAGATACGGTGAAAAAATTCGACCCCCTCGTGGTGTGCCGTACGGATTCGTGGTGCGTACGACGACATCGTGAATGACGACACGGCGATTCCCGTGGCATCGGATGGCCGACGATCTACGGAGGGCCGTGCTGGGCGCGGCGCTCGGACGGGAGGAAAGAGATGACGAAATGCTGCTCGAACTGTTCGACGACCCGTACGGGGACCCGCGACTCCTGCTGGAGACGTTGGCTTCCCGCGGAATCGAAGTGTATTCGTTCGTCTTGAGAGCGGTCGGCGAGGGCAGACGTCACCTGGTCCGGAACATCGTGAACCACGTCCTGGACGAGGAGGGGGCGGCATTCCGGTGGGATGTGTTCCCGTTCACGGACATCAACTGCGAAGCGTGGTGGTACATGGCCGCCGCGCTGGATATCGGAGACGACGGAGGAGACGACATCCTCGTCGGTATCATGGCCGCCGCGATCATGAAGACGACGCGCGTCTCTCCCGTCGATTTTTGGAACGGCCTCTTGCGAACGGCGATGGTCAGGGGCATCGAATACGCACCCCTCGCGAGACTGATGCGCACGCCGGCCATCGTCCGCCATCTCACACCACACACCCTGGACACCACCCTGTTCCACTTCTGCCTGATGTCTCATCAACGAGCGATGGACGCCACGCCGGACGACGTCGAGATGTACGACGCGATCGTGCACGCTCTGAGGGACGCGGGGCCGGTCTCGAGGCGTTCGTAAGGATTCCGCGAGTACACATGGTGTGGTCCGCGTCACATCCGTTTTAATTTTTTCAGGTCCGCCTCCCCGATGCACGTGTCCCCGATGCAGAACTTGTTGCTGTTGGCGTCGAACCGGAACGCCCGACGGTTGCGGTCCGACTCGATGATGTCGAACAGCATGTCGGTGTGCATGTTCACCCCCCCGTTCCCGTTGTACTCCAGGGACGTCTTGTCGCCTCCGTGGTTGTTGCGGTCGCTGAACGTGAACCGGCGGGACTTGAACTCGTTCGCGCGCACCTCGCCGTCGGGCCGCAGGTGCAGCTTGTGACCGCCCCCGTTCTGGAGGTACACGTCACCGTTCCGCGTCTTGGTCAGCTGCGCCACGTCTCCGTTCTTGTGCGTCTTCATCTCGTACGACACGTTGTCGTCGTACTCCTCCAGGCTCAGATGCGTGCTGTAGCGGTCGTAGTACGTGCGCAGGCGGCCGCCGTCGTGGTTGCCTCGGCCGCCCGGGTTGCGCACGTCCAGGTTCCCGTTCGCTTCCAGGTTCCCGCCGGCCCGGACGGTCCCGCGGTGCCAGGCGCTGCCGTCCGCCACGAACTGGTGCGCCTTGCGCCCGGGACCGCTGCAGCCGCCGTGCCGGCAGTTGTCCCCCCAGATCTCGAAGCGGTCGCTCCGGTCGTCCTTCATCGTGAGCTTCAGGGCGGTGTTGTTGCCGCCGTACTTGACGCGCTCCATCCAATACGAGTCGCTGGAGCCGTTGGAGCCGTGGTCCGTGTTCATCGCGTCGTCCTTGAAGTGCAGGCGACCGTTCACGTTCGCGTTCCCGTGCACGTTCAGGTTTCCGCGGTGCCAGGCGCTGCCGTCCGCCACGAACTGGTGCGCCTTGCGCCCCGGACCGCTGCAGCCGCCGTGCCGGCAGTTGTCCCCCCAGATCTCGAAGCGGTCGCTCCGGTCGTCCTTCATCGTGAGTTTCAGGGCGGTGTTGTTGCCGCCGTACTTGACGCGCTCCAGCCAGTACGAGTCGCTGGAGCCGTTGGAGCCGTGGTCCGTGTTCATCGCGTCGTCCTTGAAGTGCAGACGACCGTTCACGTTCGCGTTCCCTCTCAGGTTGGTGTTCCCGTCGACCCGGAGACCGCCACCGGCCCTGATGTCCCCGCGGTGGTAGGCGTCCCCATTGACCTGGAATTTGTGTTGCATCTGATCGCCGCCCCCTCGATTCCAGATGTTGGTGTAGATGCGCAGCGACTCGTCGGGGTTGTCGTTCAGCGACAGGCGCAGGTGACTTCTGTCCCTACCGTCCGTGACCTTCTGAAGGGAGTACGGGTCGTTACCACGCGGTCCGAAGTGGATCTTTCCGTCCACCTTGATGTCGCCGTTTACCTTGGCGTTCCCGCGCACGTCCACGTCGCCCTTGGCGCGTATGTCCGCGGCGACGAGGTCGTGTTCGAACCTGGATAAATCCAGACCGCACTCGGCGGCCGAGCGACCTACACCAGAGAAAATGAAAATGGAACATGGGCGTAATTCGTTGGAGCAGGAAAGCGTCCCCGAATACACGGCTTCTGGTGTTGATCAGTGTGAGCGAGAGCTCTCGAATCCAGAAGGCCGCAATCACGACCCGAACCATTGAAGGAACAGCTGTACATGCGAAGCGATCGCAGGTCGGAAGTGGGTGAGTGCGCGTGAACCTCGAGGAGGCAGCACGTGTTCCCTTGCGGATCGATCCATAAGCGTCTTCTCCTTGACCCAATTCTTCGAGAAATCCAGACGCACTCGTGCGTTTCTGGATCGTTCGTTCCGACGAGAGAAAAAAGCGTCGCGACGAGGTGTGTTCCATTCTCGTTTTCGCGGGTGTAGAAGGTGAGTGTCCGCCCGTGGTCGTTTTTCTGCTCACGCCTTCGTCGTTCGCTACTCGCCACATTTATCCTGCTGGCATCCGGGGGCCATTCCAAGCCCGACTCACCTGCCCGTGATTTATTTCGCCAACATCTCTCATCGAAAAATCCTGGATACCTACACAAAAACCGGCGAGTACACCGGCATGTCGAGCAGAAGCATCGTCGTGTCCAGATAAATACGCGTCGTCGGCGTCACGGCACGGGACGTTTCGCCGTCTTCATGATCTCCACGAACCAGAGGCCGAGAACCGTTCGTACGGTGGACGTATGAAGCGCGGCAGATCGTCCACAGGGGTGCCAGGACGACGGTTTTCGTCCACAGCTGAACCATCTCCGCGTCGCTGATCGGCCTGGCCTCGTGGTAGCTCGAGAGCCTGGGAAGACGATCGTCGTAGACGTAGATATACGCGTTCTTGGACGCGCGCCAAGTGTGAGAGCACTCGTACCCGACGCACACCGCGTGCGCGATTTGCATCGCCGTTTTCAGCATGGTCATGTACCTATCAGAGGGTCAAAAACTCGCCTTTATGTATACGTAAAATGGAACAGGGCGTAGCGTAACCCGTGTAAAAATCCACGTACATGGAAAGCACATGGAACTTCGGAACAGCGCGGGCACTCTACGTCCAGCAGTAGGCAAAATCTTCAGTATCTACCTCACGAACAAAAAAGCCCGCGCTGATTGATGAAGTACACCGGTGGGGATTCGATCGACGCCACCATCGTCTCGAGGCGACCGTACCCGACGTCTCACCTTTGGGGTATGCTGCCTCTCGGCACGCGACGCCGCTCAGAAACACGAGCGAGCCGGTCCTGCAGACCTCGTGAATATCCGTCCTTCGATCCAGGAAGAAAAAAAAACGGAGAGGTCGAACGAAAGGGAGCGAGAAGAGCGGTCTCGAGGGATCTCGATGCCTTTCGATTCGAGGCAAAAAAAATCCCGAAATCCCCTTCGATTCCCTCGACGGCCGTCGCTCACGTTCGCGAGCGGCCACGATGCCGAACGAGATGCATAAAATCCGTTAGCATCAAAATTAGCAAAAATTAGCATCGAGAATGCTAACGCGAATTATGCTGTAGGGTGCCGCTCCGGAACGCGAGCGAAAATCTCTGTTTTTGTCGGAAACGAGCAGCATAAAATGCTAACGGCATAATTCGAATTATGCTGCCTCCCGGCACACGACGCCGCTCCGAAACGTGAGCCGGTCTTGTAGACCCCGAAATCCCGTGAATATCCGTCCTTCGATCCAGGAAGAAAAAAACGGAGAGGTCGAACGAAAGGGAGCGAGAGCGGTCTCGAGGGATCTCGATGCCTTTCGATTCGAGGCAACAAAATCCCGAAATCCCCTTCGATTCCCTCGACGGCCGTCGCTCACGTTCGCGAGCGGCCACGATGCCGAACGAGGTGCATAAAATCCGTTAGCATCAAAATTAGCATAAATTAGCATCGAGAATGCTAACGCAAATTATGCCGTAGGGTGCCGCTCCGGAACGCGAGCGAAAATCTTTGTTTTTGTCGGAAACGAGCAGCATAAAATGCTAACGGCATAATTCGAATTATGCTGCCTCCCGGCACACGACGCCGCTCCGAAACGTGAGCCGTCCGTGAAAGCGACCGTGATAAGGATTTGTCACCTTCCGTATGAAATGAAGCTGCCTGCATGACGTTCGAATGCCCTTTGATGTGCGGGTATTCTTCTCCTCACAGGAGAGCCATTGCCATGCATCTGAAACGCAAAGAACCTTGTGTGTCCGAACTTGTGGAAGGACACGGAACGGACATACGCATATTTTGTGAGACTTGTGGCAAGACTTTCCGCCATCCGAGCTCTTTGACACGCCATAGAAGGTCTTGTTCGACGAAGTATGAAGCAGAGCGACAAAACGATCGCAGGACGCCGCACATCAGCATCGTGAATAACAACAACAATAACATCGTGAACAACAACATCACGATTAACGCTTTCGGAAGGGAAGATCTGAGCACCGTGACGACTGATCTGTTGGATGCGTGCCTCAAGCGGACGGACAAAGGACTGATCGATTTGGTGCGGCGCATCCGCTTCGACACCACAGGTAATCAAAACGTTCGTGCGTACGTCTCTCATCCGAACCTCGTCGAGTTTCACGACGGCCGGAGTTGGCAGTTCGCGACGCAGAAAAATATCCTGAAAACGTTGGTGGACCAGGGCCAAACGCTGATGCAAGAACACTTCGACGACAACGAGGACCGTCTGAACCGGGACTGGTCCCGCTCGATGTTCAACTTCGTGTGCTCATGGCTGCGAAAGATGGAGAAGCAGAACCACCGGATGTACGAAGACGTGATGGCCGAGGTGTACGTCCTGATCCTCAATCGGTCGAAAGACGTCAATGTGTGAACTCGCAAAATTCACGCAGAATCCCGGTGCGTTTCGGGATCGTTCGTTCCGACGAGTAAAAAGCGTCGCGACGAAGTGTGTAGCTGTAGAATCGGAAAAAAATCGAAGAATGCGAGTGTCCTTATGCGTTGTTGCAGGACAATGAACGTCAAACTTCACTTCGACGGATACCCCGAGGGCGTCGGAGCGGTTCTGATCCAACACTACACCGACCCCTTGAAGGTCGTGGAGCTCATCAAACACGGAGGGATGGACTCCCTCGGAAAGGAGATCCATCCCGATCCACGGGGCCCTCACAGTTTCGAAAACCCTCAGGATGATGTATGCGTGTTCTACGGACGCGACCGGGAAGAGGACAACCAAGTTCCGAGTACGGCCGAGAGCCTCGAGGAGTTCTGGCGACGCATCCAAGGATACGTGTTCATCGAATACGTTTACACCTTCGACGTCACCGCGAGCAAGTGGACGGTCGATGAAAACGCGAGGGGTGTGACCCGAGGAATGCAGGCGTCGCGTGACTGACGTGTTCCATTCCATTTTTTCGATCGTCGGCGGGTATGACCGCGCACGGGATTGACATAAGGAGACCTCGAAATCCCGTGAAATGTCCATGACATCCCGTGTAGTTCCCCGTGAAGTCCAGCGTTGAGCTTCATAAAACCCCGAGATCCCGTGTGTGGTGCCAATAACTGTCATATTTTGTCATTATTTTTGCATGCGAATAACTGTCATATTAATGATTATTTATATACGAGAATAACTGTCATTATGACAAGTATTGTAATATATGTGGTGTCACATAATGGGGGGCCCCCCATTATGTGACACCACAGTTAATGAGTAATTACTGTCATTTTTACTGTTATTTATGTGCATAAATGGTTAAAAACTGACAGTTATCGGCGCCCAAAATTAACCACGGGTTTCACGGGATTCACGGGTTTTCACGGGTTTGTACGAGTATTTCACGGGAGTTCACGGGTTTTCACGGGTTTGTACGAGTATTTCACGGGTTTTCACGGGATTTCACGGGTTTTCACGGGATTTTACGGGTTTGTACGAGTATTTCACGGGATTTCACGGTGTTTTTTACGGGATTTCACGGGTTTTTACGGAATTTCACGGCTTTTTCTATTTGACACAGTGTACAAGGCAGGAATGACGTACGAGAATACACATTCAATAATAACCCTCTCTTCCTCATGCTTCTTCCTGCACTCGCCGAATGCTCGAGGATTCGAAAAGAACTCAAGGTCGCGACGTTTGCGTCATTCTCTCCCAGTCGACGAACAGGCGCGTCAACTTCACGAACAGCGCGAAACCCACGGCCTCCACCAGAGCGTGGTACGGAAGAGGAAAGAACGCCAACATCCGCCGGCCGTTACGCGCTTCGTTGGCCAACAGTGCGAGTACAGTGGTCGCACCGGCGATCAGGAACGGCGC
>Ga0209937_1000699_pt1 | contig 10300 bp, 4 predicted proteins | sample SalPon1_B_H2O_MG_FD_185699 | JGI IMG/M metagenome (GOLD analysis project Ga0209937, IMG submission 185699) | Salt pond water microbial communities from South San Francisco under conditions of wetland restoration - Salt Pond MetaG R1_B_H2O_MG... | ecosystem: Environmental > Aquatic > Non-marine... | reverse complement strand
ACAACATTATCGTCTATAGTTTCGTTAAGATTGATCAATGAATTAACACCATCGACTAACAGCGTGCTATCGTCACTAAACACTGAACCTGTTAGATCTCCTGTTGGAGTAATTTCTATACCGGACTCTAGATCTTGTTGTGTTACATAGTTCAAATCGTTAGCAAATGCACTTAAGGCAGTAGGTCTATTCTGTACTTCTGCATACTGAACTTTAGAAGGACGCCAGGCACCTGCCGTGAATTTTAAAAATCTATCCGTAACATTGCCTACAGTTATAACATTATCGAGTGACCCTAGAGTAAGTGCATCAAGATCAGTTTGGTTTATAATTGACTTAGGTCTATATAATCCTTCTAGTGCATCATAAATCAGTGCATCGCCCTCAACCGGATTGTCGCCACTTACATCATTAAGGTTTTTTAGTATTCCCGGAACAGTAGGCTTGTTTGTTAGGTCGTTGTAATCTCCCGTAAATCCAGTTGGAGTGTTGTCTAGATCTTCATAATTATTAGAAAATGCAACTGTAGACAGTGATTGACTGTTAATAATGATAGAATTTACTGTAAGGTTACCGTTTACAGACATTGAATCTGCATTTACTATTCCGCTGCCTGTTAGATCGAGATTATTACCTATTGGCAGTTCTTTTATTCTATTATTCTGCGCATCAAATATAAGTGGGACATTATCAGCCATTATGTTCTTCCTACAACTATTTCTATTACAGATTTAGCGTCGTCTGTTTTATCTTCAAGCGATTTTCCTATCACAGTACCTATGCTAGGATTATTATCAACAACAGCATAACCAGGTATTGCGGATGACACAAGCATGTCTCCTTTTGCAACCCTACCTAATACCTTACAAGGAACCCTGCCCTGTAAAGCAATTGCGACTGCGCCGTCTATGAGATCACTATTCATAAGGTATGCTGGGTTAGTAGATACTAGGCCTGCTATTCTTCTGTCACCCTTTTTATCAGTGACAGTAACTTCTTGTTCTCCTCCAAACACAACTACTGTTCCTGATTCGTAATTGCTATCAGCAGTGTATTTTTCAGCCAAGTCAGCATATTTGGCTTCTGTAGCAACACCGTTGAATATATTTGCATACATAACATCCCAGCGAGTTGCACTAGAACCTAAATTTCTAGAACTGTTTGTGTCGGGAAGTACATTAGAATTTATTCTTGAAGTAAAGGTTACAGTATCTGTAGTTGCATTACCTAAGGCAACATTACCTTGTAGGTCTAAATTTTGTTTTATCGTAAGGCTTTGCTCTATTGAAACTCCAGTGTCCGAAACTCTTACTCTCTCATCTCCTCCAGTGAAGAAAGTAATAGTATCTTCTCCAGTCTCTGGCTCACTGCCTGGCCCGAGTGCAATACCAGTCGACGAAGTGTCACCTTCTCCTGCAGCCTCGATAAAAGATGTATAAATCCAATCAGATGCTAACCATCCCTCGCCTGATAACGAAGTTTCACTTTGGAAAAAGCTTTCGATAGTTCGGCTGCTTTCGCCTACATTTATGTTACCAGGGAACACTGTTGATAATGTGTTAGTATCTGTGCCTTCTGCTGAAAAAACTCTTGCTCCGCCGGGAGTATCAAAACGTATTGTATTCGAAGCTGCTGTAATAATATTATTACCGTCAATTTTAAGCCCCCTAGCATCCAGCGCTCCGTCTGTATCGCGACGAGCAATTGTATTACCTCCTACCCCAATAGAAATAGCAGTTACACCGTAAGTTCCTTCTGCTAGTTTGACTAGAGCTTGTCCAGGGAAGCCTGTGTCTCCAGATACGACTGTGTCGGAAAAATCGCCATCTTCTAATCCTAATCCGAATTTAACTATATCACTAAAATCTACAGCAGAAATATTTCCGGTATTTGCGTCTGTTCTACCATAAACCTGATATTGGTTTATCTGATTTAGTTCAGCAAATACAATTCCGTTAGCTTTAATCCTTACAAAGCCGTTGTCTGTGTCAAAATTTTCGTCGGAGAACTTTGCAAGGCCGAGATCACTTTGCAACTTGTCTGCAGTTCCGTCCCAGCCTGTTGTTGCATTGTTCTCGTTAAAGGTATCAGCTTTTTGTAAGTTTAGCTTGCTTTGCAATATTGCTGCGCTTGAATTTACGTCAGCATTTGTTAAAGAATCGTCTTGTATTTGTAGGTTATATTCAGCACTATCAGAATTTCTTGTAATTAAAACATTTATAACAGAATTATCTGATTCGCTTGCATTTGCAAATTCATCAACAGGATCGCCAATAATTTCAGCTGTGGCGGTTTCTCCGGGTTGGTTGAATATAGTATCACCGTCTTGGAATATCCCTATACCTTCTGTATAGGTTACTACGTTTATGTTACCTAAAACGTCGTCACTAGTTTGTTCTATATCGATCACAGTGCCAGTTTTGCCTTGGCCGGCTGTTCCTATTAGATCGCCTACTACCACTGATCCACCTGTAAACGGTGTCGTAAAAATTCTCTTATTACCTGTTGCCACTAAAATATCATTCTGCGCAACGCTGTTAAATTCAATATTTCTAATTTTGTTTAGTTCGTCGTATGCTTGTGCCTTTACGTCGACATAGTCTTTTGTTGCAGCATCAGAATTATTTGTAGGGGGAGCAAGATTTTCTATTTTGTTATCGCCGAGGTCAAGGCTGCCTTCCATAGAAATATTGTCACCGCTAAGAGGAAGAAATCCTGGGCCTATTCTGTTTGTAACTGAAGGGAAGGTATTATTTTGTAAATTAATTCCTAACACTCTACTAATATATTCGCCTGTTGCCTTTTCAGTAGGCACTGCTTCGGGGGAGTTATCTACAAAGGAAGAATCTGTTGAGAATTCGTTTATCACAGTACCGAGCGAGAATCCTAACGATTCTGCATTAGTCAGTCCTAAATCGCCTGCAAATTGTATAGTACCAGTTGCTTGATCGATAGTGAAGAACTTACCTACTCGGAAATACCCGTCTTGGTCGGTTGTAACAAAAAATACTCTTCCTTTTCGTCTTTCCCAAACTTGAGCGGAAGTAGCTGTCGAAATACTTTCATATGCGTCTGCAAGACTGTTTTGTGGGATTCCGAAAATTACATTAGGATAGTTAGAATCATTATAACTTCCGGCTCCGATCTGTGTAAAGTCGTGCCCAGTTGCTCTAAGTAGAGATATAGCCTGTGTAATTTCAGCGGTTGCTCCTTGAGGTAGCCCTGCAAATAGAGAACGTTCTCTTAAAGGCAGGCCCGCGTTTAGACCTGTACCACTATAAGAATCATTTATATTTGTTCCCGAAACGTCTTGAATTTCAATATATGCAACACTGCTGTCATCTGTAAAATCTATTATCTGATGTGTTTTACCTGTAAAGGAAAAAATCATACCTCCTTGATATCCAGGATCGCCAGGTTGCCTTCCTGCTATGTCTCTAGTTAACCGTTCGGTATCTGAGGGAGTGAGTGCTAAGGTACCGTCATCGTTTCGAGCCCTAACAGCAATTGTAGTATCACCTTGGCTGCTGCCGAATCCGCCCGATATATTATCTATATCTATAGGTAATTCTATAAGATCATAATCTGTATCTGTTCGTGCAAGTATTGTATTACTTGGCAACTGATTTGCCAAACTATCGGAAGTAGAAAAGTTTAAACTTCTATAAGTGACTAGATCTGATTCGTCAAAGTTAATTGCTGTGCTCGGACGTTTGTTTAAGGTTTCTGTATTTCTTATTCCACTAAAGATCTGAGTTTTTGCATTTCTAAATTCTAAGTAAGTATCATTATTGACAGTATCTTGTAGCGACCCAAAAAAATCATCGTTTACTATTTGTTGTGCTTTTATTGATAGCCTATATACTGTGCCGCTATGCACAAAATTTGTAGCAGTGACGCCGTCTTGTTGAGTGAGATTATTAATAGAAGATATTCTATAGTTCAAAACCCCTAGTGACGGGCCGTGGTCTATCGTTATAATAGATTCGGTAGTAGGGACAGTCTGAAAATCATATGCTGTTATAAATGGCTCTTCGATTGCATTAGTATATTCTGTAGTAGTAAATGCCTTGCAGGACAAGGTCATAGGATTTGTAAGAGTAACCTGATCTGGTATTTCGTTAGGATCAGCACCTTCTGCAACAAGTCCAAAATTGCCATAACCGTTAGAACCATTAAGCGATCTTATCTCTGATCCATTTTTAGCGTAATAAGCTGCTTGACAGTAATAGGTAAACATTGATACCATTTCAGAAAACGCACCATTGTTTGTAACAAGACCATATCCGAGATCGTTTATCTGGGTAAAATCGTTACCTAGCATACTTCTGTTACCGCCAGATTGAATAAATATTTCTTGTTCTGTAGATCCTAAATATCCTTGGCCGTTATTAGAATTTTCGTCAAGAAATATAATGGCTGTTCCGGCATCGCCGTCGTATTCTGTTATATTGTTAATCTGATATCTTATTCCGTCTAAATAAAAAGGTGCCGGTAATTGCGGTTCTCTAAAATTTAAACCTTGATTTTCTTCACTTTCAACACGTAATTTAAATGGTGAATCTATCTGAGAGATTTCTGCTGGAATATTTCCTACAAATGCATCTACATACATTCCTCCTCTAAATCTTTTCTCGTTATCACTTTTAGAAAAACTAGAACCTGTTTGTATATACGGAGATTTGGTTAATATCTGTGACTCAGGATCAAGGACTACCATAAATCCTCCCTGCCCTTGCACAGTTATATTTCTCAGTATAGTAGCATCTCCCATTAGGAAAACATCCATTCCGTCTGCATTGTTACGTAACGGCGGATTATAGGTTACATCGAAAGCAAACATTATCAGATCTTTGAGATTCCCTACGGTCTTATCTACATCTTCTTCTGCTGCTCCTAAACTTACATCAGGTCTAATATTTCCTTGATAAGAAGGGGCCTGCGCACCCAATAGTTGAGTAACAATTGTAGAAGCAGATTCGTCTACATAAATTATTTGATCAACAGCTTCTTTAAACTGATCTCTTTCTCCAGAAAGAATATCTCGATAGATATCACCTTGTGTTTGCCGTGCAAATTCTGCTCCTCCTCTTTCTAGGTCTAAGGCAATCGAATCAATTATTGTTGTGAAACTATGAAGCCAATTAGCTGTATCATATGAAAAGTCAAACCATTTACTACTAGTGTCATTTGCTTGATCTGCTGCATTTATACTTGAAATTATATAACTAAAAAATTCTTCTACAAGAAACGACTTATTAAGTTCGAGAACGCTTCTTGCAACAGAATAATTCCCTACATTTGGTGCTTGCAAACTTCCAGTGTTTTTTGCGTCTGTAAAATCCTCAAGATAATGTCGCCCAAAGTAACCTTGGATTTGGTTAGTCTGATTAAGAAATGGTGCTATTGAAGCATCAACAACATACATTATTCCTGTACTAGCTACTAGTGTTATTTCTGCACCACCTTGAGATGCAGAGATTGTAAATTCTGTTGATGACGGAATGCTACTAACATAATAGGTTTCGCCTTTTTCGATATTATTTCCAAAAAGTGTTTGACCAACAAACTTAACTTCTTGATCAATTGACATCCAGCTGGTATCGTCAGTAACAATCGTTTCAAGAGATCCGCTATCAATCGAAGTTACCAATGAGTGACGTTTAGGTAAAAGCTCAATATCGTCAAATTCCAATTCTCTATAGAAATAGGTATTTGCCCATTGCGACTGAGATACTCTACGCTTAGGTCTTACAATAACTCTTCTAAATTCGTCACCTTTAAGCGACACATTATCATGCACTTTGATAGGAAGATCTTCCTCATAGGTTCCTGATTCTATAAAGAGTGTTATCTGTTTCTTCTTAACAAAATTACCATATTCTACTGTTTCGCCTATTTCAAAGTCTTTTGCAGTCTGCATCAATAGTTCAAAGACATCATTGTCGTTTTCGTTAGGATCCTCAGTTCTAACTTCTACAATTCTTCCTCTTGCTCCTGATTTTTTACCTACAATAATTTTACCAGGTAATAGGTTGAGATCGTCGTCTTGAGCTTGGTCAACTGGACCAGGAGAGCTATTAGTTAATACAATCTTATAATTATTTCCTTGATTCGGAGCAGTGCCGGCATCAATTCCGTCCTGTATTATCTCATCGACTAGATCAAATTTAAAACCAATTGCGATTCGTGTGGCTTGAACTACATCTGGATGATCAAATAACTGAAGTGTTTTTATACTATCGAACTCAGATACTCTCGGCTGATAAACAGTTCCAAATTTTCCAGAAGTGAAACCTTCAGTCTCAGCGTAACTAGAAATATCGAATAACAGTGTTAAATTTTCGTCTTCGTAGAGATCAAATCTTGTATTGTCTACTACACGAATGTAAGCTGTTTGATCTTCTAGGTCGGTTAGTCCGTCTATTTCTCTAAATATAACCTGGTTGCCATCTTGAAGATTATGATTTTGTTCGGCTGTAACTCTAGCTCGAGCGCCATTAATTGAAATATCTGCGATATCTTTCTGTTGATATAATCTATTCTGAAGAATATCATTTACTAGATTTTTTGTGAAGTTTATGCTATCAACTATTTGCGTAGTTTGACTTCTAATTTTAAAACGACCTTCTGCAGTGCCATAGAATTTTTCTGCGGCTCTTCGAGTAAGAGTATTAGCTCTTCTACCACGATTTACATCAAAGGCAATAGAGTCGATTATAAGTTCTATATCACGTTTCCACTCATCTGTATCAAAAACAAAGTCTGGATATTCGAACTTGAGATAACCTAAATATTCTCTTACAATATATTCTCTATTAATATCTATGAGTTTTCTAGCTTGCTCTTCAACCGGCGCAACAATATCTGCCACAGTAACTTGAGCATCTGCTTCATTCGGAGTACCTTTGCGAACTGTAACAGTTTGAAAGTAAGGACCTGGCTCTGGTTCACTTGCTCTGATAATTTCTTCAGCTCTTCTAGCCGCGGCATTTATACTTCTAAATGCAAAATCCTGTGAAGTTCCTTCTTTTCCTTTAGGCACACCAATCATTCTATCGTCGCCGCTAGTGCTTACGAATAGATTTTGAGTACTAGAAAAAGAAGTTGAATCTACATAAAGTTTAGTAGCTGCTTGCAGATCATCCGAACCGTTAATATTCCCAAACCCTGCTATCTCGCCAGGATGATCGTTTAAAAATAGCCTGCCGGTCATTGTGTCGCCCTGTCGGCGAACTATGCTCTTTCTAGGTAAAGCAACATTACTTAGAAAATTTCCTTCTAAACTGGGATCAAATGCTTCATCTGTAATTTTATGAACATCGTCTGATGCAATATCACCGCTTACTAAGATCTTTCTGTTCAAAGCTTCGACATTGTCGGATAACCCTGCATCGCTAGGATTATCAAATAGCGCAATTTGACTATCATCAACATACCTAATATAATAAGTTTCTCCAGAAGTGAGATTATCTGCATCTTCGAAAAGAGCAGAATAAACAAAAGGAGTTCCGTTAGCAGCTCCTTCCAATCCATGAGACGGAATAAACAGGTTGTTGTTAACATAATTCTGAATTTCAAAAATGTACTGATCAGTGTTATTCGGCTCGTCGGCAACTCTAATAGGAAGTCCGCTGCTTATATAACGCTTATCGGCATAACCTTTTGTAATTACAAGATCATCTATAGTAATATTCGGACCATCAAATGTTGTGTTAAAATTGTCAGCGGCATCAGGACTAATTGCTACATTAGCAATTGCATGATTAGACATATCTAAAGGCCCGTTAAACTGAGGCCTTGTATTATCAAGCGGTGCGAAAGCCGTAGAAATAATCAGTTTTCCTTCAGTTGTGTACTCAAATTCAATAGTATCTGTGTCGTTTCCTTCTCTGTCACTATCAGATCCTAATTCTAGCAGGTTGAATAAAGTACCTTCAGGATTGACTACCGGAATAGTATTCGGCAATAGTATGTTTGGTGTGTCTCCTAGAGACGTAAAATTAAGAGTGCCTTCTTCACCAACAATAGCATATAAAAATTCAAAATTTTCGTTGGTTTTTCTAAAACTTTCTCTTATACTGTCGCCAGTGCCGTCGTTGCCTTCTACACCAATATCAATATCTTGTCTTGCCATCTATTACTCCGATTAAAATCCGATGCTTTCGCCGCAACCGCATGCAGCTTGCACATTGGGATTGCGTACTACGAGTTTTGAACTCATCATTTCTGTCACATAGTCAATTTCAGTGTCTTCGAGAAAGGGCATGCTGAATTCTTTTATTACCAGCCTGCCTGCGCCAGCGTCTATTACAATATCTGTGTCCTCGAGATCTTGTTCTTGGATTGTGCCCCATTTATACTCGAACCCTGCGCAACCACCACCTTTTAGGTTTAGTGTAACTGCGTAAACTGCGTATTCTTTGCAGATTTTACTAATATGCTGTGCTGCTGTTCCTGTGAGTGTTGGGATTTGCATATGTGTCTCCTTATATATTTATCGAGAATTTCTAAAAGCTTAATGTAAATACTAGATGTATTTAGGCGAGAGAACTGTTTACATACAGCATAAAAGAAAATCAAAGCTGGGCAATTATCACACATACTCACGCAAAACTTCTATAGTAGAATTACGCTGTGATAATTGCTACACTAAATTTGAACGTTCCCGCAGGCAGATGGATCCCAAAAGGCTAAACAATAACTATTTTCACGTATGTGACAATTGTGACGCAAAGAGATTTGCTCAAAAGCGTGGGGTAGATAGAAGAAAGGTATGGCAGCTCACAGCAAGTTCTAGTTTGCCTATAAACAAACTTTAGCCAATAATCGTAAGATTTTTAGGTTGAATTATGTTGCTCCAACCTGTAATCCTTTCCTTGATGAGATCAAAATTCTCAGTCCAATTTGATCTTTATCAATAAAACGATCGCACCCAGGGCACGCAAGGTCGTACGATGCAGCGATTATCCATTCCAGGAAAGAGATTTGATAAAACATTTAGGTAAAATAATCCTCTAGTTTTCCCTTACGCTTTGTGTCTAGTGTGACACAGTGAAAGCCACCTGACAGTGTTCTTGCTTGACGCATAGGTAATCCAATTGACTGAATGCCCCATTTGTCTAGCTCTCTGCGAACGTGTTCCTGATTCTCGTCAATAACGACCAATTCTTCATTTACACTAAGCATATTCAAACCAATGTACTTAGAACAAGGAGAAACATTGCCTTCAAGGTTAGAACCGATATCTACTACTTGATCACCCGATATAAAAATCTTGTCCCAGTCTTTGAAAATCGGAGGATACCAGTCAGGAGTACAGCGATCTCCGTTAAATAGTACCAGCCCGGGTCGCAGAGGAACTACAGTGGAATCAAAGTGCGAGTAGGAGTAGAACTTCTCAGCAAGATGAATTCTATAGCCTCTCGGCTCTAGTAGATTTCTCAACCATTTGTATCCCCATAGGTTGCCTGAATTCGAAACCTGATAGATAAGGTCCTTGCCTAGTCTTACTACGTTAGGAGCATCGAACACAATTTCTTTGTTATTGAGTGTGGGGATAGAAAGATCGTCAAGCTGGTAGCTTTCATCGAGCAGTCGTGGGCGAGGGGCAGACAGCCATTCTCCGCCCTCATCAACAACCTCGTAGAGAAAGTCTCTATAAGCAAGAGTTTCATACTGTCTTGCTCTCATAGCACCGGGGCAGTCAATGATAAGATTATCTAGAGGCAGTAGAAGATCTCTGGGGCAATAGGTGTACCAGCCTGTGGTTTCCCAGTCAGGAGACTTGAATGGCCAAGAGTGATCGAGTGCTTCAGGACGTCTAACAGTAACTCCTAGTTTGCGAAGCTCGTCGCTTAGCCTGTCTAGGTCTTCGTTCGCTTCGTCTATTACCCATCCAGGCGATGGTCCTTCTAGATCTTTAATTTCGTCGTATGAAAAGTCCGCAAACCCGAAACTGTGTGTAGAAGTATCCATTGTGGGGATCCTAGCATGATCTGCTACTCCTATAAAAATTTCTTCAAGTGGGTCCCAATCATTGTGACTGTTAACTACTGCCATTCAATTTATCTCCTATTAGTTCTGATACGCAAACTCTATTTACAGAGCCGCCCCGATTATAATCATCGTATTCGGCTCCGCCTAGCCCAAACATTACACAGTCTGTGATTCTTAAGTTCATCTCTTCGCATACTTCATTATACGCTTGTTCGTAGGTATTCCAGTTATGATCAACTGAATAATTTTCAATAAGATCAAGTGCGAGAGATATGCTGGATCTATTCACCATTTCAACTGA
>Ga0209937_1000697_pt1 | contig 10303 bp, 11 predicted proteins | sample SalPon1_B_H2O_MG_FD_185699 | JGI IMG/M metagenome (GOLD analysis project Ga0209937, IMG submission 185699) | Salt pond water microbial communities from South San Francisco under conditions of wetland restoration - Salt Pond MetaG R1_B_H2O_MG... | ecosystem: Environmental > Aquatic > Non-marine... | reverse complement strand
ATCAAGCGTGTATGCGATCGAGTCCATATACACTTTTACAACTGAGTTGGCGTGACGATAGAGATATGAATTGAGAATCGATAGATCAAGATCCTCGATCGTGCTTAGATTCGGCAGTTCAAAGTTGAACGCGTACTCGTTACGAAGTAGATAGTAGTTCTTTGTGTCCGTAATCTCGTTCACGTTGAGACCACCGACAGTAAACTGATCGGTAATCCACTCACCTGCGATCGTCGGTGCGCTCGTCTTGAAATCAAATCGAGCCTTCTGGTACTCACGGTTCGACGGGTCAACGATGGTCACTGTCGAACCGTACGCACCCTTGTTCAACTGATCATACGTGTTGTACGCACGTGAGATTGATGTATCATAGACAGTAGCACGTTCATCAAGTGAGCTATCGGTCGCGACACCGTCCTGCGATTTGTTCGCCGGTTTTGTTGGTTTAACTTGTATGACCGGATCCTTTGCAAACATGGACCCCAGAGACTCAAGACGAACCTCGTTTTGATAGAGTGAGTCATACACAAACATCGGTGTGTCGTCCTCTGCAAGAACGTTCTTACGAATCATGTCCGTGGCCTGCAGAGGTTTCATAAAGGGAAACACGACCGAGTGTGAGGTCTTTGCTCTTACTACGGAGTTGATCTCTGTATCGAGATGTTCTGAAAATACGTCGGAGATAATCTCGTCTCCGCGCCCAGAGTAAGACTTTGAGAATAACGATGTTGCATTCTGCATCTGAACACGCGACGTGACCGTGAGTTCGTACACACCGTATCCGTCAAGATTACGAGATATATTCGATACCTTAGTGACGAAGAACTCACGAACGGTATTCTCATCGTCTCGTTCCCACTGAACACGAATCTTCTCCTGGCCGACGAACGGAAACTCAGAGATCATTCTTGAGTTATCGACAACAGTAAGTTCGCCGTGAATGTATGGAAAATAGATTGACTCATACAGTGAGAGTTCTACGATCGTACCGGAAATATCAAACAACTTACCGTCGGTCGTTTGAATTTCGACCGTAAATCCACTGATACCTCGAGGTGATACACCTAAAAGTTGTCTTTCGTTACTACTCATACCAATCTTCTGCGATTCATTTCGCGCTCAAACTGTTTTACAACATCAGTAATATGTTCGTTTCGTATAACTTTAATGCGTGACCGATTTTCGTTTTGATCAAACTCTTGTTCCTCAATCGTAACAGGAGTACCGCCGTAAAAAGGAACACTGTTTCCGTTGGTGTCAAAATGGTTTGCCGGTGCTTTATATGCAGGAGCGGATCCGGAGACAACGACCGTGTCAAGACTCGTTTTTCCTTCTGCAACAAACTCAGTATTCGTTGGAATGACTGATGAATCGACTGAATCGATCTGAATGTATCCGCGAGTAGGATATTTATTCGTCAACGTTCCAATATCCGTTCCATTGTATCGAATCGTCTCGCCGATAGTAAACTTACTGATTAGATCTTGATCATCCCGAATAAGAAGAGCAGTTCCTGGATACTTGCGCGAAAGAAACTGTGTCATTTGATTCGTTGACTTCGGCAGATCCCTCCAGGTATTAATGATATCCTTATTAAGAATTGGAATCGTCCAATAGAAATCGGTCGTACCGTAAAGATCCTGTGAAATAGAATCAAGACGTTGATCGGGTGCAGCGTTATAAAAAGTATAGAAAGATATATTGTCTGCAATTTTCGAAAAGATCGCAGTATAAAGAGAGATGTTTGTGACTCTCTTAGTCAGATCCTTTGAGAATACATAGTCCTGTTTACGAAAACTATTAAAGTAAGGCATATCTTTTAGAATCCTTCCTCGACCAATGAACGCGAGATTGGTCGAAGTTCGGTGAACGAGAGTTCCATCGTTGTCTCAACCGGTTGGTTACCGTTAGTAAAGTAAGACATCGAGTTTGGATTATACGTCACACTTACACCCGTACACGCAAGTTCCGGCATACGTATGATGTCGTCCGGTGACTGCTGGTACGATATCGAGAACGTATCGGGAAACTGATATTCCAACGAATCGAGTTCCACCGGATATGCTGACTTTCGAAAGAACTGAATTATTCGTGGCACTGTGTTAGCTTCGGTCTCAGATTGAGGTACAAACGTAAAGGAGAAGGAGAAGGATCGCATACCTGGCGACTTAAAGAGCATAAACTCCTGAGGATTCGGAACTCTCTGGTTCGCTCGATTGTACACGTTTCCGGCACCTACTATACCCGCTACAGTCCTTGCTCCGACTCCGCCGGCAGCTCTTGCGCTCTCGACTAATTTCTGAACGCTGTTGTTCGTCACACCGTCACTGGCGAATTTATTAATCACACCACCCACGAGTCCAAGCTCACTGGTATCATAGTTAAGTTCATCCGCGACGGTGTGACCGGTCGGGAAATACAGACCAACTGAATCACCAGTCGACGATACCTTCGCAGAGTTAATTCTACGATTGTACTGAGGTCTTTGTGTATTAAAAAGAATCCACGGTGTGTTTGATCCGTCGAGATTCTCTGGATAACGTAGATTCGCCATACTGAATAAATACCGTTGACTATAACTGTTGTTTGTATTATTTATATGGCTTATCGAGGTAAATTCACACCAAAACATCCAGAAAAGTATATCGGTGATGTTAAGAATATCGTCTATCGATCACTCTGGGAACGAAACACCTTTCGTTGGATCGACGCAAACACATCGATTCAATACTGGGTGTCAGAGGAGTGTGTGATAACCTATGTCTGTGAGACGGACAACAAGGTTCATCGATACTATATGGATCTTTGGTTTCAGACGGTCAAGGGGGATACGTACATAGTTGAGATCAAACCCAAGGGTCAGACTCAACCACCCAAGACTCCGAAACGCAAGACACGTCGATACATCAAAGAATCACTCACCTACGTTAAGAACCAATCGAAATGGAAGGCTGCATCTGAGTTCGCACTCGATCGTGGATGGAAGTTCGAGGTCTGGACTGAGGACACGCTCAAGGCACTTGGTATTAAGATTATAAAGTAAAATCCTATAAATAGATCAGATACAGAATATATCCATAAGGAATCGTATGTCACTCTTTACAGAACTACAAGCAGCTGCCTTTCGCGAGGGTCTCAATCCTCGTACAAAGAAGGCACGCGAGTGGTTCCGCAAAAAAGCACGTGGACTGACCGACGTCAATAAGTTGGATCTTATATCGGACGATCGACTGACGCAGAGAAACGCGCCGCGGCCGGGTAAGATGTTCATGTTCTTTTATGATCCCAAGACAAAAGAACAGCTACCGTACTACGATACGTTTCCTCTGATTCTATACGTCGAGTCCGCACCGGGTGGATTCTATGGTATGAACATGCACTATCTTCCACCGGCGGCTCGAGCAAAACTATTCGATGCTCTACTTGAGACAGCGAGCAACAAGAAGTACGATGACTCGACACGACTTAACATCAGTTACTCAATTCTCAAGAGTACGGCAAAGTATTCTGCATTTCAACCGACGTTCAAACGATATCTCTCAGGATACGTAAAGTCAAAGGTCGTCGAGGTCGATGCACCCGAGTGGCCGATCGCGCTGTTTCTTCCAACCGAGTCGTTTAAGAAGGCGGGAACTCGATCAGTCTGGTCCGACTCAAGGAAAATGATCTGATATGAGTAGCATCGATACACTTAAGTCAAACATATCATCGGGTCTCGCAAGATCAAACCGATATCGTGTACTCTTTCATACGAACAACGAAGTTCTTAATGTCCTCTGTGACTCAGTCGGTTGGCCGGGACGTCAGATCTTTACGAATGAACGTCTCGTTGATATGAAGACTCAAAAGGTCGCATACGCATTCGATCAAGAGGATTTGCCGATATCGTTTCTTCTGACAAACGATTGGAGTACCTGGAACTTTATTTACGACTGGCATCAGAGAATCATTGGCAATATCGAAGGTACTCGAAACTACACAGTCAACTTTAAGAATACATATACCGAAGACATTGAGATTCAGCATCTCGACAATGCGAACGAAATCAAAAAGAGAGTCAAACTTAAGAACGCATTTCCAACAACGTTAAGTGCACTTGAACTTGGCAATGGAAATGAGAATGAAGTGATCCGTGTAACGACGGAGTTTTCATACGATAACTGGGAAATTATTGAATAATATTGGAGAACTGAAGAATGGCACTACCTAAATTAGACGCACCGACATATCAACTCAAGGTTCCGTCGACCGGCGAGTTGGTATCGTATCGACCCTATCTCGTCAAGGAAGAAAAGATCCTTATGATGGCGATGGAGTCGAACGATACGAATCAAATGATGGGGGCGGTAAAGAATGTAATTCGCTCGTGCACGTCCGATTCAATCGACGTGAATACTCTTGCAATGTTCGATATCGAGTATATCTTTACTCAGCTTCGAGCTAAGTCCGTCGGTGAAACCTCAACGATCAAGGTTAAGTGTCAATCGTGCGATGCATCAAACGAGGTCGATGTAAATCTTGAAGAGGTTCGAGTCGATATACCCAAATCCGAAGTACAGACCATTACTCTTACAGATACCGTCGGTGTATCCCTAAGATATCCGTCGGTGGACGCGATGCTCAAGGCTCAGGCCGACGAATCAAAATCAGATGTGGATCGTGTCTTTGATCTGATCACAGCGTGTATCGACTCGATCTATTCTGGCGACGAGGTATTCGACGCAAAGGAACAGTCTCAGAACGAACTTAAAGAATTCATTGAGTCACTCAATACACAGCAGTTCAATAAGATTCGTGATTTCATTGAAACGATTCCATCGGCTGCGATTGACGTAAAGTTTAAGTGTATCTCCTGTTCAGAGAATAATTCGTTCGAGGTCAAGGGGCTTGGTAATTTTTTCGGATAGCCCTTTCGCACGACAGTCTTGCGAACCACTATCGAGTCAACTTCTCTATGATGCAGCATCACAATTACAGCTTGACGGAACTCGATGACATGATGCCGTGGGAAAGGGAGATATATGTGGCAATGCTAATCGACCACATTAAACAAGAAAACGAAAAGATGCGTAATCAGAAGGTAAGCTAAGATGGCCGATACTCTAAAAGAAGTATCCCAGGAACTTAGAGAAAATAACGAAGTAACGATCGATGTTCGCGAGAACACCAATCTTACGGCAAATTATCTAGGTTCTGTTGTTAAGATATTTTCGACCAAACTGAGTGAATTGGTCGACTTTATGCGCGGCAATCAGCTCGATCAGCTGGAGGCTCGACGCGAATCAGCTGATGAGGGTGAGCCACAGGTATCGCCAGCCGGTGATGAAAACTACATTCAGGATATAATGGAAAAGATCAAAGGACTTGTGGATGACGCATTGGGAGTCGCCGGTCTCACGGTCGGTGTGATAGCTGCGCCTTTTGTTATTATCGGATCTTTCTTTAGTGAGTTAAGAGTACAGACTCGAGTACTAAACCGATTCCTTGGAGGAGGACTTGGAAAAATATTTTCGCCGATCACGCGTTTCTTTAATGCGATCGCAAACTCAAGAGTAATTCAAGGCATCACTCGAGTTTTCAATAACACAGTCAAACCGTTCTTTTCTCGAATCGGTCAGTTCTTTGGTCTACTCGACGATGCGGGTAAAGCCGCGGGTGGATTTGGAAAGATACTTCGTACCGCGGCTACGATCGGCAAAACACTCGGTAAGATCTTTTATCCCATTACTGTACTCATCGGTCTTTTTAACGCGGTTACTGGATTCATGGATGGGTACGATGAGGGTGGAGTACTCGAGGGTATTAAGCAGGGTGCAATTAAAGCATTTGATGCAATCGTTGGATCGTTTGTTCGTTTAATCGGATCGGCTGCTTCATTTATTTTTGACATTCTTGGATTCGATAACTTTGCTGCGTCCATTAAGACTCAACTTAACTCTGTAATAAACGGACTATATGATTCCTTCGGCGGTATAATTGATCTGATTAAAGGAATTTTTACTCTTGATTTTGCTCTTATTACATCATCCATTAAGTCGATCTTTTCGAGTCTGGTTGATGTTGTCACATCGCCGTTTCAACTTCTATACTCGGCAATACAGGATCTTTTCTCATTTGTTGGTATAGAACTACCGGATTTTAACATCGGTCAACTGATTAAAGACACCGCAGCCTCCGCAGTTAATTTCTTAAAGAAACAGTTTGGCTTTGATGGTGAGGGACTACCTTCAATTGTAGATATTGTTTCAGGACTCTATACGTTACCGTATGATCTTGTAAGATCCGTTGTTGCTTGGATTGCCGGTAAATTAGGGTTTGATCAAGCCGAGGAGTTATTAGGCTCATTTAGCTTTAGTGATATATTGAAATCGGTTGTAATGGCACCACTCAATCTCTTGTCTAAAGCAAAAGATTGGCTTCTTAGTAAGTTCGGTCTAGATCCAGAGGAAATGCCGGATCCGCTTGATATTATTACAGAAATCATTAAAGCTCCTTTTAATCTTCTTAGTGATCTGCGTGATTGGATATCGGAACGAGTAAGTGGACTCGTCAGTAAGTTTGCAAGTTTTATTCCTGATCCGATTAAGTCACTTCTAGGCCTTAATGATGAGGACGAGGAAGGCGAACAATCACGCGGAATGGGAGGCATGGCTCTTGATGCTGCCGGCAGTGTAGGAAGTGCGGTATCCGATACCGCTTCAGGAGTCGCAAGAGGAGTCGGTGGTTTTGTCTCTGGATTGTTTGGAGGAGACGATGAGGAAGAGGTGTCTTCTGGTTCCACTCCCGCCAGAGTTGCGACTGGAAATGAACTTCAGATAGAGGGTGAGGCCCGACGTGATGCTGAACTTGAGAGACAGGCTCAAGCAGGCGGTGGCTCCGGTGGTGGAAACGTAAATGTCGCGACAAACGTTCAGAACAACTCGAATACTACGACTCAGACGCGCCCACCCGCAGCATCACAACCTGACAATATGTCGGACACAATGATGACTGCGGGATTCGCTCCATAATAAAAAAAACCCCTCCGTTGCAGAGGGGTTTGATTCTACCTCAGGCTGACCGAGGCAATCGACCCGAGCTTAACTCGCTCCTAGCATAAGCCTGGTCTTTTCTATACTCTACTCGTGTCCATGTCTGGAGAGCAGAATCTTTCGGTCTCGAAGGACTGATTGACACCGCTTCCATCAGGACACGACCAAACGAATCAACATTGATCATGGTTCTCTCCTATTGATGTAAAACGATGCTTTTTAAGGCGAGCGCCCCTGTCTTTCCCAGGTGCCAGGTCCAGAACTGATCTTGCCGAGTTTATTTATATAAAAAAGCCCCTCCGTTGCAGAGGGGCCATAAACTTTTTTTTATTGTTGTTGTTGACTCGTTTTTATTATTATCGAGGCGGGAGGTATATCACCACTAGTCCTGAGCGGCCAACTTAGCAAAGTAGCTCAGAGTATCATCGTCATCATCGTCGTCGTCACTGTCCTCATTACCAACGGATGGTGTTGGCGCAGGTGTTTCTACAGGACTCTCTGAGGACTTAAACGATGGACCACTCGATGTCTCGTCGAGCGAGATGGATTCGGCCGTCGTGAGTGTATCCTCCGATCCTTCTCCCAGTACACGATGCAACTTAGCCTTGAGTTCCGCATACGACTTGTAGTTCTTCTCGTCGTTGAACTCCTTGAGCGAGTACATACGATTGTACACACCCTCGAGCTCATCGTCGTCTCCACCAAGTAGAGGAGAAGGCGATGCGAACTCGGACTTGTCGTAGTTACGATAACCCTCGACGTTACGAATCTTAAGCTTGAAGTCAGCACCCTCCCAGAAGTCAAACGGATCGATCGGATCCTCATCCTCAAAGTTCGGCTGCATGATATCCATGATCTTATCAAAGATCTTCTTGCCGTACTGATACAGAAACACCTTGCCCTCGTTCTCGGGATTGGCCGGATCCTTTACGACATAGATATTGGACACGTAGTGAAGCCGACGTTTACGATCACGAGCAGTCTGCTTGTCCTCCTCACGACCAGAGTTCCAGAGAACCGAGTTCATCTCCGACACCGGATCGTTCTGACCGATGGATGTCAGTGAGCGCTCGATGTACCAGAGACCCGTCGGACCCTTGAACCCATGATCCCAGTAACGAACCCAGGGAAGCTCCTCACCGTCGGGAGCAGGAAGAAATCGAATCACCGCGTAACCGTTACCGGACTTGTCGACCTGCGGCTTCCAGATACGATCGTCGCCGTACTTGTTCTTCTGACCTCCGCCGCCAGAGTTGATCTTCTCTGCCTCCTGAACCAGTTTCTCGATGTTACGACCGCGATTCTTTTTAAGATTTGAAAAACTCATATTGCTTTGTATCTCCAATGTGTATTGCTGTAGTGTGATGCTGAATTATATTCAACGTATCTATTATACCAATAACGTATCATGATGTAAATATCCGAAGTACGACTCGCCTCATACGATCCTTGTTGAATCGAAGCAGCAAGCCGTACTTGCGAATGCGTTTTGAGAGATCCGGCCACACGATCGTTTCACTTATCGCGCGGTCGGCTCGTCTCATAAAACCCGTAAGCCGATCAAGAATCACGACGGTCTCAAGCGAGATCTCGTCCTGCAGAAACTTCTCGATCACCAGCGGATAGTCATTGTTACCCTCGCCGCGAGTCCTAAGAATCTCGTCGAAGGTGTCGGCCTCCTCAGCGAGTGTATTTATATCCTGTTCAAAGTTATATGTAAGTGACTGCTGACGACGCTGCCACTCCGTATACTTCTCCTCGTCTTGCAGCATATCACCGACCCAGGTCTTATCCGATGCGGTGAACTGAGCCGTAAAAAAATCGATCAACTCGTTTGGCTCGTCGAACTTACGACCAAGCTTAGCGAAGTGGTACTTATCGCGACGCTTGAAGAAGGACTGCGGTTTTGCGGACGTCTTAAAGTTGTACTTTGGAGCCTCGTACGAATCCGACTCGAAGTGCAACTTCATCGCAAGAAAATATTTGTACACATCGTACGGTTCCATACATCTCATATCGGCAGACTGTTGCCTCCTCCCTTTACAAGATTCGCGCCCATTGCCTCGGCCTCGATCTTCTCACGAATGACCGGTGAGATGAGTTTACTCACGTCCATTGGATCGATTGCGCGTTCCTCGCAGATGTATAATATCGCATCCATATAGGTCATATCTGGATACTCGAATATACAGTCCTCTACCATTCGAGAGAATCGCTTCTTTGTCAGAACGATGTCGTCAATGTTTTCCTCGGTGTTTTCTTCTTTTTCGGTCATTCACTCCCACCTATAGAATATGTGATCGTCAATGGATACCGTCAGAACCTTGGTCAGATTCCAAGACGGATTGACATCGATCGAGTGATAGTGAGTAGCACCGTCGGTCACATCGTATCCAACATCATAGAGATAGTACGCATGCGCGGCCTGATAGCGTGCCTTGTGCCAGGCCGTATCGTCTCTAGGCTCATCACTCTCTCCGTCGCAGTACCAAGAGAACTGGCACTGGCCAATACGAATCGGTGCACCGGGCGGATCATTGAATCTCTGTTGATACACCACATTACATATCTCATCGGGGTATCTCGTGTCCTCTACGCGATTCAAGACCACCTGCGCAGTGGCAACCTGACCGAGTTCAGACTGATCTCGAGCCTCATGATAGACGTTCAGCGCCAGGCATTCCTGCTGATCCGCGGAAATACTCGACATCATGAACGACATCACGAGAGAAGCAAGTGCCTCGTTCAATGTTACTTGTTCTCCACTCGCAGCAGAATCGTATCCGCATTGATTCGACCGGACGGTTCACTGGTTTTTGTCGACAGTTTCTTCCACTCCTTGTCGATCTGATTGACCGTCTTCTTAAGCACGATCGGCAAGAAGTCGTCGGGTTTACGCAGTCGAGTCTTACGAGAGGTCTCGGGATCGAAGTTCTGAATGGTAGTACCCTTGATCTCAAAGCCGTTCGCCGAGAGCGTTGTGTACTCGCATAGCTCACGATTCTTGACGTTAAATGTATAGAGTCGAAAGGCACCAGGGACCGAAAGAGGATCGACTGAGACCAACTTATAGTCGGTCTTGTCCTCTTTGAGGTACTTAAGCTGCTTAATCTGTTTGTCGGCCGTGCGAGCCTTCGGTGTGCGCTTCTTACGTGTTGCCTTTGATGCAGCCTGAATCTTATCGAGATCGGTAAGCATGCGCTCGCATACGTCAAGACGTCGCTTAAGTTCCTTACGAGTCAGATGAGAGTATCCCTCGACGAGATCCTTAT
>Ga0209937_1000696_pt1 | contig 10304 bp, 12 predicted proteins | sample SalPon1_B_H2O_MG_FD_185699 | JGI IMG/M metagenome (GOLD analysis project Ga0209937, IMG submission 185699) | Salt pond water microbial communities from South San Francisco under conditions of wetland restoration - Salt Pond MetaG R1_B_H2O_MG... | ecosystem: Environmental > Aquatic > Non-marine... | reverse complement strand
GATGAGTATCGCTGCCCCCGACGACCTACTGGCGGGCCATCCGTCGACCGCCTACTTCTGGGGTCGTGTGGCCGGAGATGGCGAGGTCAACCGCGACAGCTTGACTGTGACGACCAACGACGAGGCATCGGCTGAGACGATCAGCCGAGTAGTCGGCAGCGAGGTCGATCACGACACGACCAGCCGCGAGTACGCCCACAACACCGACCTCACGAAGACCGAAGACGAGTATACTGTCGAAGTCACGAGCGACGAACTGTTCGGCATGAGTGGCTCGCTCGGGCTGCCGGTCGACGGCCGCGGGAACTACCGATTCGGAGGTTTCGCCGACTACCGACGTGACCTGCTCCGCGGAATCTTGGAGGGTTGTGGGACGATCTGTTTCAAATCCTCCAGCGGCTCGGTCGGGGTATCGTTTGTCCACGACGACGCGGACCTGCTGAACCTGGTTCAGGATCTCATCGACGACTGCCCCGTAGAGGCTCCCTACGGCGATCTCTCGGAAACATCGTCGGGTGGCCACTGGTTCGGCGTCGACGACGGTGTGGCCGCCGAGTTCGGCATCTGGCTCTACGAAGGAACGGAGGAGACGGGGCTGTTCGCGCCGAGCCGCCGCCGGAAACTGGTCCAGAGTCTCGATCAAGCAACCGACGTCGACTTCGATCGCTCAGAGTTCGAACAATGAGTCAGGGGCAACTCCGGAACCCCATCGACTCGGTCGACAACGAAGCCGTCCTGCTGGTGGGCCACGGTTCGCGCCGCGAGAAGTCCAACGAGCAAGTACGGGAGTTGGCGGCGATGCTCGAAGAGCGACTGGAGATTCCGGTCGACGCCGCCTTCCTGGAACTCGCCGAGCCTGCGATCTCGGATGCGATCGAAGGATTGGCCTCGACCGTCGACTCGATCACGGTGGTCCAACTGTCGCTGTTCGCCGCGAGCCACGTCAAAAACGACGTGCCGCTGGCCGTCCAGCGCGCTCGCTCGACCCACGAGGCCGAAATCAAAAACGGCGCACACCTCGGCATTCATCCGGCCATCGTCGACCTGCTCGACGACCGCGTACGGGCAGTCGAGGACGAACTCGGCGTCGGCCGTGAGGAAGACGACGTGGCGGCGGTCGTCTGTGGTCGCGGATCCAGCGATCCCGACGCCAACGCCGACCTCCACAAGCTCTCGCGGCTTCTCCATGAGGGGCGGGCGTTCTCCACGGTCGAGGCGTCGTTTATCGGCATCACCGAGCCGACACTGGACAACTCGCTGTCGACGATCGCCAAACAGCGCCCTGACGCGATCGTCGTGGTTCCGTATATGTTGGGCGACGGTGTGTTGACTGGTCGCATCCGGGAGTGGACCGCCGACTTCGACGACGAGTATCCCTACGTCGACGCGGCGGCTGGCGATCCGCTTGGGACAGATTCGCGGCTCCTGGATGTCCTGGGCGACCGCTGGCAGGAGGCCCGGACAGGAAGTGTGGAGATGTCGTGTGACTCCTGCAAATACAAGGTCGACCTCACCGGCTACGAGGAAGACACCGGCGGCGCGCGGGCGATGCTCCGAGCGCTGACTCATCAGGAAACTCACGCCGACCGCAGCGACGTGGACGATGAGCCACACACCCACGATGCCCCAGAGAAACACGTCGCGGTCTGTACGAACCAGACCTGTGCCGCAGACGGCGCGCCCGCCGTGCTCGAACGCCTTCGGCAAGAGGCCCGGGACTCCGAGCAGTGCGACGCTCGGATTACCCGAACCTCCTGTCTGGGGCGATGCGGCGAGGGACCGATGGTAGCCGTCTACCCCGAAAACGTCTGGTACGGTGGTGTCGAGGCCGAGGATGCCGAGCGTATCGTGTCGTCGCATCTCGACCGCGACCGCATCGTGAGCGACTTGGTCGACCAAACACTCTGATATAGTATGAGCTGTTACGAAATCGAAGCACTCCGACTCGGACTGATGAACGTCCTTGGAACCGAAGACCCCGCGGCCCGCGAGCACGCCGAGCAGGAACTCGACGGCCACCTCACCGGCCCGATCGAGGCAGTGGCCGACGCCGACTCGCTGGCCGCTATCGAACGCCATCTCGATGCGGCACTGGTCGACCTCGAAGAAGAAATCGCCGAAACCTCGAGCGACGATCCCGAATACGACTATTTGAGAGGTCGACTCGTCGCCGTCCGCGACGCCGAACGTGCGGTCCACCGCATCACCGCCCAGAGCGAAAGCGTCCTCTCGGGGCTCGGCGAGGCCCACGACGTGCTTCACGAAACCTTCCCCGTCGAGGACTGAGTCGAAACCGAAGCGGCCACAGCCCCAGTTACGACGGCCGTTTTCTCACGTCGATACTGTCCCGGTGGACGAGGGGCAACGCGCTGTCGACGGGCGATTCGAACCCGCCGTCGACGAACGCCTTGATCGCCGCATCGTCGTGATCGCCGTGGGCGAGATACCACTCGCCGGAGCGGAGATGGAGCACCACCTCACAGTCGGTACAGTAGCGATACCCCGTCGACCCCTCGCCGCCGTGGGCGGCCTGCCGGACGCTCTTGCAGAGCCGGTGTTTCCCCCACCACTCCCCGCAGTCCGGACACTCATACACATAGTTGAAATCCGCCCGCCGGCGGTCGTAGTATCTCGAACACCGCCCCGGCAACTCGAGGGGCTCGACCCACGCTCGAAAGGAGTCGCCGTGGCCCGTCTCGATGGGGAACCCAGCCTCGACCGCTGTGTTCTCGCCGCCGGTCGCTGCGTCCGTGTCGGCGTGGTCGCTGTGGCTGTGGGCGGCGGTCGCGGCCGCGCTGTCGGCCCGACGTTCGATGCCCGACTCGGTGACGAGGGCCTCCTCGCCTTGGTGGTGGTACTGCCAGGCGTGGACGAGTTCGTGGCGGACTGTTTTCTTGCAGGCGTCGAACCCGGCCCGCTCGTAGGTGTGTTCGGTCAGCGTGATCGTTACCTGACCCCGGCCGTCGTAGGAACACCGGCCGTGTCGACGCTTCGCCCGCGTCGACGTCGCCCACGTGATTTTGCCGAGGTCGACGCCGTCGAGGGGCCACTCGTCGCCGCGAACCACGCGCTCGCCGTACGCCCGCGCCCGGTGTGAGAGATCGTGGTCGTCCGCGATCGACCCGATCGGCCGGACAGCCTGACTGTCAAGAGGGCTCACTGGTCTGCCGGTTGGAGAGCACTGATATATACGTTCTGTTTGCACAGACTGCCCGCGCTGGCGGAGCGATCACTACCTCGTTACTCGGATAATAAAAAACCCACCTCGTAGTGAAAATGTCGCTAGTTCATGGGGTTCACAGGCGTTTGGGACAACGGGTAGACGTTTGGTGACCCCTTCCCTCTCCCCGCCATACGACCCTACCTGCCCCCCACATCTCGGCCCTCCCCCTTTCTCAGACGGCTGTCGGTCCGACGGATCCATACGGGTTGGTGGAGACGGCAGCTTCCTCGACGCACCCGTCTCAGTCGCTGGCGGTAAACTGTTCTTGTGACATCAGTCGACGGGCGATTACGACCAGCCCGTTGCCGAACCCTTCGCCGAAGATCGCGTGTTCCTCGCCCGTCGACGGCACGATCGAACTCACCAGAATCGTCGAGCGGTCGATCAACACCAGCCGCCCGATTGCCGTCTCGCCGGTGTCGTCGGCCTCCTCTTGGAGCCACTCCAACCCCGAGATGAACGTCGTTGCCTTCGGGACCGCCTCCTGTACCCGGCTTCTGATCGATTCAGTCACCGCACCGGCCAGCAAGTCGACCTCGCTGTCGATCGCAGTGAGCTGGTCGACCAACGTTTCGGTGAGCAGTGACTCGTCGCCGATGACGAACACGATCTCGCTGTCGGCGTCGGTGAGCAGCCGCTCAGTCCGGGTTTCGATCGCCGTTGCTCCACTCATCGACCACACCTCCTGTATCGGTGATTCGTCGTTGTCGGCCTTCAGTTCGATATCATCAAGGGCGTCTTGGAGCCGGTCGACGCGCGTTTCGTACTGGCTCCGGAGTATTTCGGTCGCCTCCGGCAACGACACCGCCCGAAACTCCCGGGGGCTCGAATGCTGGATCTCGACCAATCCTTGGGCTTCCAACACCCGGACGGCATCGTAGACGCGTGTTCGCGGCACCTCCGTCATCTCGCTTACTTGTTTTGCGGTGCCCGCAGACCGTTGTGAGAGGCCGACGAAACAGCGCGCTTCGTACTCCTTGAGCCCGAGCTGTTGGAGCACGTCGACTGCCTCCTGTACGTTATCTAATGTTGCCATGTAAGGGGTCCGGCAGCGCCGGTACTAGCTGTACCAACTGTGCCCGCTGGGATAGGTATTGTCACTCGATTTGTGAAACATTTGGCAAGCAATGTCTAACAGTTCGACATAGCATGCAGTTCTAGCCAACTAAATTTAAAATTGTGCGTGTAAGTTTGTGACGATTATAGTTACAAATATCGGTGTCGGATCTATCTCCGTTCTCGGTTGTACAGACATACGAAACAGTTTCACTCGATTAATCACAAAAACATTTTACGCGCTGGAGAGTGATAGAACAGCATCAGGCCCGATAGCGATCTGGACCGTGACCTCTCGTAGTCGAAATCAATCGACCACTATCGCCCTCGCATGACTCACGATCCATCTTCACAGCCGCATGCTGCGGCCATAACCCAGCTCGAATGGTTCAACCTGAGTACATACGCCGCCCGGACGTTCGTCGCGCTCTGTGGGCTGGGCTCCGGCACGGCCAAGGAGGTCAGCGAAATAGCCGAGGTCCCTCGAACACGGGTCTACGACGCGGTCGATGAGCTACACGACAGGGGGCTGGTCGATATTCGGGAATCGAGCCCCCAACAGTTTCTGGCTGTCTCGGAGGAAACCATCGGTCGCAAACTCGAATCCGACACGGCACATCGGCTCTCGATCCTGACAACCGCACTTTCACAGATCGAGCCGGTCGACCGGGCAGTCGAACAGCGCGGGATCTGGACGGTCGACTCCGCGGAGGCGATCCGCGACCGACTACTGGAGTTCGTCGCCGAGGCCGACGAGAAGATCGTCTATCTGGCCGCCGACCGGTTCTACTCGACGACGCTTCTCGAAGGTCTCTCGACGGCAGCCGACCGCGGGGTTTCGATCACCGTCGGAGGCTGCTCGGCGGCTCGGCTGTCCGAGCTCCGGACGACGATTCCGACAGTCACCGAACGGCAGGCCGAGGGGGTCCCGTCGCTGGTCAGCCGCCTGCTGATCGTCGACGGATCGAAAACACTCGTCAGCGTCCAGCAGGGCAATCTCAAGCCAGAGGGCGAGACGGCGGTCTGGGGTGTTGGCGAAACGAACAGCCTCGTCGTGATTCTCAAATCGATGTTCGGACTCGATGCCGAACCGACAGCGGCCGGCGACTAACGCTTACCGAGAGCCAAGGAGAAAGCCTCGCGCTTTAGCGCGAGGAGGATGTCAGTCGGCGACTTCGTAGCCGCTGTCTTCGATAGCTACTTCGACGGCTCCCTGATCGACCTCGCCTTCGACAGCCACCGTCCCCGCCTCGTGGTCGGCGTCGACGCCCTCACAGCCCGGCAGCTCCGAGACGGCACTTTCGACGTTGGATTCACACCCGGTACAGCTCATTCCGCTCACTGCGAGTGTCAGACTCATATATAAACTGAGCACCCGGTGAACTATTGATCTGGCGGTCGAACCGAGAACGTCCTCCAGCAGTCGTCGTCAGTCGACGCGCTCGGCAAACGCGAACTGCGGTTTGACATCGGTGATCCGAACGGAGACCGTCTCGCCGGTCTCCGCGCCGGAAACGAAGACGGTGAAATCCTCGACTTTGGCGATCCCGTCGCCCTCGTCGCCGACGTCGACGATTTCGACGTCGACTTGATCGTCGACGCGAACAGGCGCAGTCAGGCGGTGTTTCCCGATGAGATAGATCTCCGAAGAGCTGTCACGGGAGGCGTCAGGGCTCGACCGCCGGACGTACTGGAACTCCTCGGCGATCTCGTCGGCCAAATCGTCGAGATCCTGCCCTTGGAACACCTTCACGACGAAATCCCCGCCGGTGCCGAGGTGTTCGCAGGCGACCTCGAAGGCCTGCCGCGAGAGGTGGACCGACCGGGCGTGATCCAGTTCGTACTCGCCGGTCATGTTCGGGGCCATATCCGAGACGATGACATCCGCACCGTCCTCGCCGACCTGTTTGCGAAGCCGGTCTTTGGTCCGGTCGTCGGTCATATCGCCCTTGATCGTCTCGATGTTGTCGTGGTCGTCGAACTCCCGAATGCGCTGGAAGTCGACGCCGATGACTTTGCCGCCTTCGCCGACCTCCTCGGCGGCGACCTGGAGCCAGCCGCCCGGTGCGGCTCCGAGGTCGACCACCGTGTTGCCCGGGCCGAACAGCCCGGTCTGCTGGTCGAGCTGTTTGAGCTTGAAGGCCGCCCGCGAGCGATAGCCCTGCTGTTTGGCTCTATTGTAGTATTTGTCTTTGCCGCGTCCCATATACGCTCCTTTCAGTGATCCGCCCGCTTACCCTTGCCGATTTAGTCGACGCCGCCGACGGGCCGCAGTCCCCACAGTCGACCTCGGTGCTCCTCGACTGTGAACCCACACGCAGTATAAAAGGGCTGTACGCGCTCGTCGAACGTCGCCGACAGCGGCCGCGGCGCGGCTCGGTCGGCGGCGGCCGCGATCAGCGACCGTCCAATGCCCTGCCCGCGCCGCTGCGTTCGAACCGCTATCGCAGAGATATACACGGTGTCGGGCCACGGCAGCTTGTCGACCTCGGTTCCGTTTATCAGGCCGACAGCACCGACCGGTCGACCCGCACCAGCGACCAGTAGACAGCCCCGACGGCCGGCTAGTTGGTCGCTAATCCGGTCGGCGTCGGTTTCGAGGAGCGCCCCGTCGAACAGCCGCATCACGTCGACCAGATCGTCGGGGTCGGCCTGCCGGATCGGGTGGCTCACTCGCTGGCGCTGCGCTTGTGGTCGAGTTCGAGCAGTAGTCCCTCGATGGTCGGCCGGTCGGAGGGAGCGTTGCCGACGTGGGAGTAGACGAGCCGCGGTTCGGCCCCCCGGAGGTCGATCATGACCGCCAGTGGCATCCGCCCCAGGAGGTCGTGGAGCTCGCCAAGGAAGCCGAAGCGGACCGGCTGGCCGAACCGGTCGGCAGTCGTGCTTTCGGGGTCGGCGACGACCGGAAACGGGAGGTCGTAGCTGGCGGCCCACTCGGCGGCCCGCTCTTTGGGCTCCGGGAGCACTGAGACGACAACCGCGTTTCGCTCGCGGAACTCCTCGTAACGGGTAGCGATCCCTTGGACCTGATTTCGGCAGTTCCCACAGAGATGGTCCCGCTGGAACAGCAGGACGACGAACTCCGCATCCAGCGCGTCGAGTCGCAAGGGATCGGGTCCGACCCCGCCGTTGGCCAACTCGAACGAGAGGTCGGTCGGCTTCGAGTACATACCGGGGGTCTGTCGCCGACTGACAAAAATACTCAGTTTAGTTGGCCCGCATCGCTATCCGCCTTTTATCAGACGCAACACCTGTACGTGGTCGACCCCGACGGGCTGATCCTCCGGAACGGGCGAGCCATCCACGAGCACCGAAACCTCCTGTGGGCTGCGGTCGACCGCTTCGACGAGGTCGGCGTAGGTGGCTCCGTCGCCGACGGTCACCTCGCGGGACCCCTCGCCGACGACATCGACGGTGACGTTCATACTCGGGGGTAGGGCGGTCGACTCATAAAAGCAGTCGGGTCCACCGAGGGAGTCTCGGGGCGTTTATGAGCCACCGACCGCTTGCTCCGGTATGAGCGACGCCGACGCCGAAAGCGAACCGGAGCCGGGCCGGGAGATCTGGATCGAGAAGTACCGCCCCCAGACGCTCGACGAAATCAAGGGACAGGACGATATCGTCGAGCGACTCCAGAGCTACATCGAACAGCGGGACCTCCCACACCTGCTGTTTTCGGGGCGTGCCGGAATCGGCAAGACGACCGCCGCGACCGCCATCGCTCGGGAGGTCTACGGCGACGACTGGCGGGGGAACTTCCTCGAACTCAACGCCTCCGACCAGCGCGGGATCGACGTCGTTCGGGACCGGATCAAGAACTTCGCTCGCTCCTCGTTCGGCGGCCACGACTACCGCATCATCTTCCTCGACGAGGCCGACTCCCTCACGTCGGACGCCCAGTCGGCGCTCCGCCGAACCATGGAGCAGTTCTCCGACAACACCCGTTTTATCCTCTCCTGCAATTATTCCTCGAAGATCATTGACCCGATCCAGTCGCGGTGTGCGGTGTTCCGCTATTCGCCGCTTTCCGATGAGGCCGTGGCCGCCCAGATCGACGAGATCGCCGCCACCGAAGGTATCGAGCTGACCGACGAGGGTCGGGAGGCACTGGTCTACGCCGCGGGCAGCGATATGCGCCGGGCGATCAACAGCCTGCAGGCCGCCGCGACTACCGGCGAAGTCGTCGACGAGGAGGCGGTCTACCTGATTACCTCCACCGCACGCCCCGAGGAGATCGAGTCGATGGTCACCGACGCGATAAACGGGGATTTCTCGAAGTCACGGGCCACCCTCGATACTCTGCTCACGGATACGGGGATGGCTGGCGGCGACATCATCGACCAGCTCCACCGGTCGGTGTGGGACTTCGACCTCTCCGAACGGGATGCCGTCCGGCTGATGGAACACATCGGCGAAACGGACTACCGGATCACCGAGGGCGCGAACGAGCAGGTCCAACTGGAGGCGCTTTTGGCCTCGCTGGCGATGAACGAATAAGGGTTCAGCCCTCGGGTTCGATGTAGACGATATCCACGCGGTCGTCAGCTTCTTTCAGTTTCGTCTTGATTTGGCCGATGGCTTTGTCGATGCCGTCGGTAAGGAGGTCGGGATCGAAACTCACCTCGGCGGTCACGAGTGCCTGTGCGGGGCCGACGAACATGGTTCGGAAGCCGTCGACGTGGCGCACCCCCTCGTGGGCGACGATAACGTCCCGTAGTTCGGCTTCGACTTCGGGTTCGAGACTCTCGCCGAGCAGGAGTCGCTTGTTCTCCCACGCCAGCGCGACCGCAAAGCCCATCAGCATGAGCCCGATAAGCAGGGCGGTCACCGCGTCGTAGATCGGGTTCCCGGTGAACTGCGTCAGCAGAATACCACCAAGCGCGAGCCCGGCACCGAGCAGCGCGATGGTGTCCTCGGTGTAGGCCGTGAGTGTCGTCACGTCGCTGGTCTTTTTAAATGCTTCCGGAATGCCCGACCAGCCGTACTGCGATATCTGCCGCTGGAGTTCGGCGTTGGCTTTGACGAAGGCGTAGGTCTCGAACCCGATTGCTCCCAGAAGGACGACGACGCTGACGTACCACGCCGGAAACGGCCCGACGCCGAGGAGGGTTATTGGGTCGACCGTGCCCGCGTGGGGATGGAGGATGGCCTCGTAGCCGTGTTTGACCGACTCCCAGCCCGCGATTCCAAAGAGGAGCACCGAGACGAGGAAGCTGTAGAAGAACTGTGCCTTGCCGTAGCCGAAGGGGTGGTCCTGATCGGCCGCACGGCCGCTGTACCGGATGCCGACCAGCAGGAACACCTGGTTGCCGGTATCAGAGATCGAGTGGTAGACCTCCGAGAGCATCGAGGGACTCCCCGTCAGGAGGAAGGCTCCGAATTTGAGCACTGCGATCGCGCCGTTGGCGACCAGCGCGGCGAGGACGACTGATTTGCTGCCTGCCATGTCTGTTGGCTCACGAGTCGCCTGTTTAACCATTCCGGGACTCGTTGCCGAGCCGCCAGCAGCAATATTTTTCAATAGCTAGATGTTTAACGGAGGTAATGCTCACTATCGTCTCCGACACCCACAGCAGCGACGGTCACCGGCTCGACGGTCGGACACTGGAGGCCGTCAGGAAAGCCGATCTCGTCGTCCACGCGGGTGATTTCATGGTCGAACCCGTTCTTGCGGCCTTCGAGGCCGAATCGTCGACGTTCCGCGGCGTCTACGGCAACAACGACGACGCCGAAATCCGATCACGGTTGCCGAAGGCCCGGACCGTCGAGTACGAGGGCGTGCGGTTCGCGGTCACCCACACGGTTCGCGGCGGGAATACGGCACTCACGCTGTTCGGGAAGGAGCGCGAGGCTGATGCCGTTGTTTTCGGCCACAGCCACTGCCCGACAGCCGATCTGTCGGGCGAGCTTCCCCTTATCAATCCGGGGAGCCACGCCCAGCCGCGGGGGAACCGCCCGGCCCACGCCGAACTGGAGCCGGTCGCCGGTGGGCTGCGTGGTCGACTCGTCACGCCCGATGGGGAAG
>Ga0209937_1000695_pt1 | contig 10306 bp, 12 predicted proteins | sample SalPon1_B_H2O_MG_FD_185699 | JGI IMG/M metagenome (GOLD analysis project Ga0209937, IMG submission 185699) | Salt pond water microbial communities from South San Francisco under conditions of wetland restoration - Salt Pond MetaG R1_B_H2O_MG... | ecosystem: Environmental > Aquatic > Non-marine... | reverse complement strand
AAGATAAAACGGAGATAAAACAAATGGCAACAGGAATACTAGGAACAGCGGATCTTAGTGCAACTACTAACACAGTAATATACACAGTTCCCACAAACACATTTTCAGTTGTAACTGTAAATGTTATAAATAGAAACTCACAGTCGCGAACAGTAAGAGTGGCAGTTGCTCTAGCAGATTCGCCTACAAACGATGAATGGATAGAGTATGATGCAGAACTACTGGGAAATGGTGTACTAGAACGGTCAGGCATTGTGCTAGATGCAGACAAAAGAATAGTTGTTTATTCAAATTCTACAGACGTTAACGTCGTAGTTTATGGAATAGAAACCCCAACAAGCTAACAAGGATACAAAATGCCAAGAAGAATATCAACAGGTGTAACAGGCAGATCGATACTGGGAAACTATTTCAGTAGCGGAAATATTTTTGGAACTCTGCCTGCCGATGAAAATATAGAGTTTGAGCCAAACGGCGCCGGCGAGACTGTTGTAAACTCTAATCTACGTATACAAGGTTCGTCTGCTTTGGTGTTTAATGACAACTCAGAAGACAACAGCGTGTTTATTCAAACACCAGAACTTGCAGCAGATTACACACTTACCCTGCCCGCAGACACAGGCACTGCAGGCGATGTCCTGACAGTCGACGCCAGCGGCAATCTTTCATTTACAGATCTTACTATAGAAGTTTCAAACCAATCTGCAGATACCAGCACATATTATCCGCTGCTTAGTACGTCTAACTCGGGTTCAATATCTAGCGTAGATACTTCGTCGAGCAAGATAAGTTTTGTTCCTAGCTCTGGAACGTTGACATCAACTAATTTAGCAGCAGTAGATGGCACGTTTTCGGGAACTGTAACTGCAGGTACTATTACAGAAACATCAAGCATGGTACTCAAACAGGATATTGAGCCACTGTCAGATTCTGTTAGGAAAATACTTGCTCTAAATCCAGTAGAATTTACAAGAAAAAGCACAGGTGAAAGAGAAGCAGGATTAATAGCAGAAGAAGTAGAACAAATTATACCTGAATTAGTTAATACACAAGGAAAACACAAAAGTGTTTCCTATTCAAGATTAACAGCTTATCTAATAGATGCTGTAAAAGAACTGGCACTAAAAAATGGCTGATTTACAACAAACAGATATAGAAGACGAAAATTTTATTCAAGTTCCAGTTGGAACTACCTCCCAGCGACCTACTTCACCTGAAACGGGAATGGTTCGATGGAATACTGACGAAAATGGTTTAGAATTTTATAATGGGACTGAGTGGATTATTATCAGCAGCTGAGAATTAGACATGGCAGAATTAAAAAATACTACAATAAATGATAACGGTTTTCTAAAAATTCCAATTGGGACTACCGCTCAAAGACCAGACCCACCAGAAGTAGGAGACTGGAGATACAATACAGATACAAACTCTCTTGAGTTTTACAATGGCTCTACATGGAAGGAGGTATAGAATACAATGGCTAATATTAGAGACACTAGGATTAATGCTAATAGTTCCTTAAAACTTCCTGCAGGTACAACTAGCCAGCGTCCTTCTTCGCCTGCAACAGGCATGTTAAGGTATAACACTGACAATAATGAAATAGAAGTTTATAATGGCACCGAATGGAGACCTGTTGTAATAGACACAGGGCTATTCGAATTTAGTTCGCATACATTTACTACAGCTGGGTCCACTGGTAGATTCGGACCTGGATTATCTTCATTAAGATCCGAATATTCTTTTACATCTTGGGCAGACAACAATGAATTTTTTACACAAGGAGAAGACACAGGATTTCAAAGATTTACAATTCCTTCGGAAGGCACCTACGAACTAACAGCTCAGGGAGGAAGCGGAGGCAGACAAGAATGGGCTATACGTAGAGGTACCGGAGTTAATCGTCCTAGAGGTGCAGAAATAACCGCTAACTTTAATTTTAGCCAAGGCGAAAAAATTCAAATAATAGTAGGACAGAAAGGATTAGATAACAAGTCACAGTATGATAACTCTGGAGAGGGAGAAGATGCTGGTCCCGGCGGCGGTGGCGGAACATTTGTTTTTTATGACAAAGACGACTCGCAACCGATACTAGCAGCTGGAGGAGGAGCCGGCGGAACAAGAAGAAATTATTCTCAGGCAAATGCAAACTTTAGTGGTCCCGACGGTTTCCGTTCAGAAACAGATAATAACGGCGGATCAAACAGAAACGGTGGCCGGAGAAATACAGGGGGTCCGAGCTATTGGGCCGGAGGCGGAGCAGGTTGGTTAACTGACGGAACAGGAGGTAATCAAGACTCTAATTATAATAGATCGCCTGGCACTAGTGGTGCCCAAGGCGGACAGTCCCCACGACGCGGCGCTGCAGGTGGATCCAGGTGGCAGGATGGTACAGATTCTGGCGGAGATGGATCTTTCGGCGGCGGCGGCGGCGGCGGCTCAGATAACATGGGTACCGGCGGCGGCGGAGGTTATTCCGGCGGCGGCGGAGCAGACAGGGGCAACGGTAACGGCGGCGGTGGCGGCGGCGGCAGTTATATTGGAAGTTCTGATTCTGGCCCTGGATCAGAAGTAGAACGAAGATTAGGATCGTACGGAGACGGATATCTTACAATAAGGAAATTGTAAATGGATTATAAAATAATAGATGATTGCATTCATAAAGATGATTTAAAAACATTAACAGATACTTTGTGCAATTATAGTCTTGATAAAAGAACAGACTTTCCGTGGTTTTATAGCGAATCAATTGCTAGTAAACATGAAACAAGCAACGCAGGCGTTTATTTTTACCATCCATTTTATGCAAGTTTTAACTGGTGCAGTGATTGGTCTTTTTTACTTGAACCTATTCTACAAATACTGCAACCTAAAGCAATAATTAGAATAAAAGGTAATTTATATCCTGCAACAGAAAATATTATCGAACATTCACCACACACTGACTATAATTATTCGCATAAAGGAGCAGTGTTTTTCTTAAATTCAAATAATGGATCTACAGTGTTATCAGACAGAACTCGTATATCGTCAATTTCAAATAGACTGTTACTTTTTGATCCTTCTTGTCCTCACCAGAGCACAAATTGCACTGATAAAAAGTCAAGAATTTCAATAAATTTTAATTATTACTAGCGCGATAAATCAATAAAGTTAGTACTATCTGAAAATCCTAGAGTTCCTCTAGGAAATGCATTAAAAGCTAGACTTACTCGATCTTTATTGTCAGAACTATCAACTGCATGAGGTAGATCCGACGGAAATAATATACAATCACCCGTGGCAACCGGAATTGACCAAGAATCACTATTAAATAGATTATATTCAGTAGTATTAATTTGAATTTGATGATTTTGGTGTTTAAAAAACAATAATCTATCTTCTTTAATATTTGCCGAAACGTATAATACGCCACTAATTAACGAGTTAGGATGAGTATGAGCATGTAAGGAATTAGAATTAAAAAAGTTAACCCAACTTTGAGTCAATTCAAAATTAGTCTCGTCTGCCGCTAATAACACATCTTTCCTAAAATTTTCTATACAATCAGAAACAAAACTTTTTATATCGCCAAGGCCGTCTAAATCTAATATAAATTTATTCGTAGTTTGTTCTACAAAATTAAAACTATTAGTTTTTTCTTTTTTTATTATTTCTTTTTCTTGTTTAGTCAAACTTCTCTCTAATTTAAATTTGGCTAATGGCAAAGGGAAAATAGGCATGACTTCCATTTTATTTTACCTCCAAAACAAAATTTAAGACAATTCGTCGGCTAAAATTAATAGGATTAGATCCAGCATGATATAATGTGCTAGGAAATACAACCATTGAATTTTCTATCGGTTTGATTCTATGTTTTTCTTTAAGATCATTTGGTTGGTCAGGGTATTCTTTGTTATAAAGAATTGTATCGCCGTCCGACTCATTTACGTAGTATATGATGCTTAAAAGACTACGGCCATCTTTGCATACATCTGCATCGTGGTGTTTAGGATTAGTCTCATTAAAATTTCTAACCATAGGAGTCATTAAGTTTGCTTTTATTCTATCTATTTCAATAACTTTAAAATTAAAGATAGAATCTATTATTGGAAAAAACGGCTCAATTACATGAAAAAAATCAGAATTAATTTTATTGTTTTTGAAAAAAGTATGTGTAAATTGATGTGTTTCCAGTGAATTGGTCATACCTCCCTCTTCTCCGTACACCTCATATTTTTTTGGAGCAGTCGAAGCATTGTAGTACCACGGAAAAGTGTCAGAACAAATTAAATTAAATAAGGCATGTTTTTCTTCTATAGGTAAAACATTTTCTGCATGATAGACTGACATTTATAAACCTACTTTAACATTGAATGAAATACTTATTCTTGTTTGCTCGCTTGTATTTTTGTATACACAGTGCTCTAAAAAGCTAGGAAACAAAATTAATTTACCATTTTCTGGAATAAAAGAAACATTTGAAAAATGTGATAACAGTATCGAAGATTGAGAAGCTAAATTTGGATTTTTAAATTCAATTTTGCCGTCCGACCCGTCTCCTTTTGTTTTATCATAGTAAACACCTGAGATATCGTATACAGAGGGAACATGATTATGAAAGTGCTGATAATCATTATATTCCGACAAGTTAATCCAAGACTCTGAAATTTCAATATAATTTGCATTCACATCAAGCTGGTTGCAAAAAATACTACAATGGCTACCGATTATTTGCATAAAGTCGTTAGACTTTTGTAAAAAATTATTTTTAGCATTATGTTTAAACGAAGTTTTTACACCATCATTCCAGGGGTTATCTAAATCATTTGTCTGAAGTTTTTCTAATTCGGATGAAATTTCTTTACTTATAGCTTCTTGGTAACTGAAGTTTACAAAACAGTGATAAATTGGAATTGAAAACCAGTTTTCTATTTTACCGTTTGTTAGTTCTGTCATTTTCCTATAAAGCCTCTAATGTAGAATATTGTTTCTATTTTCATGATGTTTTGTTTTTTATTCAAAGTATTTTTTAAACCATAGTGCAAAGGTCGAGGCCATGCCGAATAAGCTGCCCACGCATACCCGTCATGCTCCCGGTTTAACACAGGAATAAACTCCTGTTTCACAACGCATAGATAGGTATGAAATACAAAATTGTTAGTATGAGAAACAAAAGTTTCTAGAGGAATTGTTTTTTCTATTTCTACTTCGCCTATTTCTTCAAAAATTTCTCTCTCACAGGCCTGCCAAGCAGATTCGCCTGATTCATTATTTCCGCCCGCAATACCCCAAACTCGAGACCGCTTGCTCTGTGTCCTGTGTAGGAACAGAAATCTTTCAGTGTCTCGTGCAAAAAAAAGTGCACCTGAACAGATATGACTCATATCAATACTTATTTAGAATGTCTCAGCTGATAAATCAATTCGAATCAAATAAATACTTAATTAACGGAACACATCTATGAGCGAACTATTTAAAAATATCCGAATCATACCAAGAAATCAACAATTCCTTGATAGGATTGCAGGATCATCAGGTGAAATATATGTAAACTCGGATACAGGCACTATCAGAGTTTATGACGGAAGCACTGTAGGAGGACAAGAAGCAGCAAAGGCAACCCTTGAAAATGTAGACCTCACAGCATTTGATTCTCTGTTGCAAACAGCAGGAGTGCTTACAAATGTCTTCTATCAACCAGACGAAGGCGATGAGCTTCAGTGGGTAGAAGGCACCTACGATTTTGGCAACAACATAATCAAATATGCAAACGCAATACAATTAGAAGCAGATCTTGCAAACTACGACGCTGGAACCTATCATGGAATGATCATGCATGTACATGAAACAGGCGCACTGTACTATGCTCACGCAGGCGAATGGCGAAAATTAATAACTGACACAGCACATTCAGATGTAGAATCCGCAGGCTATATTTCTCCTCTCGGCGCTGCTGCTTATTCAAACTCATATACAGATTTAGACAACACGCCTGTTAGCATTTTAGACTTTGGAATTGAAGACGGCGAAAATGGACAGGTATTAGCTACCGATGGAGCAGGTGCGTTTTCATTTGTAGATGCAGCAACCGGAGGTAGTTCTTCGTTTGATCTTGTTGACACCGATAACGGATCATTTGATCCCAGCGATGTGTCATTGTTGACGTTTTTAGGTGGCGAAAATATATCAACGGAAGTTGTTACAGACTCCGATGCAGTTACTATCAACCTTGATTCCTTTAGCATAAACTTTCTTTCTGATGTTGATACGCAATCAAATCCTCCTAGCACAGGTGAAGTTCTAAAATGGGACGGTGCAAAGTGGGCTCCCGGAACAGACATAGCAGAAGGAGGCGCAGGACTCGACGCGGATACTCTCGACGGATTTGACAGTGGCTATTATTTAAATTACAACAATTTTACCAACACTCCGACAGTAATTACACTAGATGCCCTTGGTATAGACAACGAAGGTACTCCCAGCGGTAACGGTGCACTTGCATATGATAATACTACAGGGCTGTTTCGATATACTCCTCCTACAGCAACCGGAATAGGTGCTGCTACTCTCACAGATTTTAGTGTCACAGTAGAAGCTGCCGGAGTTGCGGGATTGGTATACAACGATGCTACTGGAGTTTTTAGTTATACACCGCCGCAGTTGGGAGATTTTGAATTCACAGGCACTACACTTGATACTGCAGGCGGTGCCGAAATCACAGTCACACCGGACGTAGATTTTCAAGGAGCAGTGTCGTTTACTACACTTTCGTCAACTGGAACAGGAACACTTGCGTTAGACAGTGCCTCTTCGATATCACTCTCAGCAGTAGATAATATTTCTATTACAGCTGGAACAGGCAGCATAATTCTTGACAATCAAAACTGGCCGCAAGCAGATGGTGCAAACGGTGAAGTTCTTACTACAGACGGAGAGGGGCAGTTAAGCTGGCAAGCAGTGAGCGGAGGAGGAGGCGATCCTGATCAGAATGTTTTTGAAACTGTAGCCTCAGATTCAGGATCAACCACAGCTGATACTACCACAGACACTCTTACAATTGCGGGCGGCACAGATATTGAAACTTCTGTATCCGGAGACACTGTTACCATCAACTACACAGGATCGGGAGGAGGCGCTGCAAACTTCAACGAACTTTCAGACGTTGGCTCTGCAGGCATAGATGTCAATGATATATTTGAAGCAGCAATTGTTACTTTAAGAGTAGACAACAACGGAGCAAGTGCATATACATTTGACTCACACTATTCAGGAGATAATCCCACAATATACGCTCTGTCAGGAACTACTATCGCGTTGGATCTGAGTCTAATAGGAGGACATCCGTTTGAGATACAGGATTCCGGTGGTTCAGCTATTAGCACAGGGCTAGTTCATGTTGCTGCTGATGGCACTGTAAATACCGGATCTGCTGCACAGGGATTTGATTCAGGAACCCTGTATTGGAGAATACAGGAAAATATATCAGGTAATTATCAATATCAATGTCAAATACACGCAGGCATGAATGGCACAATTGCTGTGTCAGGAATTGATTCCGGCGGCGTAGAAACCGATACACTTGATTCTGTAACCAGCCGCGGAAATACAACTGCAAACACTGTCGATGTCGGTGGCCTTAATGTAAGTGGATTAGCAACTCTACAAGAAACTACAGAAGTTCTAAATACCAAAACCAGTGCTACTGGAACAGTTACACACGATTTCTCCACAGGGGCAATATGGTATCACTCCAGTATTTCTGGAGATTTTACTGCTGATTTTACAAATGTTCCCAGCACAGATAATAGAGCTATCAATGTCGTGCTCGTGCTCGACCAAGGTGCCACTGCCTATATACCAACTGCAGTTGAGGTCGACGGAGTACCGCAAACAATAAACTGGGCAAATGCGATAGTTCCTGTAGGTACAGCAGAGCAAACTGATATTGTAAGTTTTACGCTAATTAGACAAAACGCAAGCTGGCTAGTCACAGGCACACTTAACACATTCGGATAGGAATACATCATGCCAAGAATAGCAAGTTTTTCCAGTCAAGCATTTACAGGATTCAGTTTGACCGGACTGATAGAATATCCTTTGAGTAATACTGGTTCAGACCCTACGAGTATATCCTGGCGATCTCAGAATGCTCCAGCAGGATACCAATTTGTGCCTAACGTCGGCATTTTTGTTAATACACCGATTACAAGTATGTCCAATATGTTTTCGGGAAGTACTAGTTTTAATGATCCCGACATCATCTCTTGGGACACATCGACAGTTACTAATATGAGTAATGTATTCGGCGGCGCATCTTCGTTTAACCAAGACATCAGCTCTTGGGATACGTCAAACGTTACTACTATGTTTAGCGTGTTTTATCAAGCGTTCTCATTTAATCAAAATATCGGCTCATGGAATACATCAAACGTTACTGATATGGCGAGTATGTTCGAAGAAGCTACATCATTTAATGGCAATATCGGCTCTTGGGATACATCCAGCGTTACTGGTATGAGCAATATGTTTAAAGCTGCAAGTTCATTCAATCAGGACATTGGATCGTGGGACACCTCAAACGTTACTGATGCAAACTTTGGCATGGACAGAATGTTCGGCGGTGCAACAGTGTTCAACCAGGATCTAACTAGATGGAACGTCGTCAATATACCATCTGAACCAACTGACTTTGCAACAGACTCTGCGCTTGTACAAGCTAACTATCCAATCTGGGGCACTACGGGTTCTTAGTACTTAAAAGTACTGGGAAAACTTTTAGAATTCTATGCGCCAGGTTCCGGTTGGATATTCGCCTTCAAAGGATAACAACCATTCCGAGCCAGCAAACTTATACTGAACACCTGTGTTTAGATTTGTAGTATACACAGGTGTCACTGTGGAATCCAAGTCACTAGAATCGAACACAACCTGCCATTCTGTGCCTGTCCATTCTATGATATCGTTGGCACCAGCAACAAAGTCTGATCCGTCTTGGTTCTTCCATGCATCGGCGCCGTCCGTGTTTATAACATCTCCAATTGACTCCAATATAAGAATTCTAGGATTGGTACTTAGATCAAAATCTTGAGGATTAGATTTTTGTGGATCTATAATATAATCTATTTTTGACCTTGCACCCAAACTGCTAGTTAAAACAGTGTCTGTTGGTATAGTATCAATATCCCAGTTAACCGCTGCTTCTGTCTCGTCTGTTGAAATCGCAATCGTGCCTACAATTTCTATATCAAGATCTGCTCTCTGCAATTTCACTGCGGAAACACCTTCTTCGAACTTAAACGGAAATGCTTCAAAGAACTGCAGCCACGACATTCCGCCTACAATGCCTTTATACACTAATTTTAGAGTATTATTCATAACCAATAGGTCTAGATCTCGATAGGCAGTTTTAACAATGCTAAGAGCTATATCTTGTGTGCTATATTCTTTTTGTGTAGTTTCTTGTTCTATATCACCGTTCTCGTTTGCAAAAGGTTTAGTTGTCAAGTCGGCATCACCATCTGGTAATGAAAAATCAATATCTGTAGTAGCGTCTATTAACTCCTGTTTGGAATTGTGTATTCTGCTTACTATATCTGTAATAACACCCAGTCGCTTAACCTTAGCAGGAGGAGAAATGTATATAGGTGTAGTAAATGATAGTGTAGAAACGTCTATTTCTGTTTCTGTTCCTTGAGGTATTGTTCTCGAACTCCAAGTTATACCATCTAGATACACTGCGGATAGAGAAGTCCAGTCGAGATAATTATCTGTTGTTTGTAGTTCAAGAGAAGGATTAAACAGCATTAGTATTTGCTCGAGTATCTGCAGTTTCTGATCTGTGTTAGTGCTCCATAGATCTACACTAACTGTGAGAGTGTAGGGTGTTGGCATGAGACGTTCGACAGTATAGTTCTTGCCTTCTGTGTTTAAATATTCATTGCCCGCAGTGTCAAATTCTCTTTCTCGAATATTAACTTTATTGACATAGGATGAATCTGCTAGTCTTGAAGTGTCTAGTTCTAGGTTTGTGACATACAGTGCCATTCGAGGTGCGTTTGGTATTTTGTTTTCTGAATTGTTTCTGATTATGTTGGCAACCTGACGTGTTAGATCGCCGTACATGGCAGGTACTGTGGTTACTTCGCCTGAGCTGTCCTTGTAGGAAAATCCACTCATCATTCTTACCATCTGAGTGATGTATCTTCTTAGTTGTCCGTCGTAGAAATGATCTAGTTGTTTTGCCATCAGTTATCTGCCCGTGGTCTAAGTGCTTGCGACAGTGACTGTCGTTCTGCTTCCCTGTTGCGATAGAATTTCACTT
>Ga0209937_1000694_pt1 | contig 10308 bp, 6 predicted proteins | sample SalPon1_B_H2O_MG_FD_185699 | JGI IMG/M metagenome (GOLD analysis project Ga0209937, IMG submission 185699) | Salt pond water microbial communities from South San Francisco under conditions of wetland restoration - Salt Pond MetaG R1_B_H2O_MG... | ecosystem: Environmental > Aquatic > Non-marine... | reverse complement strand
CAAAGGTTTTTGAGATCGTTCGCCGTCTAACCATTGTCTGAATTCAACATCGTAGCCTCTTGTGAGCAAGTAACTGTCAATGATATTGGATGCACTGGGATCAATTCTTTGGTTTTCGTCGGCTGCATGTAGGTATCTAAATGACAATTTGTCACGACCTACTTGAGCGCGATACTGTGTGTCAATGTTGAATCTAGCAGTGTCTTTGTTGAAACGTTCAAAAATGTTTTCTGCAATGTAATAAAACAGTTGAGCATCGTTGTATTGTGACAGCGGCGTTGCTAATGCAGTTGCTTTGTTTTCGAATATCAGCAAATCAACTGACTCAGGTGTAATGTAGGAATAATCTGTGACTCCATCAGCAGAAGTTGATCTTTCCAAAATCACAATCTTGGAAGTAGGATTTGTCTGTTCTTTGACAATTTCATCGAACACTTCAGGATTGTCTATGATTCCGTCGTCGTCGGAATCAAAGAAACCAACTTCCAGTTTTTTAGAATCAACGTATCCTTCTGCATCTCTGTACTCCTGCACAATTTCCCAGTCAAAGGATCTGTTAAAGGGTTGATTGCTGTCAGGTTGCGTGTTTATGCTCAGCAGTGAAATTTTGTCTTTGATAGTTTTGCCTGTAATAGGGTCAAATATTTTGTTTGAACTGTCAAAATAAAACCTAATTTCTTTGTCGCTTTCGAACACATATCTCAGTGTGCGATAGGTAACTGTGTAATTCACTCCGTCGGTTTCAAACAGCAGTAACCAGCTGGCATCCAGATTCTGTCCTGATGTGTCACCGGTCTTGCCTGTAGTAAAGTCATTGGCAGTGTCAAGATTGTTTGCTGTAATAATGCGCCATTCACCTTCGTCTCTGGCAAAACGCAAACCAAAAGTTCGAAAAGCAAAAATTTGAGCAATGGCCTGTGCTTCAACTTCAGCAGTCAATGATGTGGGCAATGCCGGAATTATATCCGTTAATTTTGCCGAGCTTGGCACAGTATCATTGAGAATCACAGGTCCGATACCGTTTTCTTGTATTTCTGTTCCGTCTTGCACCACTGATACCACTTTAGTCCAAATGTATTCCTGTGAGCCTGGATGGTCAGCAGGGCCTGACATCAGTGTGCCGTCTGGCATAAAGTGAAAACCGTCAGGCGCTTGAAATTTTATAAGAGAATTTGGTTTCACAAATTTCATGTTCGAAGCTGTAAATGCACCCAGTTTAACTCTTACATTGTTGGCATTGATAAAGTAGCCTGTGGTTTGGTTGGTCTCTGTGGTGGTTTGTATCCAGCTGTTGCTAAGATCCTCTACAAACAGCCTAGGATATTGATCTAGATAGAAATTGTTCAGTTTCTGTTCTTGCAGAATAGGTTCCACAGTGTTTAAAATTTCGCCTTCAATGTCTGTCAAATTATCAAAAGAGAATCTGTCTTTGATGTCTCTGTAGTCTTTGTAGATCACGCCATCGGTGCCAAACAGGTTTGTGTTACTATACTTGCCAGTGGCATCAATGAGATCAAAATATCTGGAAATTCCTGATGAAGTTCTGTTTACAGAACGTGCTTTAATAATTTCCTGTGATATTGTAAGTGGCGAGATTTGATAATCCTCGCCAGTGATCATTCTGTTTTGGGTGTAATATGTGGAAGGAGCGTTTGTCTTGATGCTCTCGTTGGTTTCAGATACTGAAGAATTATCCACAGTGTATTTGAGAGACACGTTCAATGTGATTGACTCTGCTTTGTTGGCAGCCGAAACATAAGGAATTGTGATTGCAATGTTTCTCATGTCATCAGGTGCAATGACCAGTCTGTTGTTGCTACTGGTTCTAAAATATGTCCTAAAACTGCCTCTGGGCAGATTTCCAAATGTGCCGTCTGCAAATATCAAAGAAACTCTGTCTTCCACTCTGGTCAGCACTGAGTAAATGTTTCTCTGATCGCGAGACAGAGAATTGTAAATTACATTGTTGCCCTCTACTGCATCAACCTTGGTCCATAAAGTCTGTTCTTGGCCGTTGTCATCGACACTGTACAGCCAAACGTCTGTGTTGTTTACATTTTTTGCATCAATGGCCACTGTTTCATTAGTCGAAGGTGTGTCTATGGTGAAATCGCCAAAATCCAGTGAACCCTGTCTGAAATGACAGAAATATCCTGTGTTTGTGCTAGCAGGACCTTGTCCGTCATCTCTAAACAGGAAAGCAAACTGTTTACCTGGCAACGGGGACTCTTCCGCTATCTCGCTGTCTGTGATGTTTGTAGAAACAACTTCATAATTGTTGGTTCTGCCGTCTACAGTCTTTGTGAAAGCATACACCGGCACTTCAGAGTTAGTAGACGCAAATCTGTATTGTTCTGTGGGTATGCCGTTTATGACTTCGCTTTTTTCCGCGCTGCCTATTTTTCCGTTCAATGGCAAGGCAGCATTGATAACTCTTTCAAACTGCTCCAGCCAGTTGGGATTGGCAGGATCGTTCCACAGTATAGACTGTCCTTGCAGATTGAGATTGTTGGAGTCTCTAACTGCTTCGGAGGTGGATATTGCATCGATTTTAAGCAGTCCGTTGGCACATTGGTTTCTTTCTGCATTGTAAGACAGCAAACGGGCAAGTCTCAGCACTGATTCTCTGCGTTCTGCCAGTTCAAGATAATTTTCTCTGGCATTGAGATCGACTCTGAATGCAAAGTTCTGTCCAAGATAGGCAATCATGTCAATGAGAGCAAGATACTCCGAAGACTCTATGTAATCATTGAAATCTTCTGGATAGTTTTCTCTCAGATACGCTATCATTGTACGACGCAGGTTGTCAAAGTCGTAGCTTTTGAATTCTGCGTTTCTAAATGACTGATATATTCTTTTCCAGTCTTCTGTGACAAGCAGTCTGTTTTGTCTATCTGTTGATGACATTGAAAATCCTTAATACTGATGTATTTATTTGGATGAGAAATATGCGCATATTATATGATGCCTGCGTCTCTGTCGAAACCAAGACGCATGGTTTCTGAAATGTTGTATGTAAGATATGTCAGCACACACTCAATTTGAATTCCGTTTTCATAGGAGTCCACAATGATATTGTCAGCAGATACTCTGGGATCATAGTTGATTATTCTGGTCACATTTTGCACAATGGCATCTCTGAGGTTGTCAGTGAGAGGTTCATACAAAACATCCCAGATTATTGTGCCAAACTCTGGATTGCCGAGCTTTTCGCCCTGTCTTATGTGAAAATGATTGATTATGTCCTGTTTTATCAACGCAATATCATACAGTGACCAAGAAGTGGCATCAGGATCAACTGTGGAAATACCACGATAAGCTCTGCTTTCTGGTGGCGATTCGTTTTTGTCGTTTGCAGGAATATTTGTGCGAGTGTATATGTTTTTTTCTAGCGTTGACATGTTGTATTTAACTCCCTAAGCAGACCCTTTCCTAAACGTGTCACCGGTGTTAACCAACACACTGTCTTCCACCGGAGATTCACTCAGTCTGTTGGTTTGCTCACCGGTATACCTCGGAGGATTCAAATTTTCATGATGCGGCCAAGGTTCGTGCTGTGGAACTCTTTTCATGATCACTGTTTCGTTGCCGGGCAATGCATGTAACAGGAGTGGTTCTGCTGTTTGTGCAGTGTTTGCTGCAGGACCATTCATGTGAACTACGCCGCCGGTTTGTTCGATGTGATCTCCGCCAGATTTGATTTCTGTGTTAGCACCCGCTGTGAAAAAGTTTGAATTTGCAGTGTTTAGGTCCAGCTTGCCTTTTGTAGTGATTTTGTTGTCTTTGCCAACTAATATTTGTGTGTTTTGCACAGATTCTAAGGCAATGTTTTGATTGGCTTTGACATTAAAATCTCTGCCTGCTTCCATGTTGATGTCTCTGTCTGCTTTGATGTTGACATCCTGTCTGGAATGCACTGATATTGAATCTTCTGCATAAACGTCAATTTTGCCGTTTGCAGTTAGTTCAACCCATGCAGTGCCTTGTGCGTTAGATATATAGATCAAGTCTTCTGCATTATGAAGAATAATCTGATGTCCTGTGCGTGTCTTCAACCTCAGCATTTCATTGTGAGGTATTGCAGGATCCCCTCCTGCCTGATTCTGTTCTTTGTTCACATATTCGTAGGGCACATCTTTTGCAGGACCTGTTCTTAACTTAGAAGCATCTCCGTCGTCGAAAACCAGCGACGAACCGCCCAGCCTGTTGTGATAAACCTGTTGATCACTGAATCCGTAATTGAATCTGTGCGAACCTGCTGTTCTATCGGACGGCCCAGGAGTTGATATACCATAAACTGCAGACGGCAATTCTCTGCGAGCGCTGCTGGAAGTCAGGCCTCTGGTTTCGTCTTCCAGCAGTCCTTGATTATTGAGTATTTCTGTAAACCGCGAATTTACAGGCTTTAAAAAACGTGTGGGATCTTTTTTGCCTAATTCCTGTAGACTTTTGTTGTATTCGCCTACAGGAACTTTTTTAGCAGTGTCATCTTCGTTATAGGTCGTTGCAGCGTCGCCTGCAGGAGTCATGAAGTTGGTCTGTTCGTCGGGGATGCAACCAATCCAGAATCCCTGGCCGCCTTCAGCAAATATAACCAGTACTCTGGAACCTACATCAGGCGGCACAAACCAGAAACCATAGGATTTCTGGCTGTACTGATCGCCGTCGTTGGGCCTTAGCCCGTCGAAACTGGTCTGTCCTGCAAACGGACTGAGGTATTTTACAGGTATTGGACCTTTGGGTAAATTGCCACCTTTGGTTCTGGTCAGCAACTCTACTTCCAACCCGCCCATGTAGGTAGGGTCAAGATGCGATCTCACAACAGCAATAAACGGTCCAGGGTTGAGATTTTTCTCAACTGCTTCACCGACAGTTCGTTTGGTTGTTCCTGTGTATCTGTTTACTCTATCTGCCATTGATATGTCCAATTAAATCAAGCACTTATAGGGCCTGAGCCGGAGCCAGGCACATTTGTTCCAGTACCAGTTTGTTCCTCAGGCGGCGGGCTTGCTTGACTTTCTCTATTTCTATTTCTTAACTCTTGTGCAGATGGCTTATTGTTCAAATCTCCTGCTGCACGCGGATGCGTGCCGGGTAATCCAGGGTTGCTCGATCGTGTTTCTGCCTGTTGGTTTTCTGTGCCGCCTGTCTCTGCAACACTGTCGTTGTCTGCTTCTGCTTCTTCTGGTTTTTGATTTCTTCTGCGTATCAGTTCAAGCGTTTGTGTGAATTTGTTTTGTGCAAAAGAATTGATAACTGTGACCACTTTGTACACACCAGAAAATTGAGACACTGGTTCTGAGTCCACTGTGGGAAACTGCATAAATCCATCTTCGCCTATGTCCACAGGTGTTCTGAAATTCACTATAACATCTACTTCTTTTCTTTGATAGTTTATAGTGCCGTCTTCTGTGATATTAGGACTGACATCACTGATTAGAGCCGTGTAATTGCCTTGACCGCTGTCTGCGATGAAATAAGGATCTCCCAGAATCTCCATATTTGCAGTGATCAAATCAACACCGTTAACAATGGCTTCATTGAACATTCTGGCAATTGCTGTTTCTGTAGAATTTCTAGTGCCGCCGCCGTCGGACTGCTGTACTGCTCCTACATTTTGTATGGATGACTGTGCTTCTTGAGTGCCTTGACCGTCGTTGTTTTGACGTCCATCGGGCACAGTAGGAGTGGTCTCTGGATCAGGATTTATAGAAGCAGCGGCACCGCCTTCTTTTTGATCTTGACCCAGTTGACCTAAATCAAACTGAATTGCCTGAAAGAACGCGGTGTTAAACTGTATGTCAAAAGACAGAATGTCATCGTTCTGACCCGAATAGATGTAATCATATTTTTTCACAGAATTTGCTTTCAGCTGTTCAAGGCCAGGAGTAGGCGCAGACGGTTTGTTTGTGGCAATTGCATTGTAACGATAAGGAACCACCCGGTACACAAAAACTCGGGCACTCTGGCCTCGTTGACTTTCAGATTCCGGATCAGTGATTGGATAAACACTGGACTCAATTTTGAACCATTCTTTCATGCCTTCTGAATCGGCTTCTTGCGTGGCAAGGTTGCGACCGTACTGAGACAGCAACAGTATTTCTTCTATTATCTCCTGTATTCTAGTGCCCTGTTTGAATGTCATTCTTCTGCCGTTTTCAGAAATTGTGATATTGCCTCTGGAAAACACGCCGGGGTTTTCTTCTTCAAATTCTGGACGTCCAAAAACCTGATTACCTGCTTCAAACGCTGATGACACAATTTTGGATTTGCCTATTTTGTTAATGTTGGCGTCGTCTTCCACATAATTTCTCACCTGGTCTGCTGTGACTGATTTGACGTTAACCTGCGCCGACGATGAGCCTTGGTCAACATTTTGTGTGGCAGTGCCGGTTCTCTGTGATGTGTCAAATATGTTTTCTTCCACAGACGACTCTGCTGTAGGGAACATTATCACATATTCGTCTCTGGTCTGCTTGTTGTCTGCTTCTTCGTCAGCAACTTCTGGACGATTCAGCCAGTATGTGAGACTTTCGTTGTCCTCTTCGCCGATTTGCAGAAAATCAGCAACAGTCTCGCCTTTGATGTCTATGTTTTCTTTGACTGTTTGTATTTCGTCTGCAAAGGCCGACTCGTTCCAGGGAATAGCCTCAATGCTGTACTCGCTGCCGCCGGCAGTAACATTGAAATTGATTCCAGAAAAGAACATGGGAAAATAACGCTTGGTATTTGGCACAGAGTAGGCATTGCCGTCGGTGTCATATCCGATAAATTCTATGGTAAGCAGGTAAGGTGCTTTGGCATAATTGGTGTGTCCGGCTTCAAATGCAGACTGTGCCATGGTCTGCAAAAACAGTCCCATTGAGTAAGGTTCGGTTACTGTGAAACTTATTTTGGTAGCGTTTGTTTGACGTGTTTTACCAGTTGGTGCAATAACTGATTCCACGTTTACATTGTCAATAAAATACTCGCCGGTGATGCCAAAATCCTGTTCGTACTTGGTCTGCACTTGCCTGTTTACAGTTCCTCCGGATCGAATTAATGTTCTAAAAGGCTGTCCTTGACGATAAGTCTGATCAGGAAACGTGGTTTGTTCGTTGGTCAGAATACCCAATGTGAAAATACAGTTGAAAGAAGCATACGAGCTCAGTGGATTTTCCAAAGGCAGTCTGGAATTATTGGTTTGTACCTGTGATTCGTTCTGCGCAGGTGATTCTGCATCCACGTTTTGTGCTGCGGGTTTTGCAGGAGCTGTTTCGAATCTTTCTATTGCAGTTGATATAGTTGCTGGCATTATAAACCTAACAATTCGCTGAGTGCGCTGCCTTGAGGCAGATATATCTCTGTGCCTGATTCAAAATCATACACAGGGTCTTTTAGGCTGTTGAGATTTCTCTGTGCAAACACCCACCACAGTTTGTGATCTCCATAGAGATCGTATGCCAAAAGGTCGGGCCTATGGTTGTATTGCGGCTCAATGGTGTAGCGTATGTCGTTGTTGGAAGAAGGCACAGATCTAATGTTCAGTATATCTAGATACTGACTGTTGATTATTTTTGTGTTATACCAAGGAGACGATGAACTGTATGTTGCCATTAGATATATCCAGTGCTGTTAGGGTCGGTTACATAACCGCCTTTGACAAACGTGTCAAGTGAGAACTGATTGACTTTGTCTCTGCTGTAGGCCACTCTCAACGAGATTGCAACGTTTGAATTTGTGGGCACCCATGATCCTTTTGCGCCAACTGGCACTTTTATATAATCCACATCTTCTGGCATAGTCAAGTTATAGTTCTCCAGCACAACTGGTACATTTTTGAATACAAAATCTCCATAACCGTTTAGTTTTACCACAGGCGGCGGAGTGCCCTTCAGTGTGCTGTTGCCATATGCCATTTTGGTCACAGAACGCAGATACTGAATTGCAGCTATCCAATACCTGCCTTCTGCTGCGTTTTCTGCTGTGAAATCGCCGGTGATTGTGAACTGATCCACTGCTGAATTTTGATAAACAGGAAATGGATAATTGGAGTGAGTCGGAGCCAGCATGTCATAGCTGGCACTGTGAGTAACAAAAACCTGCGGAGTATAAGGAAATACCAGGCCGTTTGTTTTTTCCAGCTCGCTCAATAGATGCGGTTCGCCATTTTGAGGAATACGGTATGCACCTTGCTTGGGCAAACTGAGCTTTACTCGCCAGTCGACACGTTCTTCGCTGCCCCAACTTCCGTCTGCAAAGGGAGTAGACTGAGGCTGTGCGCCTGGCGAGAGATTTTTTGAACGCAATGATTTGCCAAAACCCACATCTTCGATTGCATCAGTTATGCCTGTTTTTGCTCTGTCAAATGCATCAGTTGCTAAATCCACAGGATTTGGTATTGCCATGTTGTTTTCTCCTTGCAGTATTTAGTTGACAAAATTAACTGCATACTTTATAATAAATACAATTACTTAGGAGCAATCGTTGAGAAAAGTTAACTATCTTAATAACAAAGATCTATTAAAAGAAATACACAAATCAAAAACCACATACTGTTCGTTCACAGATCCTGACTATCATCAGTATGATATTATTTTGCCTTCTCTAGAAAGAATTAACATTCGCACAATTGCAGAAGCCAAGCGCAACAAAGCAAAACGCCTTTCTCAGGCAGATTTTGAAGCACGCAAACTAGCAGGTGAAAAAGTAAAACAGGCCGACTGTGAGATCGATTACAAAAAAATCACCAAGCGCGAATTGATCTTTCGTGTTATGACATTTGATCATGTGCCAGAAGAGCCTGGTAGAAAGAAGAATCCAAAGACTGTGGCAGACACAAAAACCAAACTGAACTTTCCTCCTTTTCAGCATTGGAAGTTTGACGACAATGACAATTTGATCTGCGTGGGCAAATCACACTGGCGCGGTGATGTAGACTCAGGCGAGTTTGATAAAACCAAAGGACAGGCCACAGACACACTGGCTCGCATGTGGCTGAAACTGGTAGATCGATATGCCACAAAAGGCAACGTTCGCGGCTACACCTACAATGACGAAATGAAAGGACAGGCAATACTACAGCTGTCGCAGATAGGCCTACAGTTTGACGAATCCAAATCAAACAATCCATTTGCCTATTACACTGCTGCTGTCACAAACTCTTTTGTTCGTATTATTAACATCGAAAAGAAAAATCAGAACATTCGAGACGATATACTGGAAATGAACGATCTTAATCCCTCCTATACCAGAACACATCAAGGCGAATGGGAAGCGGCTCTTAAGAGAGAAAACGCTCACAACGAAAACAACAACACGCCATAAAGAGGTTGACTTCGGTTGATAACCGTCATATACTTACCCTATGTTCGATAAAGCTGCGGTATTCACAGACCTACACTTGGGTCTTAAATCAAATTCTAGAATTCACAATCAAGACTGCGAAGATTTCGTAGACTGGTTTATAGAACAGGCAAAAGAGAACGATTGCGAAACTGGTATATTCTGCGGAGATCTGCATCACAACAGAAACTCGTTGAATGTTACCACAATGCAGCATTCACTGCGCATACTTGAGCGTTTAGGCGAGGCATTTGAGCAGTTTTTTTACTTTCCTGGCAATCATGATTTGTACTACAAAGACAAACGTGATGTGCATTCTGTGGAATATGCCAAACACATTCCCGGCATCACTGTTATCAACGAAATGTGGGAACGAGATGACGTTGCGTTTGTGCCGTGGTTGGTAGAAGACGAATGGAAACAGGCTGCGAAGATGAAGTCGCGCTATATGTTTGGACACTTTGAACTGCCGCACTTCTACATGAACGCAATGGTGCAAATGCCTGACAATGGTGAGTTGAAGGCAGAACATTTTGCTAATCAGGAGTATGTGTTCACTGGGCATTTTCACAAGCGGCAGCAGCGCGGTAAGGTTCACTATATCGGCAATGCGTTTCCGCATAACTTTGCTGATGCTTGGGACGATGCGAGAGGCATGATGATACTGGATAAGAAGAACGATAAAGAGCCTGTATACATTGACTGGCCCGACTGTCCTACCTACCGCACAGTAAAGCTAAGTCAACTGCTTGAGCCAAACTCCGACATAGCACGGCCAAAAAGCTATCTTCGAGTCACACTGGATCTGCCTATATCGTTCGAAGAAGCCTCCTTTATCAAAGAAACTTATATTGAATCACATGGCTGTAGAGAAATTACTCTTATTCCTCAGAAGCAGATTGAAGAAATTTCCACAGACGTCGACATTACAACCTTCGAAAGTGTAGATGAAATTGTTTCCAAAGAAATCACAGCAATTGATTC
>Ga0209937_1000692_pt1 | contig 10321 bp, 15 predicted proteins | sample SalPon1_B_H2O_MG_FD_185699 | JGI IMG/M metagenome (GOLD analysis project Ga0209937, IMG submission 185699) | Salt pond water microbial communities from South San Francisco under conditions of wetland restoration - Salt Pond MetaG R1_B_H2O_MG... | ecosystem: Environmental > Aquatic > Non-marine... | reverse complement strand
CACACACCCCATTGTCACTGTTTGATATGTTACTGTGCTTGTTTGTTTGATTCATTCAAACCCACCCCTGTATTACTACAATATTATACCATGTCCATGTCCGTCCTTCCTTCCACTGATCATCCGGTGGTCGGCTGTATTATCTTGTAACAATCCAATTGTAGCTTTGCTGTAAGTGGTAAGTGATGGTTTGATTGATTATTATTATTTTTTCACATCATGCGTTTGTATGATCAGTCCAACGGCATGATTGTCCTTTGCGTGATTGATACCGGTATGTCTGGCACCTCAACATCACCCCACCCATCAGTCTCATCACTAACGTGATCATGACCACCACACACACATTCTTTGTTCCACCAATAGCGGTCAGCACATTCGACATATTCTGATTTGGGTGTTTCACTGTCCAATGGGTACACCATCCACGCAAGGACATTCTTTGACCGAATGCGGTGTCTTTTATCTCGGCCATCATGCAAGCCACCGCACATGTGATCAGCCATATTCACACCAGATGCCTTCTTACCACACCGAAGACATTCATAGCGTTTGCCAGATTCTATCACTGGCTTTGCCCAATCAAGCCAGTTTATCGTTTTGACATATTCCACACCACCATCCGGTGTGGCCGGGCGTCTTTCGCCAAACACCTCAACGTGATCAATCACCCAACCACGGTCATCACTTGGATTGTGCCATGGCCGTCTGTATCCAACCTTTCCACCAGTATAGATGTCGTCATCCACCACGTGCCGCATCAATGCCAGCATCCAATCTGGTGGGTCTTGGATGCCCATCCACACCACATGACGCATCAATTCATCCACATCCGATGCACCACCCAATGCTTCATTGGTATCCACCAATCTGTTTTTGAAGGCTTGCATGACCGACCGATCAGCCACCGCATCCGCTTGTCGTTTTTTGGTCAGCCGACCGACCACCACTGACACATCTGTCATATATTCACTAATCGCTATACGTATCTTCCAATCTGGTGGCCGGTGTGGTGGTGATTTGATGTGTTGCTGATCGGCCAACACCGCCAAATCATAGCCATCATCTGGTGGTTTGCCATGTTGTGCGACATAATCATCCATCAATTGTCGTACCAACTTGCGATATGCCGCTTTTTCCATAGATTCACCAGACTTCCAACCGGCCGATGCCGTCGGCATGTCATCAGCAAATCTTTGTCTCACATCCGATATGATGTCCACCGGATGTCCACCATCGGACATCGGTTGTTTGGTATCATCCCCATCCATCTTGGCCAATCTTGCCGATGATAGCGTTTGGCGTTGGTCTATCTCGTGGTGGGATTGGCATCTGGCACACACAATACGGCCGTATTGTCCCAAGACCACCTTTTCACCATGATCAACTGATTGGAGTGATTTGTCTGATTCATACCTTTGTTTGCAAGCATCGGCTTTGATGGCGGCCAATGTTGCTTGTGACCGGCTTACTGTCCTATATCCACATGCTGTGGCCGATGCGGCAAACATCAGATACGGTATTGACCGATCACGGATGTCAGTGACCGATATGGCACAGTAGTCAGCCACATAGCTTGCCGCATCCGTCAATTCATCATGGCGTTTTACCTCAATGCTTGATGTGCCATGGCCGTATTCACTGGCATGTTTACAGTGTTTCACGTGGGTTTGTGTGACCGGATGCAAGTCTTCCTGTGTCACTTTTCCATCCGTGATCAACACAATGTGTTCATGTGCATATCCGGTGTTGATACCACCACCACGCTTGCCGGTATGTGGCTCCGACCGTCTTTCGTAACACCATTCGTCTGATTCAAATCCCAACCTATTCATCTGGTTTTTCAATGCGTGATACGTCTTTGACCACGCATCTTGCAAATCCAACATGTGATCACATGGTGATGCCAATTCGCCATCCGGCATCCCAGATGCTGTAAGCGTGATCAAGCTGATGTATGGGTCATCATATGTGGCTTCGGTCACACCGCCAGATGGCCGTTTGCCACCACAGAATTCACGCATCCATGCATCTAATTGTGCTGCATATTGTGACTGTTTTTCCGGCATCCACCGTAACAACGCATCCACACCATGCATATCGCCAGATGCCTGATGTTTTAGCCAGATGGTTGTGTTTTCAGCCGTGAAGTATAGCGTCAATAACTCCCTGACCGCCATCACCCAATCATGTGGTGATGCCACAGCCAATTCTTGACCACCAGCTATGACTTCAGTATCACCTATGCGTGGGTTATACCGCCAAGCCGACCATTCATCATATGCTGTATGCATGAAGTCCGACCGGATGTCCACACCATGTCTTGCCGATAATGGCAAACCAGATTTTGCCGGATATTCCGACCGCATCTGATCAGTGACTTCTTGGATGTGATTTTTGTCAGATTGGCTTAAACTGTTGAATTCACCGTTTACCGACTTACTACTATTGTGGTGCCAAGACAGCAGACGGCTTTTTTCGCCACCTTGTGATGGGTGTGTTTCAGCCAACAATGCCGACCGATCATCACCAAGCCCATGGTGGTATTCCGCCAAGTCCGATTTGCCGAATGTGTTGATGGCCAAATCTATCCGTTCGGCCAATTCCGCATCTGACAAATCAGATGTGTCACCTTTCAGTAAGTCAGACAAAGGAACAACAGCCGGTTTGCCACCTGACTTATCGGCCATCAGTCAGCTTGCAACAACCATGTCAACGCATGGGTTGGGCATCGGATGCATCTGCCATCGGCTGTGATGATCAGGATGGGGTTGTCCCACCGGTCACAATCAGGATGCATGCAAGAAGTCCGATGTTTGCTTGTGTCCGGCATGGCTATCACACCGGCATCCACCAACCGATCAACAACCGCATCTTGCGTCAGCTTACTTGCCTTTTGATAGGATGCAAGTGGGTTATCAGCCACAGCCATCAGGCATCACCCCACTTCAACGCATGATGGCCACACAATGTCCGTCTGGCACCATCGGCCACCACGGTCACCAATCCATCCGTGATGCGACACCCCAATGCACCACACACATCGGCATGTGATGCCAGCCATGCGTGATGTCCCTGACCGATCAGCCGCTTAATGACCCAAGCAGTGTCTTGATAATCAACTATACATGTCTGTTCTGTCTTGCGTTTGTCCAACCTTGGGACACTAATGGACAGATTCTTATCGTCAGTGGTACAATGACCAACCACACCACCAAGCTTCCCAACTTGAGTGTGGCCAGCCACCGACCGCGGTGGCGTATCTTTCATATGTTTAGGCTTTTGCTAACCTTGTGAATCAGACTTTACCACGTATTGGCTTAACTTTATTCTGTGACAGAATATACAACAATGCACACATGTCGACATTGACGAAAGATGTTGTCAGCTTCAATCCAACGCAAGAACAGCAAGAATTCATTGACCGCATCACTGGTGATCATTCTAACAGCCAAGCCGCGGCCATCCGGTATCTGATTGATTCTGGCATAGATGTCGAACAATCAGATGTCGTTTTTCAAAACCCCGACCAGCTACAACGGCTTGAATCAACCATAGCATCCAATTATCTTACAATAGTGTTGATAGCGGCATATGTAGCTTTTCGGCTTGGTGTGTCGTATTTGCCTGATCAAGCCGTGGTGCCAATCGGTATCATCCTGATGGCATTTGCTGGTATTGTTGCCCTTTCGGCCATATCCGATGCCATCAACAACCGGTGATCAGTCAGCCATCATCAGGCATATCATCTAACAACCTACTAATCAGCAAGTCGTATGATTCACCCCTTCTTTTTGCATCACGCAATCGCTGGTATGTGTCGGTATGCACCTTGATATTGGAATATTGTACCATGTTTGTGTATTGGATTGATTCTTGATAACCTTTGCCGTCAATAATATCCTAATTGTGTTAATGGGCTTACACAACCGCATGTGCCATCCGCATGATCAACACCTATCCTAACACCACCACGTCTGGTGTATGACCGTCGATCACCTTGATTTGCCTTCATAGATGGCACCAACCCATGTGGACAGCGAAACACAAGCCGTTCGTTTGTCCATTCATGTTCCAATTCATATCGGCCATGTTCATCCACCGTTTGTGTCACATGCCGATCACCATCGGTGTAAATACCGTCCACTTGCCAGTTTTGCGCATCCAATTGTGGGGTGTTTTCGTATACCCACCTGACCACCTTATTCCGATCACCCATTGTTGGGACAGGTGCATGTGGCCATTGTGCTATGTTTTCAGGTGATACGGTTTGCAGTGACATCATGCCCAAGTGCATGGCCGCATCGGCAAGCATGCGTTTGGCACCACCAAGTGATACATCCAAGATGTCAGCCACACCAGATGCGGTATATCCCATCTGTGCCAATGCCACAGCCGTCAGGTGATCACGTCGGACATCGGGATGGATGGACATCATCACCTGTCCACGTCTTACAGCCAACCGTCTGTGGACGTCAATCAGCCGGTCATCACACACCGCAAGATGCCACCGTTTGACATCATCTATACCAGCCAGCTTTGCCAAACGTATACTGTCCCTGATTGTCTCATCCGACCGATCAAGCACATCATCCACAGCATCCGCAAACGCTTGTCTTTCGGCTTTGCTTACCACAGACATCACATCACCCATCGGCCATCACCTTATCACGAATAGCATTGAACAACCCTTCTGACATGTCATCTGGCAAGTCTTGCCAGTTTATGTCATGGTTAACTTCTGGTGGCTTTACCGTCGGTGTTGCACCATTCGCCATCACAATCTGATCGGGATGGTTTGGTACCTTCCACACCGTCAGCAAGATGTTGTAACCATCAACTGGCACATGGAATATCCATGTCTCCGGTATGTCGCCATGGGTTGGCATCTTATCCATGACATACAAGTCCCACGGATGATCAGGCATCTTGCACCACCCCACGGATGTCCGTCATGATGTCATCCAACACCAATTCTGGCAAGTCTTCCATGTCCACGTCATGTGCAAAAGGGATGCCGTTCGGACCCATGGCACCATCGGCCACATTCACAATATCACCATCACGGTGGTGGACGGTGATTGTCGTCCACTTGTCATCATGTCTGGCCATGAATACCATGTTTGCCGGTGGCTTGCTTTGCCACATGGTGTATGACCCACCAACACCATGCGACACAAGTGTCACATCAGCCACACCGACCACCACCGCATCCGCTTGTCGTTTTTTGGTCAGCCGACCGCATCAAATCAGCCCCAATTCCACCAGTGGTGATACACAGCCACAATCACCCAATCCATCACGCTGGTCATCTTCACACAGATACCCATGTGGACAGCACAGGATGCCGGTGGATGTGACCGTCCATTCTTCATAGCCATGCATGGCCAGCACCTCTTGCTTCATGCCCATCATCAGTGATCACCACGCTTGCCCATGGCCATGTCCATCTGACTGGCCATGTCCACCATATCAGCCACATCACCATCCATCACGGTGGCCGGTATGTCATCTGATATGTTGGCCACCATGGATGTGCGGATGTCCTTCACATTATCCAAGTGATCATACCATGACAACGCATCCAACATCCGTATCATCCGCATCTTTTCAAATGGGACAGCATCTGTGGACATCTGACTGATGATGGCCATGATGTCATGCACCATTTGTGTCACACCTGATCGGCCAGATTGGCCATGGCCACCGATGGCCTCATTCAAATGATGTGTTTCCCACCACGCATTGTCCACCAAATCATGTGTTTCCACAAGCCGGTCATACACATCCGTATCTTCACAGTCAGCTTGATGCAGTGATGTCTTGTATTCGTCAAACCACACACCCAATTCGTTTGAGACATCCACATGTCGCATCAGCAAGTATTCCAACACCGATGGTGGTGGTGGAATATCAGTCATGGGCAACACCTTCCATTGTTGGTCTTTCCACCTTGTCATGGAATTCTGACATCACCTGATCAACAACAAGCCATGCGGCTTTTTGTGGATGTAAAGGACCACCTTCCACGTCATGTTTGTCATAATAATCAGCCATCCATGACAGCCAGTCATCTATGCGTTTTCGAATGTCATCGGAATATCCTTCCCTGTTATCATCCGTGAATTCAACCCACTTTTCCATGCATGTGCCAATCACCACATGCATAGGTGGCACATCAGCCATGGCTACATCAAAGAAATACATCTTGTATCCCGACAGCCACAACGGATATTCACGGATGGCATGCGTGATGGTGTCATCATCACCAAACCCACCCATGTCGTCATCTATCACTTGCCTTTCCACCTGATCATGGTATTCCATCTGTAAGGTATCCACAACCTCATGTGGGGATGGCACATCACCGCCTTCTTGATCGGCCAACCACGACTTGTAGCCAGCCAGAAAACCACCATATTCGTCCACAGCGTCGGCCAAGTCGGTATTCATGACCGATCACCATCCACATAATCTGGTGCCAATTCCGACCATGCGGTTGTCCTGATGCCGATGGTCACATCAGAATCATCCACCACTTCCACCCAACCATCACCCGTTCGTGATGTACCAGTGATCACCACCCAATCACCAGTAGGTGTGATGTCTGTCACACCTTCATACGCATCCACCACCACATCCACCACCGGATATGGTGCATGGATGTCCGGATGCACAGCATAGCACACCGACCCACCACCCGACACATTTGCACCGACAATGTGTTTGATTTTACTCATCATCACCACCACCGCATCCGCTTGTCGTTTTTTGGTCAGCCGACCGCATCAGACACCACCACCGAACCTGATCAGGTGATCACATGCGTATTCATTCGTGGTGGTCACTTGGTTTTCTGTGATGTCGCCAATGTTACCACGGACTTGCACAGCAACAACACCCAAGGATACTATTTGGGTTTTCCACGGTCCTAATTGGACGTACATGCCGACTTCAAGGTCATCCGGTCCTACACCGCTTGATTGATGGCTTGCTTGTGCCATACCACCCATTGGATTGGTTGTGTATTAAATGTTATCCATGTATGGATGTGTTGTGGATATACACCGGTCGGTGGATTTGCACCACCGTTTACTAACACCGGTCATTCGGCCTCAACAACCATGTAGTGGTCAATGTGCTTGTGATCAGCCATCAGGTTGTCATTATGCCTTTCAGCCAATGCTTCAGCATCGGAATACCGGTCACACACCGCAAATGGTGATGTGACCGAGCCATCTATACAATAGGCAACAACCGCCCATTCTTGTGTTTCGTCTGTTTCGTCTGTCATGGTATCACTTGGTGATTGGTGGCTTGCTTACGACACAGCCACCATGTGGCTTGCCGGTGGTGGCATCACAGCCATCCACATGTTACATAGGGGTGGCATTGGCATAAGTCTTATCCACAAATGGATTAGTCAAATCGGCCACAACCCTCAATATCTGGTGTTAATCCACTTTGGTGCGTTTGTGCCATCAGCACCAGCCAGATACAATTCCGCAAGCTTATCCAAGTGATCAGCCGCATCACGGATGGCATCGGCAAACGGCCACGCATCCGTCGGCTTGCCACCCCACCGATCACGCATGGCCGCGGCAAGCCTTCTTGCCGTATTTGCATCTATCACTGACCGGTTTAGCTGATCACCAACGGCCACCGTCATGGACAAATCACCACCAGCTATCTCAACTACTATGCGGTCATCACCTTCTAACGGTATGATACGGTGGTATGAAACAGCGTTCGGTCTTGCCTCAACATATTGATCAATACCGTCTGTTTGGGTCATACGTTTGCCTTGTTGTTGATGTGTTGGATTGTTCTTGTGATTGTTCCATGATGTATTCCAACATGTCCACCAGCCACCCAAGTTTTGCCGACCATGTTACCTGATCAGATGGCATGTCAGAATAGGCATCCACCATGTCGTCAATTCGTTCGGTTACTTCCATACTAATCCGTTTTCGCGGCATGTCTTGTGTAAAGCGTTTGTCCAACATAAACCCATAGGTGGAACATCCAATGTATTGTCTTGGGCATGTCTTGGTATACTTTTGGGACACCAATAGACAAACATGGGATGGTGATGGACAAACGCATGACAACAGACACATTTGCCAGCCAATGCATCCACCGTTTATCCAAACATACACCACCACGTCATGTCAGCAAACAGCTTGCACAAGCCTTCTAACACATGATATTGGCGTTTAATCCACATTTGCCACAACAACCAGCAACATCACCATCACACAGATTGGCCGGTGATCACACTAATCAGACATTAACAATATCACCATCCGCATGTCCAAGCCGTCTTGCGGTTTTGCTTTTGTTCATTAGTGATTACCACTCACTATACAATACGTTCATACACGAATCAAACAGCGACACAAACCACCACAGCCGATCAGGTGGCCAGACAACCGGTGGAAAAGATGTTTCCATACATTACCGAAAACCCCCACGGTGTGATGCGGTTTGGATTTGTAAAGAAGCAAGTCCACCACCACCCATATACAGTAACATCCACACAACACAACCCCCACAGCATCCGCATGTCGTTTTTTGGTCAGCCGACCGCATCGGTCATATGGCCGCTTGTGGTACGTCTGTTGCCCTTACCACCCAACCATAGTGGTTACCACTTGGCTGGCATAGGTATGGCCGTCAGTCGTCTTGTGTGGCTTCTATGGCGATTTGTGTGGATAGCACAGCACAACACACCCCAACTCACGCATAGATGACAGCCGGTTACCAGCACAACTGATTGATCAGGACGGCTTACAACACCCCACAGTGTTGCTTACAGCGTCATCCACGGTGCTATCACCACGTCGGATGCCGTAAGACCCACCAGTCGGCTTGTGTTGCCTGTATGGCCGTCTGTGGTACAAACACACCAAGCTATCATAGAAACAGACACCACCCCATGTCTCTTTCTTTACCACGTCTGTTGGTGAAGGTAACATAATACACATCCCCATCCCCATTGGTGTTGTGTCTTTGATCGGCCAGACTTCACAACACTATAGCTTATCATAGAAACAGATGCCTATCCCCCGTTTGTGTGTGTGCGATTTGCATTTGCTACACCTATCAAACCACGCTTTGCGTTAGTCAATGTTAGATAAGACCCAAGGGGTGTGTGCGGCGCACCCGATCACACCGGTCAGCTTGCATCCACCTACTATGCGTTTGTACGTATGTTAGTAGTAGCATCAGTTAGTGGTGGCATCTATCAGACATACACATACCACGTCAGGATAACAACAACCACATCTGATCATGATTGTATAAGGAAGGACAGCCACCGACGGACAGACACCGGCCAACACCCCTGTTGAAGTATTATAGAATATCCTGTGGATGTGTGTGTGTGTACGTTCGTCCGTCCGGTTGTTAGTATAATATTATAATGTCAGTAGTACCCACCCCACCCCAATTCCGTAAGGTAACATATCGTAATATCTGTGTGTCGATTACGTAAGGTTACTTCGGGGTTACTTCGGAGTGACCTTACAGTAACCTCATAGTAAGGTTACTCAACACTGGCATATCACACACCCCATTGTCACTGTTTGATATGTTACTGTGCTTGTTTGTTTGATTCATCCAAACCCACCCCTGTATTACTACAATATTATACCATGTCCATGTCCGTCCTTCCTTCCATCATCCTGTGGTCAAACCTGTTTTCTCGTAACAATACAATTGTAGCTTTGCTGTAAGTGGTAAGTGATGCTTTGGCATCATCAATGCTTGATGCCATAGCGCTGGTGATACCATCCACTATTCAACACCGCATCAGGCATCCGGCTTTGCCAGCCACAGTTAGAACATGCCAGCCATGTTGATTCATTGTCAGTGTCGGCATGTGCAAACACCTGATCAAGAAAAGAAAACCCACATTCACCACAATCATACCTTGTTGACCCAACTTCCAACCAATCTGGTTGTTTAGACATTGTATATCACAGTCTGATTGGATTATTATTATTCTTTCATATCATGCGTTTGTATGATCACTCAATCGGCATGATTGTCCTTTGCGTGATTGATACCGGTATGTCTGGCACATCAACATCATCCCACCCATCGGTATCACCACTGACGTGATCATGACCACCACACACACATTCTTTGTTCCACCAATACCGGTCAGCACATTCGGCATATTCCGACTTTGGTGTTTCACTACTCAATGGGTACACCATCCATGCAAGCACATTCTTTGATCGGATGCGGTGTCGCTTATCGCGGCCATCATGCAAGCCACCGCACATGTGATCAGCCATATTCACACCAGATGCCT
>Ga0209937_1000691_pt1 | contig 10342 bp, 5 predicted proteins | sample SalPon1_B_H2O_MG_FD_185699 | JGI IMG/M metagenome (GOLD analysis project Ga0209937, IMG submission 185699) | Salt pond water microbial communities from South San Francisco under conditions of wetland restoration - Salt Pond MetaG R1_B_H2O_MG... | ecosystem: Environmental > Aquatic > Non-marine... | reverse complement strand
CTGTGATTTAAACAGTGATCCGAGGAACGGTTGACGGGCAACTCTCTCGCCGGTTATCACATCGGTCTGACCCATCTCCGATGCCCATACAGTAAGGACTTCAGAATCAGTAAGAACAACAAAGCAGTACTCTTGATTCTCTTCAAGATATACCGGAGCTGGAAATGCAAAGCGAGTCGCGACTGATGCATCGGTTGATCCGTTTCCAAGTTCGGAAGCATTCTTTGTGACGGTTCCGAACGGAGCAATCTCTGGTCCAGGGAATCCGTTCTCCATATTACGAATCTGGACGGTAACTGGAAAATCGTTATCTGCGGCTTCTGGACCAAAGTACAAATCAATCGATGTGACGAACGCGCCGTTTTCCAATTCTGAAACAAAAGATTGCGCTAGAGGATCAAGGCCTATGCCCAGAAAACTTTTAGTACTACGGGTTCGTTGTTGTTCGGGGCCTCCAAGACCACCGGGGATAACAAGTCCACCAGAAGAACTTCTAGTACGAACGGTCTCAGTTTGAGACAGATTTGACACGTCGACATCAACAATTGTGGTCGACAAAAAGAACGTTGAAGTATCCTCAAGAATGCCCTGAGCGCTATATGTAGCAGTCGCATTAGTTGACGGATTTGTTTGTGAATCGACTAATAAGAACTGGCGAGATCCAGTCCGAAATCGATTATCCTCTTCATTAGGAATCTCAAAGGTACCAGTGATCGATCCGATGGCGTCTGTCGTTAACTGATCGCCCTTGTTTCCGCCAGTAGGAGCACAGAACTCACTTACATCCACGCTGTCAAAGAATGGAATAAGATCGGTCTGTGGTTTCATACCGGTGGCCGTGAACTCGATAACACGCGAACGAATAAACGGAATCACAGATCGATTGACAACACGATCTCCGATGCGTTCAATCTCTGTACTTTCCGTACGAGTAATTCTTTCACCCGTACGAGTGCGAAGAAGTGTGTTACCGCGCCAGAACGTACGCCAGGCACCCCAGACAGTTCCTAGACTGTTTTGATTCGCACGAAAGGCATTAGTAAACTCGTTTCCGCCGTCAAGAGTGGTGTCGGGTACTCTGCGTGTCGACACCCATGAATCGGCCGGCGGATTAAGTTCCATCGTACCGTCAAAAGTAAACTTAATGAACGGCTGAATCCGCTCGATCTTAGTTGCTTTCTCCTGACTTATCAGTGTCGTTTCTGTATAAGGAAGAGTAACAATCGGCCCGGTCGTCTGTGTATTAGATCCGGTACCATCATCAGCAAGTGGAATGGCCTTTGTCGATGCTTCCGGACGCAACTCACCCCTTTGAGGATCGACCGCGGCTCGATAAGTCGGTTCACTCGCGTTGCCTACCTGATGTCCTGTAAAAGAATCGACGAGAATGCCAGTCTTAAACTTATCAATAAACTCGCGAGAGATTGCATCCTGCTCCACAAGACTTAAAGCAGTAAAGTATTCGAGATTCTCAATTCTCTCTTCGAGTCTGCCAATGTCCTTCATTCTAAATCTTGGATGCTTAACTGGCTCGACAACCAGATCGTCGGTATCAAATGTATAGGCATTCACGCGAATGTCGTACAGTGTAATTGCGTTATCAATACGCTTTGGAGATTCCGGCTCAAGATCCGGAACACCCTTTACGACAAAGAATTCGCCCTCGTAGTCAACGCAGATCTTATCACGACGCGGGAGGTAAAAACTAAAGTCAAGAACGGCCTCTGAGTCCGGAACATACGAAACGGGACTGTTCGTAAAGTTACCCGAAGTGTTTGCGATCGGTCTAAAGTCGATCGAGTTTGCCAACCTAAACGTCTGACCATTCTCCGACGTATAAGACGGAATGTTCTCGTATGCAATGGCGTCGTAGGAATCCGCCGTAAAGAAATCGCCAGAGCTATGATTAAAGAAGTCAAAGGTAACAGTAAGAGCGGTTGTCGGCGCGCTGAATCCCGGTCTAAGATTCAACTTGGAGATATCATAGAAGTTATCGCGCTGACCTGTGTCGAGCTGATAGAACGATGTAAAGTCGTTACCGGCACCGTCCTGAATCGATACAATGTTAAACACATCGGCAACACCAAGATCGATCACAGATCCTGGATTTGAACCTGTGGTAACCGTTGAGTTCTGAACCGGTGTCTTAGTCTTAATCAGTCCGGTCGACTTAAACATCACCGCATAGATCTCGACCTCATCGTTGTCATTAATCGCAAAGTTACTGAGGTCAAGCGTAGCAGTCTTGTTATCAACAGAAAGAGACACTCCGTTCGGAGTTCCAACGTCACCGATAGAACTTGCAGGAGTCGAACCGCTAACTACGTTCGTTACATAGACAAGATAGTCGGTTACTTCGTCACGAAACTGCTCCGCCGCTTCCGGCGTCGAGATTGTTACTGATGATCCGCTAACAACCGATCCGTACTGTTTATAAAAGTTAAACGATGAGTCCGTAACGGTCTCGACTTCTGAGAACGGAATCTGATAAACCGATACTTGATCGGCTGTTTCCTGAAGTACTGTAAGACCTGAACCGTCTTGTGAAGCCTCTTCGACCTCTCCTGCAAAGGCCGGAGAATTGACGTCGGAATAGAACGTTCCGATATCTTCGACAGAATTGGATCCGGTGAAGTTAAAATTAAACAGATGAAGACGAACAACCGTCTCGCCAGCCGCGCCACTTCGAATTGGATCAAACGATACCGCCTTAACCGTTGCAGTGCCGATCTGAGTGGTCGGCTCGTCGGGCGCATTGTTTGTAAAGTTAAGCGTCGAGTCTGAATAAAGTTTGACTTCGGTGAAAGGTTCTGGATGCCCAAAGAGTGTCTTTACATGGATATAATCACCGAATTGAAGAGGCACAAGGACGTCTTCTTCGTTATCGGTAGTACGAGCCTTATCAAGATCGACTCGTGTCGTGTTGGTAATATTGACACGATACCCACGAATGTATGCCTTACCTGGCTCGAACTCTAGACGCAGCTTCGTGTCGTCCGTGGGATGAGGCTCGACTCCGATGTTAAAGTTCTTAATGACGTAGTCGCCGGATTCCTCAAAAGTACGACGAGAAAGAGTGTCTCCGAGAACTGAGTACTCCGACTCGCGAGCCTCTCGTGCGATCTCTCCGTTTACGATTCGTGCGATCTCGACGTAGTCCTCAAGATTTGAGAGACTACTTTTTAGAACGAGTGTAGGATCAAGTTTGAATCGATAAGCACCCGGCGCGGTCTCGTTGAATGTACCCTGAGCATTATCAAGAAGTGTCTCATCTTCTTCAGGAGTAACAATAACGTCTTCAGTAAGAAGCCCGACCGAAATATCACCGGGAATATCCTCAATCGGCGTATACTTTTCAACGATAACACTCTGCGGTCGAACAAGAACGAACTCGTTATTGATGAAGTAAACACCGCGCTCAACTGATACGATCGTACCCTTACCCAGAGCACCAGAAGCATTCTCTACTGTGACGTCTTCGGTTGTGGTCGATCCGTCAGAAAATGTAATCGTAAGAGTCTCGTTCTGCGAGAACGATCCGCCGGTCTTAAACGTGAAAAAGAAGGTGATCGGATCTCCGTCTTCAGCACGCGAAAGAGTCGCGATGGTTCCTACCACTCCGGCGGAGTTCTCGATTCTTGCACCCTCGTATACGGAATCATCAGAACTTACGAGTGATCCCTCCTGTATACGAACGTAGTCGATGTCACCGTTGACTTTTACTGATCCAGGAATAACCAACGATCCGTTCTCAAACACATGATCGCCGAATCGACTGATCTGATTCTGAAGAATGCTCTGAAGCTGGTTCAGTTCGCGTGTCTGTACGGCAAACCCCGGCCGAAAGAGAATACGATAGAACTGTTTGTCCTCATCGTAGTCGTTAAAGAATGGCGAACGATTAAAATTAAGCGTCATTTCGAATCTTTTCCTTAATGATAATTAGAACTCTAGAACGAGAGTAATCGTTTCGATCTGTTGTTCGTTCTGGGTCTCAACAACTTCTCGATTATTTATATAAAGAATCTCACCCTTATATCTTTCAATGTCAGGAGTACTGATTGAAGAAATTGCGGTTTGAGCTCCCGAATCAACACCGACGATATCCTCGCCTACGACGAATTCAATATCAGACGATAAGGAGTTATCGATATCGGTACGAATCTTATCGGTCTCAAAGAGATTCGTCTGAATACCTATCGCTTTGGATGTCTGTCCAACAATCTTTTCACCTTCGTTAAATATCGTATTGTCTCCATTTGACAGTGTCAGAGTAAATCTTGCGTCTCCGATCGTATCGGTAAAATCAAGAAACGATCCATCGGACTGCTGCGAGTCGTACTGTTTAGGATTCTCGAACAGTCCTACTCGACGAAAGTTACTGTCACCGAGAAATCCCTCTTCTCCAGAAAGTCTTAGATTAATCAGAACAAAGTTGGCCAACAACTCGGAAGCGGGATCGGATCCATGCCCTTCGAGCGGTGAGATGATTGGTTTAAGAGCGGCACCGGATCCGGTTTCGGAAACGATGATTGCCTCGGCGCGAGTAAAGTTTTCGCCCTCTCTTCCAGTCGGTACATCAGAGTTAATGATCTCTCCTTCGGAGTTTGTCTCAGCGTATGCAAGAGCGGACGACTGAACAACACTGGCCGTACCGTCAGAATAGTTGCTCCCACGATTGATGATCTCAACATTTTCAATTTGACCCGATGGATTCGTAGAAGCAATTCCATAAGCACTTTGATCAAGAGTAGTTCCGTTAAGCTGACGAAACGCGATCGGTATGTTTGACTCAGGAGCGAACGGATAGTTGGATCCTTCATCATCAAACGATTCAATTGAAACGATCTGTCCTTGTGATGTACTTATATTAACTGTCGCACTCGAGTTCTGATCTCCGTCGCCCTGAATAAACACAGGTATTTCGGTGCCTGTGGCAACGGATGCGTTAGCAGGAAATCCTGACCCACTCACATCAACACGAAGATTGTCAATTGTGCCAGGCTTTGTTGGTGCAAGAACATTAGGATCGTCATTCAAAGGAAAAAAGTTCGGAACGATAAACTTGCGAAGCAGTGACGTCGTGACCGAAAACATATAGCGCCACTTGTATCCATCGGTCTCAAGAGGAATGTCAGACGTCGTATGCGTCGGAAGAACCTGCGAGGGAGCGCCGTTGTTGTTTGAGATACACTTATATACGTTGAACTGGTCGGTCAGCACATAGAAGTTTTTATTCGTAAGATCGGTATCGTCTTCGTATTGATCAAACACAACACCGCTTTGATAACGAATCTCTCTTAGTCCTGCGATAATATCAGTAAGACCGATCTCACGTATACCATTAAGATCGCGTCGAGCCTCAAGAATCTCCTGAAAATCATTCTGTGCTTCAGGAGGATTCTCTTCGTCCGGCCACTCGATCGTACGACCAAGAAAAACATACAGTTGATTGTCGTCTGATTGAACGAATTCAATTAGATCTCTTGCATTACGAATTCTAAAGTTATTTGCAACACCTGTTACGGCCATGGCAGTTATTCCTAGTCAATGGATTCTGTTGTAAACGTGTCGGTCTCTGAGGTCGTTCCTACGGACGATGTCTCTTCGATAACGATAGATCCGGTGTAATCGTCGGCAAAATAAAAGTTATCGTTGTAATCTTGAATTAACCCAAGAACGTCTTCGCTTAGAGTATCAGTAACTTCTATATTATATATTCCGGGTATCGTGATCGATGAAAATAATTCACTCTCGACTGCAAGATCCAATTGATCCGACACTCGTATGTTTGCAAAAGGAATCGTTCCCGCCGGTGAGACGGTTTTCTTAATCGGTCCTCGCCAGCGATTGATCGGAAAGTTCGTAAGAACCTCGTACGAGTACTTTTGAAAAAAGAACGAATCCTGTAGAACAATAGACTCAGAGAGTTGACCCTTCACACCGACATAACGACCGGCGGTCTTTATGAATGAACCAAACTCAATTTCAAAATCTGCACCGGATCCATTAATGGTATCGACATTAAAATCAAGAGTACTGGGTCCTACTTGATTGTTCGTGTCGTATTCGAATAGAAGAAAGTCTTCAAGAAAGTACTCTTCCGTTTCGTTGGTTTCTTTTATGTGATTCGGAGTATTTCCCGATCCGTTGTTTGCGATTCTTACTGATGTAATTCCACCGGTCTCATTAATCGTATCGACATAAGCGGTGAACGTAACGCCTTCTTTTCCGTTAAGAGTAATGAAGTCTCCGCGCTTATATCCGGTGCCTGGATTCACGATCTTAAGATTTGTTACTGATCGATACACCTCGGCGCGTGTATCAAAATCGTCAGCAAGAGCGATTACACTCTTTTCATTGAACGTGCCTACAGATGTGCCTCTTGCAAGTATAAACTCAAATATGATTCCGTCAGAATAGACGCGTCGCTCCACCTTTGACACAACTGCTTCCGCGAAAGTATCGAGCTGTACGATTCTCTTTCCACCAAAGTCCTCGCCGTTGCCAGAGATAACGGAAACACGAATCTTGTCTTCTGATACAAAACGACCGTCGGATGGTATCAGAACCTGCTCGTACGGAAGACGAATCTGAACCGGATCGTTTAGAAAGAGTCGAAAGAAGAGCTTTAGACCCTCTTCGGTACCCTTTGATCTCCATAGGTCAGAGATACGATCGTAGAAGAGTCGAGGATCGGCCTCATAGTCTCGAGGAACGAACAGTCCGATCTCTTTTTCGATGCGTCGAAGAAACTCCTGGTCCTGCAGACGCACGTCTCTCTGATTCTGCAGAGTGTTCTGATAGTAACCGGAAAGATTTGATTCCTCCAGGTACGCAAGATACGCACGTATGAATGCAATCAACTCAGGAAAGTTAGCCTGAATATGACTTGGTACAAAAGAGTCAATAATCGAGTCTACGTGAGGTGCAAGACTCGATCTATTCTCGTTGTTATTATATGTCGGCATTCTTCGGTGCTACCTCGTAGGTATCTCCTGCATACTCTGCGCCGGTCGCAAATGTATCCACGGATCCTTCGATCTTAAACTGAGGACAACCACAGTCGATCGTTAGAATCGTGTTTCTTTTTCCAAACACGTTGTACGAGTTAGGTATACACTCGATCACGATCGTTGATCCCTCGAATCTCTCTGGCTGAAAGTTGACCAGAGTGATCTTACTTCCTTCGATTGTTCCTGCATTATCGACAACGACCTGCGGACTCTCTGCGCTACCACGAACGATCTGAACTCTTCGTGTTCCATCGTTGTTCAGAACATCCGTAAATCGACAATCCGTGAATCCCTTGGTTGTAAACTCAGTCGAAAGAAATATGACTGGACGTGTACCAAAGCTCTTGAATAAGTCAACGGAAAACTCAAGCTCATACGTCTGAGCGACATTAAGACGCGGTACGAATCTCTTTTGAACCAGGACTCGAGCAAAGGAGTTGAGCACAGCGGGATCCGCATTATCAATAACCGAAAGAAGCTGAGAGTATCTAAGAACTCGATCGAACTTTCTTAGTTGTTCCTCATCGAACTTTTCGATCGCAGTGACGACTTTATTCTCAAGCTGTGTCTTAGTCAGATTCGTAAGAGACGGATCAAACTTAAAGAACACCTCCAGAGTGATGAATAGAAACTCTGGATCGACGAGTTCGGTATCGACCGTCAGCATGCTCTTTGGTCGAATGATATCATCAAGAACGGTGGCCTTTTCCTCTTCAGTGAGAATAAGAGCGTCTTTCGGTTTAATCGATACGAAGGCTTTACCATATTTGGGAGGATCGTTGTCTTCGCCACCCCAGACCTTAATCGAATCGAGGTTCGGAAAGTTCTCTCTTACAACTGCGTCGTAGTCCTGCGGTACGACCACTCGATTCTGAGCCGCATACGACAACGGAGCATTACGACGAATCGATTCCGTTGATTCCTTTTCGTCTCCGCCACTTGCGTTCTGATTCACCGTGATAGAGAGATCGGTATTACCCTCGATTGCATCGATCGAAGAGAAGACCGACGCACCGTTTGCAGCACCCTTCTTTGTGACGAGATATTCGACACGAATCAAGTTACCGTTCTTAAGAGCCGTGCCAATAACACCATCACCGAACGAAATCTCAAAGAAACCGGCGGGATTCTCTGCAAGAAAGTATACATTTGAATCGGCCTGTACGTCGACCAGTTCCTTTATCTCATTGAACACGGTCGATGTCGAAGAAGTTCTTGAATCGAATACCTCGACTCGAAGCGCCGTTGTATCGACGTCAGGATCCGGAATCACAAACTTTTCGTTCGACTCCGTGTCAAAGTCAAACTCGATCGTCTTAAAATTACCCTGAAGTATCTTTACGTTCGAGAAACTTGCCGTCTCCGTATTATAATCACGATCGGTCACAAAGTTAAATGTTTCGTTGCCGATCTTAGCCTTAAAACGATGTCCTCGAGGAAGTGTAAGATCGGTATCAGACGGATCGTTTACTGTAATGTCAAGAAAAGCAACTGCGGCTGCTGCGGATCTCGGAGTAAATCCGAGCTGTCTTGCATGTCCGACTACCGAACCACGAAACTGAGCAGTATCGAGAAACGTCTCGTTGATACCAAGATTGGCGTTCACAGCGTTGTAGTGAGTCACATACGATAGAAGATCTACGATCGTCGAGATCGCAGAACCCTCAAAGTCGTAGTCCTGAAGTGTATCCTGTGATCTGAGAAAATCCTTAAGATTCTCACGAATCTCTCGAAAGTCAAGTTCGGATACGTTAAGGCGATTTTCTTCTCTGCTCATCTTAATCTCTCAACTACAAAGTCGACACTCGTTGAAACTTCTCTAGGCGAAATGATGTCGAACTCCAGTGTTATTCTTAATGAGTTATTGTCGGGTCTTGCATTAACCAGAACGTTTGTGACTCTGACTCTCGGCTCAAAGTTTTGAAGAGCCGTACGAATCTGTTCTTCTACCAGGCTAGCGGTTACGTTATCAAAGTTCTCAAATAGATACGATCGAATGTTGGCACCAAAGAACGGAAGAAACGGACGTTCACCTCTATCAGTCGATAGTATATTCACGACCGACTGCTTTACAGCTTCCTCGTCTTTCTTAAGTGCCAACGCATTGGTTACCGGAATCAGACGAAACGAAAAGTCGACGTCCGAGTAATCGTTAGCTCGAGCTTGAATTGATAGATCAGCCATACTTTTATTTATACTCTCTATTCGGCTAGAGCAGCTTCTTGCGCGGCACCGGGACCGATCTCATCGGCGTATCTGCCGGCCTCTTCCAGAGCCTCAGAAATGCTTCGAGTGGGAAACCTTGGAAAGGTCTCGATGGACTCACCGACCGTTTTTGTAAGATCCTCTGATGATGGTAACACGGGTGGTTTATCCGGTATGACACCAGGTTGCGCAAGTTCTCGCACCTCGTCACCAAACTTAACGATGTTGGGTACGTCCTTACAGAGATTCAGTGGAGTGTTAAGCGGATCCTTAATGAACTGCTCCACGTTTTCTACGATACGATCGATCGCCGGACCGGCGTCTTGATATGCATCACGTATCTCCAGGAGTTGAGCCAGAGTACCCGTAGGATCGGTGAGAGCCTCTGCAGACAAAAGATTGAATATATCCTGCTGCAGACGACGTGTAACCACACCAGGTTGATTCTGAATCGCATCGGCAAGTGTCTCAACCTCGTTGGCAAAAGACTTAACCGAGTTGATCGCGTTCTTACCCGCTGTGACCGCTTGTCGAATCTCGTTTTGTGTCTCAGTAATCTGATTGACAAGTCCGGATTCACCACAGAGTGAGTCAAAGATCGAAGCCATAATTGATTACACCGGTTGTCCTGTGTTACTCGGTCCACTCTCTACATCACTATGTACATGAGTCTTAAGACTAATACCATCGGCAATTACATCGCCGGTTACGTTAACATTAGACGGAGCAACAACGTTTACTGCATCATCAGTATCAAACTCAATATTGGCAACCGACTCAAGTCGATGTTTACCTTCGGTAGTCACGAGTCGTGTTCCGACCGTAAGCAAAGACTCGTTACCAGTCACTACCTCCGACGAGTCCGCCGTTGTGATCTGTGTTCGATTGCCTTTGACCGTCTGTCCGGATGTACCGCCGATCGTCTCTGTGTGATTTCCATCGACGAGTATAGTCTGATCCGATCCGGTGTGTATCGACTGTTTTGATGCAATGTTGATCGACTGATCGGATCCGATCTCAAGAAGATCGTTCGATCCTACTTTATGCTCGCGATTTCCACGTACGAATTGATGATAGTTACCCTCGACCTCCAGAGTATAATCACCCTCGACCAACTGACG
>Ga0209937_1000690_pt1 | contig 10344 bp, 12 predicted proteins | sample SalPon1_B_H2O_MG_FD_185699 | JGI IMG/M metagenome (GOLD analysis project Ga0209937, IMG submission 185699) | Salt pond water microbial communities from South San Francisco under conditions of wetland restoration - Salt Pond MetaG R1_B_H2O_MG... | ecosystem: Environmental > Aquatic > Non-marine... | reverse complement strand
GCTTTGCTTCCGTATCTGGGGCGTTGTTAAACAGTGAGTAGTTGGTTTCTCGGATTACGTGTTCAAAGTGATTGCGTAAATACTGCAGACCGCCATCAGCAAGCCATGGTTCCATAACTTCTGCGATCCATTTTGCTGTCTCGAAGCGATCCTGCTTGTGGATAATGAAATCAGGAACCCAATACCGCCTGTCGTTTTCCTCGATATAAAGAGGGACCCTGTCGTTGGACGTGAGCATCAAGTTGGTATTCACATCCGTCTGATATTGAGGCTTGAACTTGATGTTAACGAATGCGTCACGGTCAGTTACCCAAGACTTCAGTACATCAGCCGCCCTTTTCTGGTTGCTGTACATCTCGTCCACTAGAATTGCCGTAGAGTTATAGAGTTCGCCAGAATACTCATTCACCATTTTTTTCATAGTGACTGTTGGGCAATTGTCTGGGCCTGATAGGGGCTTAATAATCTGATCCCAAAGGAAATTCTTACCTATGCCCTGCTCGGATCGCAGCAAGACGGCCATATCAACGTAAATCTCTGGCCTTACCGTTGTGACTGCCACCCAGCGCTCAAAGAAGTCTCGCTCGTCTTCATGTTCTGGAAACCAACGTTCGAGGAATTCTCGCCATGGCGCTAACATCTCCTCGGTCACTTTTATGTTGTGGTTGTAGGCGTAAGCTGGTGCCTTCCAATTGTTGAAATAAACATTTTTTGAAAGCCGCAGTAATGGTGCTGCATTAGGTCTGTAAACATCGTTTACCACCCTGAGCATAGCGTCCTTAATGGGGCAGTGGCCTTCCTTGTCGAAGTTAAAAAGCGCAGAGTCTTTTACAGCCGCTAGTCCAAATTCCATGCTGCAATCCTGACGAAGGTGATCAAACGTCACTGGCGCAGACCTACCCGCCGCTTCAATTACATGTATGACTGATTGGCCCTGCGAGCCTGCTTGCTGGTAGTAGTGTTCTGAAACATATTTGATAACGTCCAAATCCGTTGGTAGCTGCTGCGGAAGATCATCATGTATCGCATCCGCGATCTGTTCCATGTACCCATAAACGTCAGAGGCTTTATATTCTTGCCAGAACCCAAGCTTCCTTGCTTTGTTTCGGTGAGTTTCCATTTTTGCCTCCGCGCTTTGGGACAGTTACCTCATAAGTTGGACCACGCAAGGAACAAAAAGAATGCACTTTCGGGCCAATATGACCTTATTTTGGGACAATCTTTGAGACACATGAAATGACCTAAGTTATTGATATATATGACTTATTATTAATTTGGTACAGTTAGCGAATTTTTACGGAAATCTATTTGGTTAGTTAACCCCAAGTTTTTGTCCTGCTTCTTCACCCCATGTAAGAACTGACTGATGGCCATACGCTACAACCAAACATTTTCAGTAATTCCCCTCAACCCCAATGGCGCATTTTTTCAATTCTATGAGCGGTTTAGGTTTGGTTCTGCAGGTTCGCATGCCAAATGTGGTGCTGCGGTATGGTTGTGTAGCTATACCTAGTGCTGTAATGCCGTCTCTTCAGTTGCTTTTCAAGGTATTTATTGCAAGTACTTTTTCGTTTGCATTTACGTTGCGACGTACTTGCACTTTAGCTCTATTCCCATGTTTCTGTATTCCTACGGGGGGTCGCGCAAAGCCGATATTCCTACGCGGGCTATTTCCTAAGTAACCACACCAAAACTCGTAGTCCTGTGTGGGTATTTCACCTCATAGATCGCCCTCAAGCCAAATACCTGACACTCTCACTTGGTTTTGTGGTGATCCAAAGCACGGTCACATAGTAACATTAACGTAGACGACTGGGATACCGTCAGCGTGTTACCAATATGCGGTCACTTAAACCTTGATATGTTACTAGAATCGCGTTACTCTAAATGCATAAGTTACTACTAGGTCGCTAGACGCTAGCTCGAAAGGATATGTGACATGGCTAAACTGGCTTACCGTAGGGTCTCCACAGTGGACCAGAACCTAGACCGTCAAGAGTTTGGGGGTGATGTAGACAAAGTGTTCGAGGAAAAGCTGTCGGGTAAATCTGCCAGTGACAGACCTGCGCTACAGTCGCTTCTTGATTATGCACGTGATGGGGATTGTGTTGTTGTTCATTCCATCGACAGGCTTGCACGTGACCTACGCGACCTTCAGGACATTGTCAGCACGCTTAACAACAAGGGCGTAGCTATCAGCTTTAAGACTGAGGGCCTGACCTTCGATCCCAGCAACCAAGACGCTCTGGCAACACTACAGCTACAGATGATGGGGGCCTTTGCTGAGTTCGAGAGGAATATCATCAAGAAGCGTCAGCTTGAGGGAATAGCTAAAGCCAAGGCACAGGGAAGGTATGTCAATCACGGTCGGAAGCCTACCATCGACAGGGACAAGGTGCACAAGCTCCGCTCTGAAGGCCTCAGTACCTACAAGATTGCCGACAAGATGGGTATCAGCCGCATGAGTGTTCACCGTATCCTGAATGGCTGAGCAGGTAGCGCAGTTAGTCTCTGGGGGTTCTATATCTTGTGGGACCCTCCAGATCATACCACTAGAAATTGATTGGCCCCGGTTGCAGCCTCAGAATCCGGAAACCAATTTTTACTTTCGGAAAAAATCGCTGCTTAGTTCGGCGACTCCAGTAAACTGAGGTTTGCTGCGTGAGCCACGCACGTTCGTTGAGCCTCGTATGAAGCCTGAACAAGGTCAGTTGTCGTAAGCGTAAGCATATTAAATGCGTCTCTATTCTTATTCTTCAATTCTAGAATCTGCTCGCGCAAGGCTTTCCGCTTTTTTTGCAGTGAAACACCAGCTTCTCGAGCCTGCATAGCTTCTTGAAGGTCAGAACCTTGGGTGCAAATTTTAAAAAACTGCAACTCCATTTCAACCCGAGACTTATAAGCGGTCAGCACATCCCTGTTACCAAGTTCATCTTCAAAATAACGATTTATATCATCGCTGGTAACTTCAGCAACAAGCGGTCCTGCAAACCCCAAAAATCCAGCAAAATAGACAAGTGTTAGCTTCTTCATGTCAAACTCTTTTAGTTTTAGCACCAAGCCTTAGGCATTTGCGAGCAGACAACGCCCATGTGGTTAAATTCTTTTGGGGGCTCGGGTAGATCACATTGGTGGGCTATAATAATATCAAGCACCATAGCCTGCCGCTGCATAATGATAGAAATTCGCGAAAGGTCTAAGTCTGATCGAAGTGCAGAGTTGTCGTCAATTCCCCGGACCTCTAATCCGTTACGTAAGGAATCGTAGCGAGAGTACTCTGATAAGAGAGAATGGCAGTCGTTGGCCCAAGCGAAAGTTGTGCCCAGCACCAGAAAAAGAATGGTCTTGTAAATAATTTTCTTCATTTCTCAATCCAAATTTAATTGCGGGTTTGCGCTCAACGAGATGAACGAATTTTTTCCATCGTCCTGAAAACTCTGAAGTTTCAAAAAGTCACCACTATTTCCATGCAAAGTAATGATTGTTCCATATTCCCAATCGTTTGTGTCCACAGCCGAAATAGCACTTCGTTCTTCTTTGATTATTTGGGCCAAAACTTCCACCGGGTAGTCACAAGCATTCATGATTTCACATGAGAAATATATGTCTTTGATTGGTCCTTGCACCTCTTTGTACGCATTGATGTCGCTGCCGCCGCAGTAATGCCACCCGTTCTCATCTGGATCACCGCATGGTCCGAATACCGCTTCGATCTCGGCAACAGTTGATGAGGCAGATAGACCTTTGATCAGTATTTTTTCATCTGCTAAGGCGCTTGAGGTCGTAGCACCTACACCAAATATAGAAACTGTTATCATGGCAAAGACATTGTTCTTCATGATAGGTCTCATTCCTCAATCCTCACAGCAGTTCCACTAGCCACAAGTAGCACCATGTTCCCAGCAGCACTCAGTTCCACGTAGTCCAAATCGACACCTACCACAGCGTTAGCCCCCACCTCATAGGCTTCTTTCTTCAATTCGTAGAGAGCAGTGCGCCGTGTATCCCTGAGTGTCTTTTGGACAGCCTCTGAGCGCCCGCCAACCACGTTACGAACACCAGCAAACAGGTCTTTGAATATATTCATGCCGAAGGCACATTCAGCCGTTACTATTTCCACTGTTTCGGCGATTTCAAACCTCTTGGGGTAGGTTTCTGTGGTGAGGATAACAGCCTCGACGCCCCTCCTTTTTTCAGCATATTGGGCGTAGTCCTCTTTGGCGGTGCCAGCTGTCGCGGTACTGTCTGCTTTACTACGGCAGTTCGGACATAGATCATCCACTATAAATCGTGGGTTTTTTACCGCGCCGCATGCTCTACAGTTTGCCAAATCTTAATACCCTCTTTTTCCTATGAAAGCCGGTCGATCAACATGGCAGACAAAGTGATTAGGTATAAGACAGAACCACACACAGCAGTAGTTAGGCCAGCGCTTCTAAGGTCTAAGCTAGTTTTGAAAATAGATATAGCCTCGCCAATTCCATCGCTTCCCGCAAAATACTCAATGTAGTATTCATTGAAAAACATCACACCACCGGCGATAAGTAGAATGCTGCTTGTGGCAAATCCGAGCTTTATGAGTTTTTCCCAAGTTTTGGTTGATTGCGCCAAATCTAATCCCCTTTAGGTTTAGCTCTGCAAGGCAAGGATACTATCTCTGGCTACCAAGCGCTTGGAGTATTGACGATTTCCTACGTTGAATTTCGCCTTCGAGCAGCAATGCAGCATCTATGGCCGCCAACGACAATTGTATCTCTTCATTTTTATCGCCCGCCACATTCACACAACCATTCCCAAATCCCCTTAGAAAACTGTTTCGATAAGAGCCAATTGTAGGTTCAGAGACCGGTACTTCTGCGAACTGATTCAGGAGCATTACCACTGGCCCGATCTCTTCTTGAAGGGCAACGGCGTATTCTTGTGCCAAATCAGGCAACTCCTCAGTAGATACATCATCGCAGGCAGCATTCTGTCCCGCTTTTACAGACCTATTCTCCCCATAGTCGCGTATCTGGTCATTGGACAATACAGCATCTCGCACGTACTCCATCTGTAAACTTCTCAGATGAATGATAGCTTGGGCGTCCGTAGCGACTTGGTCCGCATTTGCAGCACCGGCTAAAGTAGCAATTGTGAGAACGACCAAGGGCGTTCGCTTGAGTAGATGTCTGAGTTTCTTTAGCGTAGCCTGACTCAATTACCTGTCATCCTTTTGTCTTGATCCGAGCAGCGCCGCACCATTAACAAACGTAATAATGAACGATGCCCGCCCTTTGGTTTTGCAGAGGCTACAGCGCAACTTTGGTATGATTTCCTGATCAGATGCTTCTATCCCAAAAGTATCAATGAGAGACTTAACTGCAACCATAGAATTGTGACCGCACAGTTCACACTTTAGGGCGAGGTGGTTGTTGTAATTGCGACAACAGGCCGTCTTTGATGCTGGCTAAGCGGGTCAAGGAACCTTGCTCCGGTTGAGTCTACACTTCACCAAGGCTAGCCAGCATATGTATGGGAAAAACGCATGGGAAAACCACCACCCAATACTGGTCTAAGCTTTTGATTTTGCGTGAGAAAACTGGAGTGGTAGCCCGTAGGGGACGAGAAGACATTACGCAACAAGCCCATAATTTCCTTGTAAACTTAGATTTAGCGGATAGGTGTATGGGAAAAACGTATGGGAAATTCGCCGTGACCAAGCAAGATGCCTACCTTGAGAAGCAGCGCAACACCTACTTCGCAGTTATGAAAATCCCCGCCGATGTAAGGCAGTACTTCCAAGGGAAGACCCGGTTCAGCACCACCCTCAAAACAGGAAATCTCAGCGAAGCCAATCGGCGGAAATGGCAATTCATTGAGGCTTGGAAAGAACAGATAGCCTTGGCGCGAAGAACAAAGACTGGGACCGTCCCTGATAGTATTGCAGAGCAAGCCGCACGTTATTCGCTTTGGCTAAGGCAGCATCAGGATGAAGAGGGGGGCGCAGAATCCGAGCTGTTCAGCATTCTGGATGAAACAGTTTGGCGAGATTACGAACAACGGGACGGGGCTTGGACGCCGCTACCACGCGAAGACACCACCAGACAGGAAAAGGAGGACGCTCATCTGGCTTATACCATGGCCGTTAAGCAATGGACTGGCAGTTACGTCACAGATTGGCTGGAGGATTACGAAGCTGAGGCAAAAACCAAAGATGAGGCCCGGCGCGCGTTGAAGATATTCTACGAACGGTTTCCCCATCTTGACGATATTACCCGACACGATGTTGAGGATTGGGTCGAAGAGATGCTTCGGACACGATCAAGGCCCACAATTAAAAAACGGGTAGGCTTCATTCGTGCATACTGGGATTGGTGTGGTCATCGGAAGCGCGGTTACTTCCCCGCAGGGAACCCTTTTGCAAAAGACCCCCTGCCCAAAGCTTCACGGGGCAAGAAAGCCGCCGCCCAAAGGGCAAAGAGTAAACGTCCCGCATTCACGCGTGAGGATTACTGGAAGTTCCTTGACGCCGCCAAAGATCAAGAAATGCAAGATTTCATTAAGATAGCAGCACACACAGGCTGCCGTATTAGCGAGATCATGCATTTCAAGTTGGCTGATGTAGCCCATGACAGATTTACAGTGGAGGATGCAAAATCTGAGTCAGGTTGGCGTGAAATCCCCATACACCACGAAATCAAACCCGTCGTTGAACGTCTTGTAGCTACGTCGACCGATGGGTTCCTGTTCTCAGGTCAACAGCCAAACAAGTATGGACAGCGTACCCCACGTATGAGCAAGAGGTTCGGTAGACTCATCAAAAGTGTTGGCAGCTACAAATCTGGCGTAGGCGCACACAGCTTCAGAAGAGCACTAGCTACCATGATGCAAGAGAACGGCGTTGAAGAGCCCAAGGCAGCCGCAATTATTGGGCACGAGATCGGCACTATGACTTACGGCGTCTACGCTGACAGCCTATCGTTTGCAGAAAAGGACAAGATTATTCAAGCTATTTCGTATCGCCAGCAGAGCAACGCGCGTAACAATAAGCAGTCAAGCTAATCCATTATCATAAGCGCCCAGCGACCCACACAGCGCGGCATTTGGCGCCCCAGCCAGACACCAAAAGGGGCGCTCAGTGGGCGCATAGAGCCTCTTAATGGCATGCCAGAGTGCGCTCCATCATATTTGGACAGAGAAAGGCCCAAGCGTAAGGCTCTTGGTAGACGAGTTCAAAACCATGACCTACGGGCTTTACTCAGGTTGGCAGTTGCCCTTCAATGCTCTCAGTGATGCACTGGAACGGGTTGATTGGACTGAAGCATAACACTCAAACGCTTTGATGAGGTTAAATTCCTCGACGAGAGTTGTGTTGCTAGGTCGGCAACGTAAGCCGCTGAAAAGACAAATGGGAAGGTAGGAATGTTTGGTTTCTTCAAGAAAAAAGACAACAAAAACGTATCAAAAGACAACGTAAGGAATTCGCAAACCAAGCCTTCCCAAAAGGCAGAAATCACCCTAACCCTGCAAGATGTTACACTACTAGCTGATGGTCTATTTTCAAAGAATGCCCATGCAGGCATGTTTGTCGCGCACTGTTCAGGCTTCCCCCTTGGCACACTCGATACCAGTAGATTTGAAGAATATTGGCACTTAGTGTTGGAGGGCAACTCAGAAAACTTCACTGAAGACAGCAAGGCGAAAGCTGCAAAGTATAGAATAAAGGAATTTGTAGAGGGTCTTAGAAGTGATTTTGGCTTTAAGAACTTTCTTGAAAGCCCCCAGAAGCAACGAGTGATCGAGATCAGGAATTCCATACAAAATAATAAAATCTCTGCTCAATCTTTCGAGGAATTAGGAATTATTAACGTAGCAGATTCGCTATTAGAAGTGGCCATGAAGAAGCGGCGCTATGACCTTGAGCGCATTATCGTCAAATTAAATGAAAGAGAAGAATACATAAGAAAAATATTCTTGCCGCTACAAAGGAATAGGGTGAACAAGTACGGTGACATTGATCTGACCGATGAAATTAATGAGCTTGATGAATTCATCGACCATTTTTTTGATCGTGAGACTTTTGACTACTTTTACACCGTAAGCCCATCGGCTATCGTTCTTAATTTCATCGATGATATGCTCTCTGCTTCCAAGGTGGACGAACCTATTCCACTTGATGGGATTGCGTTTGAACATTGGTGCGCAAATCAAATCGAGGCGCAGGGTTGGAGTGTTGCAGTTTCGAAAGCAACTGGAGATCAAGGTATCGATGTGCTCGCTGAGAATGGTGACGTGAGGGTCGCTATACAGTGCAAAAGATACAGTAACCCAATTGGAAACAAGGCGGTTCAGGAAGCTTTCACTGGAGCACAGGACGTGGATGCCGGACATTCATGTGTTATTGGAACAGGCGGCTTCACACCATCCGCTAGATCGATAGCAGCAAAGACTGGCGTTCAATTGATTGATGCAGATGATATCGGTTCGTTTTCAAGTTTATTTGGCGTCGAACCTTTAAATCTTGACGAGTCTTTGGATGAAGGCGTCGAGGATATTGATGAAGAACCGCCTCTGAACTTTGCCTTTTCGGGAGCAGGAGCTGGACTTATTGGGTCGCTACTGCGCTCTCATATAAAGACTGCAGGAGAGGACTTGGAACTAATCGACCTGTCAGTTGGATCAAGCTTGCTTGAGGCTTTAGACGAACATACTGGTGAAGGTGCATTTTATCTACCGCGCAATCAGCTTGCTATGCTTCTAGTGCTTGGTGCTAGTGGCTTAAAGTCCAGCGTTACCCTCAACGATTTTAATGTGAAAGCCTTACTCGACAGTCCATTTTATGATGCAGGCACTGTGAGGCTGAACGCTGGCAGAACAGTTGTATTTGAAGAACTTGTTAAAGAGGGCATTCTCCAAGATGCATATAAATTCTTGCTTAGCTCGCTAGGACAGCTTGGCCCACTGTACGAAGACGCTTTAAGGGAACAAGTTTCAGATATTCTGGCTAGGTGATTATTGGGTACCTTCGGTCATAACATAGAAGAAACTTGATCAGGCTTTGACTGAAGCTGCTGAACAGATTCCTGATGCGGTGGTTAGTGTTAATAATTTCTGGTAGGACAAGGGCTAGTCTACTGCTTGATGAACTTCTATCACGTTGCCTTCGGGATCATGAAAGAAAACCTGATGCCACTCTTTCGCAAACGCTGTCCCATAATCCGAATAAGGAATGCCATTTTCGTCGAGTAAGGCCATTAGTGCTTGGATGTCGTCTGTACGAAAAGCTATGTGGCCCCGCTCTACAGGGTTGATAACTTCCCCATTCTTGAACGCCACCGTCAGGTCTTTGGTTGCTAGGTGAAACTGCATGCTGCCATCAGTCGCGAATTTGATCTTACCATCATAGCCGCTGGTGTCGGTAGCCTTTGGCCTTGGGAAGGACGCGATTGGTATATCTTCCAGCCCAAGAACGTTGGTGTAGAAATCGTGCAGCCGATCCACGTCTTCAGATACATAGTTGATGTGATGGAATTCTAGCTTCATGGTCTCAATCTCTATTTGCCTTAGTAGTAGGGCTATCAAGCTGTCTTTACAGTGAACTCGCTTAGAAAGGCTCTCGGTTGGGTGTCGCCATTTCCACAAGTAACTCCCCATGACAGCGTTTACCCTCGTGCGGGGATGTGCAGTCACCATTACAGACCAGAACGCAGCTTCGCAGGTTTTCAATATGATCCAGCAGATGCTGGCCATCACCATTAAGCAGCCATTCCTTGTGCTTCCTCACCACCTCTTGATTAGAGCCATCTTTACCTTCGACGAAGGGATTGCCCCAGAACCCATCTGAGCGTCTGTATTTAGGACTTTTGTTGGGACTGGTTTCCCGGCTGATGTTCACCAGCTTGCCTTCTCTCGCAGCCCACTGAATGAGCGCTGGGTGTTCTTCGGCGTTTGCTAGCACAGGCGCTGCATGATCTACTTGTAACGCTTCGTAGAGCTTTTGCTCTGACTTACTGAATCCCTGTGCAGCCAGCTTATCTTCCGTTGTAATGATAGGTTCTACAGTTTCGATTAGCCCTCGGCGTTCTTTTTCGCTGCTCCAAGACTCGGGCCACTTTTTTTGCTTTCCACCGTAGGTTTTTTTATGGCGATAAGCTGTTGTCCGCTTGCCATCTACTCTGGGCCTTCCAGCCTCAAATCCACATTCTTCTAAAACGTGCCGTATGTCGGCGTGGTTCAATCGTGCTTTGAACTCGGAGTGTTCTTGTATGCTGGTGATATAGAATGAGTAGGTGCGGCGAGCTGTTAGAAACTCCGCCAACCGTTCTTTCAGCTCGGGCTTTGTATCCCGCGCCATTATTTGTAGCT
>Ga0209937_1000688_pt1 | contig 10362 bp, 15 predicted proteins | sample SalPon1_B_H2O_MG_FD_185699 | JGI IMG/M metagenome (GOLD analysis project Ga0209937, IMG submission 185699) | Salt pond water microbial communities from South San Francisco under conditions of wetland restoration - Salt Pond MetaG R1_B_H2O_MG... | ecosystem: Environmental > Aquatic > Non-marine... | reverse complement strand
ATGTCATCTTTGACGTACACCTTCTGGTCAAACCGCTTGATGTGAGCAACCATGATCATCGTGCTGCCCGTTGCAGCGCAAAACGCGGCAACCTCAGACAAAACATTGTCGATCAGCTTTCTTTCGTTGTCTCGGTCATCGTGCGAGAAAAGGATGCTAATGTGGTCAAATATAAAGCGAGTAACACCTTGGCTGCGGTAATACCGTAGTAGATGGAGAAGCCGGTCAACAGAGAGCCGACCAGAAGGGCCAAGGTCAATAAACCAAGTCCGACCGTTGTTAATAAGATCATTGTAACTGTTCCTCGCGTCTTCCTCTGGAATGATGTCAGGGTTTAGTCGGTACTTAGCCAAAGGCACATCATTGTCAAGCGCAACAAGACGTTGCGTTGCTTTCTTGATGTCCTCTTCCAAGAATAGCCAAGCTACCTTTTCATCTGTGTTGCGGATCAGTTCGTAACCAACTTCGGCGACCCAAGTACTTTTACCAACGCCGGGAGGCGCCATCACAACGCCAAGTTCTCCATCCCGCAGGCCACCCATCTTGTTACTGAACTCCGGGAAACTCTTTAGCATGTATCCGGGCTTGATCGGCTCACGGATCATGTCATAACTAATGTCTGAGCCCGGTATAATCATCTCGGGCTGGTAATCTTTGCTGCGGTGACAGGCTTTTACAAGTTCTTTCGACCGCCCTTGCTTAACGCAATCGTTAGCGTCTTTGCAGCCTTCCGGCATCTCGACAATCTTGACTTTTACTTCTGTCGAGTAGATTTCTGCAAACTTTTCAACAGCTTGCTCGCCCTGCTCGTCAGCGTCAAACGCAAGCATAACGGCCTCGAAGCTGGTGATGTAGTCCCAGACTTCTTTTTTCTCTATGCCGCCGCAACCAGCGCCGTTAGGCAAGGACACGACGTTGTAGTCTTTACCTTGTTCTTTCAGAGCCTGCCAAAGAGAGATAGCGTCCTCTTCGCCTTCTGTGATTAACAGCAGACGACCGCTGCGAGAGTGTACATTCTGACCAAACAGCGCCTTGTAGTCACCGACGATCTCCGTGTCTTTCTTAGTCACACGGCTTTTTCGCTTGTATCCTCCGCCGCCGCCGGCAGGGAAAAAGATGGCTTGATCGTCTGGCATTCCGTTCTCTGGCCGAACAGCCTGACGCACACCGTATTTCTCAACAGCCTCTTGCCTTAGTCCTCTATCAGAGAGATCGGCAATAGGGAAGCCTGACACCTCTTTTGGATTCCAGATACTCATTTTCTTCTTTCCCTTGCGTGGGCTGTAATCCTGTCCGCTACCGTCTATTTCAGATTGTTTTATGTATTCACAACCAGAAAAACAGTATCCGCCGTGGTCGTGATACAGGGCCATGCTATCGCTACTACCGCAACGAGGGCAAGGTTGTCCTGATAGTGCGTACTTAGACATAGCTTAGTCCAACAAACTGTCTTCGTCAGAAGGATCGTTGAAGTCGTTAATGTCCTCTGGCAGATCGGAGAACAACGCTTGCGGATAGTATTCGGCGTTGTCAGGATCACGGGAGATCGCTTGACAAAGGTAACAAAAGTCATCCGGCACGCCAGTGTACTTGTCAACAAACATCATCTCACGCTGGGACAACGGCTTGTTACAGCAACGGCATCTCATCGTGTATCTTCCTTGTCGTGCTTGACTTTGATCTGTCCTAGTTGGGACAAGTACTGTTGTTCCATCCACTGCGACTCTTCGTCTAGGCCCATGCGCCAAGCAGCAGAGATGCGTTCACGCCAATCATTGATCCACTGTTTAAGTTCTTTTTCTGTCATCACGCTTTTGGTCATCGGTCTTCTCCTTACGTTCAAACTGGTCGCATCTGGCAAAAGGGCAAGCGGGGGTATCGTAGTAACCGCACCAATAGCCCTCATAGTGCCGGCAATTCACACAAGCTACACGTCCAGCCATCCCCGCTCCTTTAAGATTCGATACAGTGAGTCCCAGTGCTGTTTAATAACACTCTCAGTCGCTTCCTCGATGATCGCAAGCATCTCAGTCGCTTTTTTAGACTTGTGGTTCTCGTCACGGATGGGCTTAGAGCCCAGTTCGTAGGTCACACGCATCAAGCGTTCTTCAAACCGACGCTCAAGAGAGATTTCTTCCCAGACCCAACTGTAACCCTCTTCTGTCTCCATGAGCCAACTGCCCATGATCTCTTCAACATAGTCAAGCCACTTCTCTTGGTCTGCAAGCCTGTCAGCAACCAAGTCACACTGGTCGGCAGCATCAAACCGAATGTTGTAGTTCGTCATCCTCAGTATCTCCTACGTACTCAAGTGATATAAACCTGACTGATACCTCAGTGTCGCCTAAGCTAACAGACGGATACTGCTTTTGCAACCAGTCCATCGTGTCTTTTGCTTGTTTGATGTTGTCAACGTCGATGTAAGCCTCTGTCGGCACCATCATCACAACCTTGTACCGCTCTTTAGATAGCATCTTCAATCACCTTGGCGACGATCAAGGTCACTGACTTGTGGATCGTGCTTAACGGCAGATCGGGGTGCATGTACCGCATAGCGTCTGCACCAGCAAAGTACAAGTCGAGCCAGTTCTCAGCCGAGCCCGTATCAAGCACACGGCGAACCTCGTCGATCACCTGTTGATCTTTGTCCGCCGGCAGGGCCGCTAGATCTGGCGAGTCAAAGTCGATGTTGTCTAGCAAGTTACTCATAGCAATTTACCTTTAGCTTCATTGATGCGAGATTGTGCAATATCAAAGTAGTCAGCGTCTAGCTCGATGCCGACGAATGACCGGCCAAGATTAGCGCAAGCAACACCAGTGCTGCCGCTGCCCATGAATGGGTCGAGCACTAATTGGCTTTTGTCAGAGTTGTTAGTTATAAAATTTTCAAGCAATGGGACAGGCTTTTCTGTTGAATGGACCATCTTAGCACCTGACACCTTGTCGGCCATAACCACGTCTGTCGTCCGACCATTGCGGAACAGCGATCTTCCTTTGTGCATGTACAAAATAAACTCATGCTTTGGCGCGTATGCGCCTTTTAAGTCCCCACTTCCGTGATTGTTTTTAACCCAAACGATCACGTTTTTAAGTTTGAAGTTACGCTCAAACGCCTGCTTGAATATGTCAACTTTGTGCCAACTGCAAAAGACATACGCAGCAGTATTATCCGCCATGACACGCCAACATTCATCAACAAACTCATCGAGCCAGCCTAGTCCTTCGTCATTCTGTATCTTTTCAAATTTGTCAGTAGCAGTACGCCGATTTGACTGATAATTCATGCCGTATGGCGGGTCAGTCAACACCATGTCAACAGACCCATCAGGGATACTCTGCATCAGCTCAAGGCAATCGCCTTGCATCAAGTTAAAGTCAGTCATCAGTGCATACCTCATCGAAGTTATCGTTGTAGTCAGGCCAACCGAACTCACCGTCCGAGTCTAACCAAGCATCAACCATCTGGCAGTAGCGAGCCTGTTGCTCACTTTCGTGCGAGTACAGATCGTGGCTGATCCAAGACAGTATGGCCAAGGAAAGTATCGCTAGGATGGTGATAAGGGTCTTCTCTAACATCGTAAATGCCTCTGAGACGCTCTGTGTTGCTTTGTGTTGAACGATCGGGGTAAGGGCAGGGCATCCCTACCGCTTAACCCCTTATCGCCTCTTGTATCGCTTAATTTTAGATGCCTAGGTTTGCGACGCAGGCTTTGAACTCTTCCTCTTTCTGCTCTTGCGTCATGTTTGCTGATGCCTCGATCCGCTCCTCACGTTCGCGCTCCATCTGGTCAACTTCTGCAATGTGGCGCTCGGCAGCGCGGATACGGTTGTGGTGGTGGACTGCTTTGGCCTGCTCCATCGTGATGTCGCCGCAACGAACGTGAATAGCGATCTGTACTGCGTCCATCATCTCGATTGGCTTGATCTGGTTGTTCATGTCTGTCTTCTGCTGTCTGTGTTTCCTTAACCGTTGAGTAGAGTATGGACTAACCAGATGTGGGTGTCAACACCTATCTGCAACTGATTTTGACTAGCTAGTGGGACGGTTGGTGGTTGATCTGTTTGTTTGTGTTCTTTGGTGCCAAGGTTAGGTGTGGGCAGCTTGTCTAGGTCTGCGTGTATCTAACAGTACTGTTATATCTCTATCTAACAAACAATCTAACAATACAAACAATACAACCTATCTAACAATACAAATAATACAGTCTATCTAACAATACTAACAATACAGTCTATCTAACAATACTAACAATACAGTCTATCTAACAATACTAACAATACAGTCTATCTAACAATACTAACAATACAGTCTATCTAACAATACTAACAATACAGTCTATCTAACAATACTAACAATACAGTCTATCTAACACTACTGTAATTACTGTTAGATAGAGAGGGTAACATACTTGTCAACCCCTTTGTCAAATTGTCCTCGTTGCACTGTAAGTGCGACAAAAAGTAGGGATTGGTCTGACCAATTTAGGTTGCTAGATTTTACCGTAGGTATTGTAAAGTAGTCAAAAAAAGGTTACAATAATAGTGAGGAATGGTTAAAGAGTAAGTCGTTATGGCAGAGATTTTGTTAGCCGCAGCACTCGCTGCTTGTAGTCAAGACAGTACGACTTGCTCGCACGTGGAATTAGACTCGGGCAAGAATGTCATCACGGTATGCGATGTAGCGCCGGAGCGCGAAGGTAGACCGATCACACTGCACACATTCTTGCACGGAAAGCAGTATGTAATCACTTTAGAGCCCGAGTGTGTAAGGCTCTGAAAGCCGGAGGCTGAGATGGCTGGAGGCCGACCAACAAAGTATACAGACGATATGCCAGCAGCTTTGCTAGATACTCTAGCTGCCGGCAAAAGTGTTACCCAGTTCGCTGCAAAGATTGGCGTGCATCGCGCTACGATCTACGAATGGGCCGATCGTCACCCAGAGTTTAACGACGCATTGCTCCGTGGAAAGGAGGCATCGCAAGCATTCTGGGAGGATGAACTGCAGAAGATGATGTACAGCCGAGAGGTCAACGCACCTCTAGTTAAGCTGTACTTTGCTAATCGATTCAACTGGCACGACAAGGCTGAGGTAGATAACAAGTCCACCGACGGCAGTATGTCCGGTGTCGATCGTGTCAAGATCGAGGTAGTAGGCGAAGCTGATACTGACGAGCAGTAGCCTTGCAACTCAACATCAAGGCGACTAAGCCGCAGGCAGACTTCCTGACACTCGACAAACGCTACAGGCTGTTCTGTGCTGGCTACGGTGCCGGCAAATCAGAGGCGCTAGTAGCAGCAGCGATGATAGATGCGTGTCAGAGCAGCGAATCACTGATAGCGATATACGCGCCAACATTCGATCTAGTAAGACTGATCGTGGCAGCAAGGTTGCAAGAGAAGCTGGCAAACCACGGCATTGAGCATCGCTACAACCGACAGGACAACGCGATTTACACGTCAGCGACAGGGTGGGGAGACTTTATCCTGCGCACGCTAGACAACCCAGAGCGCATCGTCGGTTACGAATCGTACACAGCGCACGTAGACGAACTGGATACGCTAAAGACAGAACACGCAAAGGATGCTTGGAACAAGATCATCGCTCGTAACAGACAACAACCGAGCGGCATAAAAAATCCGTTTAACCAAGCATCGGCTTACACCACGCCAGAGGGATTTAGGTTTGCCCACTGGCGATGGGTACAGAAAGCGACAGACGAACACGGGATTGTACAAGCCCCTAGCTACAGCAATCCCTATCTGCCAGATGGCTACATAGACAGCTTGCGAGAAAGCTACCCAGAAGCCTTGGCAGATGCTTACATTGAAGGGCGATTTGTAAACCTGACCAGCGGTACAGTCTTCTCCTCATTTGACCGAGGCCGCTGTCACAGCAAAGAGAAGATTGCTGAGGGAGAAAGGCTGTATGTGGGTATGGACTTCAACGTCGGAAAGATGGCTGCTGTCATATATGTTCGCAGAGGCGAAGAGATGCACGCAGTCGAAGAGATCGTCGACGGGTACGACACGCCGGCGGTTATTGAAACGCTTGAGCAGCGTTATCAAGGCCATACCATCTGTGTCTACCCAGACGCTAGTGGAACTAGCAGAAAAACAGTCAACGCCTCCCGCTCGGACATCGCACTGCTGCAACAGGCAGGATTCCAAGTCCGGGCTCCCCGGAGAAACCCTGCAGTCAAAGATCGCATCCTAAGCGCCAACAGGGCTTTTGAGCAGGGTCTAGTTCGGGTCAACAGCAAACGCTGCCCCGAGTTCACAAGGTGCCTAGAACAGCAGGCATACGACAAGAACGGTGAACCAGACAAACAAAGCGGACACGATCACATGACAGACGCTGGGACATATCCCATTGCTTACGAAATGCCGGTTAGTAAGCCAGTCAGCGATGTCAACATCAAGTTCGCAATCTAAGGATAGTTCATGTCAGTCAAGACACTGCATCCCGATTATCAAATATACAGTCCCAAGTGGCGATTAGTACGTGATTGTGTAGAAGGCGAGAGCGCCATCAAGCGCGTGCCTAACCGCTACTTGCCTGAGTTTGTACCGCAAGACCCACAGCGATACGACCGATACGTACAGCGCGCTTACTTTCTAGGTGTCACAGGTCGTACACGCGCAGCGATGAGCGGCATGGTGTTCCGAAAAGACCCCAGCTATGAACTGCCAGAGCAGATGGATGAACTGGTGTTTAACGCTGACGGGTCAGGGACTAGCCTAGAGCATATCGCCAAAGAGGCGCTAGGTGGTGTGCTTGATACAGGACGGCACTGCTTTCTGATTGACTACCCAACCATCGACGACAGCATCGACTATGAGACAGAGCAGAATATCGGCGCTAGGCCGCTGCTACTGCCCTACAACGCTGAGTCGCTGATTAACTGGAAGTACGAAAAGATCAATGGCCGGCGTGTACTAACGCTGGGTGTACTTGTTGAACTGGTACAGGACGAGACAAACAGCAACGAGTTTGACCACGACATCGTTAAAAACTACCGCGTGTTACGTCTGCGAGACGGCGTGTACACCCAGCAGATGTACGATGACGGGGGTCAGGCTAAGAGCGAGGAGTTCGTACCGCGAATGGCAGGAGGCGCTGCCTTCGACCATATTCCGCTCTACATCGTAGGTGCAGAGAACAACCTGCCAGATATTGACGATGCACCGCTGTACGATCTAGCAATCCTTAACATCGCGCACTATCGCAATAACGCTGATCTGGAAGAGGCAGGCTTTATCACAGGGCAGCCCACACTGCACATGAACATCGGGGATACCAACCCAGAGGTCTTTGCAGAGCAGAATCCAGATGGCGTACAGCTTGGCAGTCGGCGCGGAATCATCACGCAAGGCGGAAGCGTAGAACTGGTACAGCCAGAAGAGCGCAACCTGCTAGTACAGCTAAAAGAGTCAAAAGAGAAAGAGATGGTCGGCATCGGTGCTCGGCTAATTCAGCGCGGTGGGCCCAGCGAGACAGCAGAATCTGCACGTATTAACGCCAGCGCAGAATCAAGCACTCTAGACCAGATCGTAAATAACATCTCATACGGCCTGACAGGCGCTCTAATGGACGCTGGCCGGTTCATCGGACTTACCCCACAGGCTGTTGAAGAAATCCGCTACGATCTCAACACAGACTTCTTTGAGACTGATCTAGATGCGCAGAAGCTGATGGCGCTTATCCAGCTAGGTGATGTCGGTATCTTGAGCCGGTCGCTACAGCGCGAGTCAATCCGTAAGGGGCGCATTCACATTCCGCACGAGACCAGCGACGAAGACATCGACAACGAGATCGCCGGAACACCACTGTAAGCCATGGCTCTGGACGACTACCTAGCAGATGTCGGCACCCGCCGGCAGATCATGATCCAGCGGTTTGCTAACGGCACGCTAGAAGAACTACGACCGATCCTTAACAATTTGCTAGAAGACTTGACCCAGCGTGTTGCTAACACAGGCGCAAGCAGGGCTCGACTTGGGCAGTTGATGACTGAGGTAGAAAGTCTAGTCACCGCCGCGGGCGGGGAAATCAGTCAAGAACTACGGCAGAGAGTACTTGACTTTGCTGGTGACGAGGCAGCTTTCCAGAAGAGCATGTACCGAGAGATCACCAACGTAGACACAGTACTGCCGAGCAACGAGCAGCTAGAAGCATCAATCATGGGGCAAGCAACATCCATTGTCGTCGGCGCACAAGCACAGACGATGACAATCGATGAGATGGTACAGCGATTTAGCACCAGTAACGCCAAAGAGATTAAGAATGCTATCTCAGGCGGATTCATAGCCGGCGACACGACCGATCAGATCGCCAGAAGGGTAAGGCAAAAGGTGCAAGGTAGAACGGCAGCACAGGCCCGTACAGTCGTCTCTACAGCAGTCAATCACGCATCAACACAAGCTAAAGAGCAGTTTGCTAGGCAGAACAGCGATGTAGTTCGCGGAGAAAAATACCTAGCGACACTTGACAGTCGCACGACGCTTACTTGCGCAGGCTTCGATGGCCAGATTTTCCCTGTCGGGGAAGGCCCGAAGCCGCCCCTGCATTACAACTGCCGATCCACGCGAGTGATCGTTCCAGCAGAGGGATCGTTGATTGATGGCCTTGAAGGCGAGCGTCCTGCTGTTGTTGATGGCAGGGCACAGCAAGTATCAGGCAACAAGACATTTCGCGGCTGGCTAAGAGAGCAGCCAGTCGAGTTCAGAGACGAGTTTTTTGGAAAGTTCAAGAACGGCGCAGAGAAAAGACTTCTCTTTGACCGTGGGGGACTAGACCCTAACGACTTTATTGATCCGTCAGGCGCACAGATGACGCTTGCAGAACTAAGAGACAAGCACCCGCTTGCATTCCAGCAGGCAGGGCTTTAACCCCGACTAGAGGTCGGACAAACGCAGAGATAGCCGGAGGCTACAGATATGTCAGCAGAAGAAAGCATCACCAACGCAACTGAAGAGCAGACCGATCAGGTTACCACGCAGGATACTGCAACGGATACTGGTAAGACCTACACCGAATCTGAAGTACAGCAGATGATTAACGAGCAGGTGTCTGGTCTCAAGAACAAGGTCGAAGAGTTGCTAGGTGAAAAAAAGACTGTTGCTCAGAAAGCCAAGGAGTTGGAGGAAGAGCAGCAGCGAGCTCAGGAAGAGCGTATGAAGGAAAAGCAGCAGTTCAAGGAACTGTACGAAAAAGAACAGCAGGCCAAGCAGCAACTCGCTGAACAGTTTGAATCGTTCCAGCAGCGCATTCAGCGTCAGGAGATGCAGTCAGCCTCGCAGAGTATTGCATCAGAACTGACTCGGGACTCTGCCCGCGCAGAACTGCTCACCGAGAAAGCCATGCAGTACGCAACCTATAACGATGATTCAGTCAGCTTTGAACTAGGTGGCGTTCCTGTGGATCGCGAAAAGCTAGTTGAGCACCTGAAAGAGAAATATCCGTTTCTTGCAGATGGAAGCGGGGCAACTGGAGGCGGAGCCTCTGGTTCACAGAACGGCGGGGCCGTAAGCAATAAATCATTCGCAGAGATGACAGGCGCAGAACTTTCACAGCTACGGGCAGAAGACCCTAACGAATACCAGCGCCTACGAAATGAGTATTACGGCCAATAAGTATTTAGGAGAAATCTAACATGGCTACTACACGTCTAAGTGACATCATTGATGTAACAGTATTCCGGGATCTTCCCCCGGTCAACGGCCCTGAGAAAACCGCTTTCTTTGACAGCGGTGTTGTCACCCGTAACGCACTGCTCGACGAACTTGCTGGTTCAGCCGGTAAGGTTGCCGAACTTCCTTTCTGGAAAGACCTAGACGGCAGCGTTGAGGTTAACTACAGCAGCGACGATCCCAGTTCCACTGCGACGCCTCAGAAGGTTGTGCAGGGTGAGCAGGTCGCTCGTAAGGCTTTTGTCAACCAAGGTTGGCAGGCTGCTGATCTTGCCTCAGAACTTGCCCTTGGTGCCCGTGCTATCGATCAGGTTCGTAACCGTACCGACCGGTACTTTGAGCGCCAGTGGCAGCGTCGTCTTGTCGCTACTACCAACGGCATCATCGCTGATAACGTCGCTAACGACGGCGGCGACATGGTTGTTGACGTAGCTGCTGACGCCATTGCTAATCAGGACGCAGGCACGAAGTTCAACCGCGATGCTTTCGTTGAGGCCACCAACACCCTCGGCGACCGTTACGACGAGCTGACTGCTATTTCTGTCCACAGCGCAGTCTACGCCCAGATGGTCAAGAATGATGACATTGACTTCATTCCTGATTCCGAGGGCAACCTCGTCATCCCGACCTACCTTGGCCTTCGCGTCATCGTAGACGACGGCATGAACGTCG
>Ga0209937_1000687_pt1 | contig 10377 bp, 9 predicted proteins | sample SalPon1_B_H2O_MG_FD_185699 | JGI IMG/M metagenome (GOLD analysis project Ga0209937, IMG submission 185699) | Salt pond water microbial communities from South San Francisco under conditions of wetland restoration - Salt Pond MetaG R1_B_H2O_MG... | ecosystem: Environmental > Aquatic > Non-marine... | reverse complement strand
AGTTTCAAAACGATCTGTCAGTTGAAATTACACAGCTAGGACAGGATCTTGATTTTGATAATCTTTCCAGAGGTGAGAGAAACAGACTGATACTGGGTCTTTCGTTTGCGTTCAGAGACGTTTGGGAGAGTCTATATCAAAACATCAATCTACTGTTCATCGACGAGTTGATCGATTCAGGCCTAGACAGTTCGGGTGTGGAAAATTCTCTGCATGTGCTTAAGAAAATAGGTCGAGAAAGAGAAAAAAATATTTTCTTGATTTCGCACAGAGACGAACTTGTAGGCAGAGTAAATTATATTCTCAAAGTAATCAAAGAAGGTGGATTTACCTCCTACTCGGATGATTTAGAAATAGTATAATGGTAAAGCGAGTACCTGAACACGACAGACAAAAAGTTTACAGCAAGGAGGATGACACACATGACATGCTCATCAAGGCATACCTTGAATATTACAAACATAACGAGACTTTTGAAAAAAGGTGCTCGTTTAGAACTTACAAGCAAGCACGGCGCTGGCTTAGAGAAGTACAACACCTCTCGCGAGTGAGGCAGGACGAGATAATCAACACATTCAAGGCAAAAAAACAGGCTGAAAAAACCAAACGAGACCAAGGCACCGATGATTAAGGCGTATATAAGTTCATGCAATGGACTTATCAAGGCAAACCCGTGGACGAAATACCTGAAGAATATGAAGGTTTTGTCTACTTGATAACTAACCTCACCAACGGGCGCAAATACATAGGCAAAAAACTAGCCAAATTCAAAACTTCAAAACCTCCCCTCAAAGGCAGAAAAAATAGACGACGCGGATACAAAGAATCAGACTGGCAGGACTACTGGGGTAGTTCTGACAAACTACAGGCTGATGTTGAAGCATTAGGCATGGAAAAATTCTCAAGAGAGATACTGTATTTCTGCACGTCAAGAGCGGAAATGAGCTATCTAGAGGCCAAGGAACAGTTTGACCGCAGGGTGCTTGAAACTGAAGAATACTATAATGGTATTATCAATGTAAGAGTAGGCGGCTCCAAAGTTCTCATAGAATCACTGAAAAAACACTCTTAAAGGCAACAACAAGGACCATACTGGCAACTATTGCCCGTCTTGAAGGCGCATGAAAGACTGCGCTTAGATACTGACGTGTCCACGTGAGAAGTATACGAAAGGCTTCAAAAGATCAGGTGCTCTGAGAAAAAGCAACACCTCAGCAAGTGATTTCGCTTGATAGGGATTAACTGCTGCCCGTTGATTAGACGAATCTGGAGTAAGGGGTACAGGTCAACCGCCTCTGCTGTGAAAACACAAATCTCCTGTATCAAGTATGGCTGACTCTACTCAGATGATGTAGAATACCATAGTTTCGCCCTTTACGGGCGAATTATGACCTCACTATCTAGATGATATTAAAACGCACTTCGTGCTTACTGTTATCAAATAAAAGACAACAGCAGTTTGAGCGATAGCGAAAACTAATTGTAACGAAGTTACAATTCCAAAGATAACTAAATATAATAATATGTTGCATCGGAGAAACAGATGAAAGTCTATGATATAGTCAACGAAGATCAGTCAGTGCAGGAAGCACCTGTGGGCATGCTGAAACGTGCAGGGCAAGCAGTTGCTGGCAAGGTTAGCAAAACACAGGCTCGCAAAGGTGAAGTCAGCAAGGAAGCCAACGAAGTATTCAAAGATCTCAAAGTCACCTTCAAGGGTGCAGATTATGATCTCAACGAGTTGCCAGTCAGCAAGTTTAAAGATTTCATGCAGGGCAAGGGCTATGATCAAGGACTGGATCAACAGATTGAAAAATTCACCGATGCAGACGATCCAGAATCCACGCTTGACAAAAAACAGATAGAAAAAATAGTGCTGGCACAGACACAGGAAGCTTCAACCACTGCTGGCAGTGCCAAACGCGGTAAATTTGCTCAGAAAGGCTCGGGCAAAACAGGCAAGGCTGCCAGTGGAGATCTCAAAAAGATAGCAGACGCAGTCAGCAAAATGAGCGACGAAGAAAAACAGCAGTTGGCCAAGTTGATCTAATGAACGTATTTGAAATAGTAAACGATGCTTGTCGTTCTGAGAAATACCTTGCAGAAAGCTGGCAAACACTAACAGAATCACAAAAGAAAGTAATACGTGAGTGCGAACAAGAACTGTGGCCTCTCATGGAGGAACTCACAGTTCTGTTTGAACAGAGACTGGATCCAAAAGAAATAGAAAAATTGTTTACTGCTGCTGAAGAACAAAGCACAGGCAAACTGACCAAAGGCGGCAAGGCAGCAAAAGGTGCAAAAGATGCTGCAAAGCTGGGCGCTGACACAATAAAAAAAGTAAATCAGACAATAAATGATTTAGGCAAAAAACTGCAAGACACTGAACCTGTTAAGAATCTAGACGCTCAAATAGAAAAACTCAAACAGGAAATCAAGCAGAAAGCCGGCGACGACAGCAAAATAATCCAGCAGGTGGAAAAATATGGTGATTGGGCCAAAGAGAATCCAGGTAAAAGCGCATTTGTAATCGGCGTGTTAACTGCTGCTGCGGCGTTTGCTGGCGGACCTGCTGGCGGTGCTGCTGTTGGCCTTGTGCTTCGTAGTGCTAACGAAATGCTGAAAGGCAACACAGCTTCCAGTGCTGTGGGCAAAGCAGCTAAAACAGCAGCAGTGGGCGCACTTGCAGGTGTGGCATTTGATGCAATTGGAGATTCTGTAGTGGATAACATTGCTGCTGCAGGCGAAGAAGACCTAGTAAACATGGTAGACAGTTTCGACGAGGCAAATATAGAATCAGCCATGGATGGCATACCTCCTGAATATGCTAGTTTGGTAGACGAATTAGAAGGTGCAAGAACAGTTAGTATAAGTGGAAATGTAAACAATTTCTACTATGATTACGATGTGGTTTTACCACCAGATCTTTACGAACAATATTCAGAACTACAAAATTCTGTGCAAGAAGCAATGAGAGAATCTGGATCATTTTCCGACGAAGCAATGGCGGAGACTGCTAAGTTTCATGATTTTATGGCTGAAATACAAAACGATCCCATGCAGGAACAGTATAGAGCAGCATTAGCAGCTTTGGAAGCAGCAGAATCACAGGCTGAATTTTTAACAACCGACCAGCTGGAAGAACTGGTTGCTGATATGGACAGCCTTGAAGACAAAGTAGATGCGTTGTCTAATGCGGACGCAGCTATTGCATCTGCAGTACAGGCAGCAACACAAGAAGCTACTGCTGCTGCCGACAACGCAATCAAGGCATCGCCTGTGAAATCTGATTCAAAAGACCAATCAGAATCCATACATGAGGATCTCAAAAGCAAAATCAAAGGCGCCGCCGGCAATGTCAAAAAGCAGGCAACACAACAGGTCACTAAACAGAAGTTGATGAAAGCCTGGCAGAAAGCAGGCAAACCATTAGATTATGGATCAGTGGTTAAAATCATGCAGAATCAAGGTCTTGACACAGATGAGATCTCAAGAGTCAGTCAAGCAGCTAAAGTGGAACTGCCTGTAAAATCACAGGTCAAAGGTGTAAAACCTGGTCAAACTCAGCAAGCCGCAGACGGCAGCAAATACGAGTGGAAAGGTGCGCAGTGGGTCAACAAAGACACAGGCAGGATAGCCAAAAAACAGGTTGCTCAGGAACTGACCAAAGCAGCCAAAGACGGTAAAAAAACACAATCTTCATCCGGTACGTCTTCGGGCGTGAATGTTAATGCGCTTGCCAAAGAAATCAACAAACGCGGAATAGCCGATCAAGTCAAAGCAATGTTGCAGAACTAGAAAAACGGCAATCCTGACTGTTTGGTAGCTTCTAGATTGTCTTTGACAATGTTTGACACAATTTCTCTTTCTTCGTAGCTCATCATGTAAGCCTGTTCCAGCGTCACTGATCCTCTCATGTACCAACAGATTTTCAGCAACTCTTTGCGAAGATTAGCAAATTGTTTGTCCAGGATCTCAACCTCGTGTAAAATTTCTTCAGTGGTTAAGGTCAAGATCCTTAGCCGAAAAAATTTGCTTGATCAAACACAATCGGAACTTCAAACGTTTCCGGTGCTCCCTGTTCACGATCTTCCTGTTCTGTGGCAACTGTCAATGGTTTGACTGCAAATTTTTGTTTTTGTTTTTCCACGTGCTCAATGATGGCATTGTAGAAATCTTTGTCTGCGTTATTGAGAAATTCAGTGATGTGCTTTTTGTTGTCCACAGTTTCGCCGTTGACTTCAATGGCAACAATTGAATCAACAACCATGCCAATTGTGAGTTCTGTGAGTTTCTTAAAACTCTGTGCAAACTTGGCAAGTTTTTCTTCTTCGCCGATCTGTTCATTGTTTACCAGTGAAAAAACACGCTGCTCTTCGAAGGTTTTCAGTGCGCTTTTTGTGAATTCTTGGTATGTTAACGGTCTGATATGCACAGTTAAATCGTTTACTTGCAGTGTGTCGTCAAACTCATTTCCAATCAAATTGTCAAGTGTTTCTCTGAGATCCAGCTGATAGGTTCTTTTTTCCTGTGTAACAGGCACTGTGGTATCCAATTCCATGGTTGTTCCATAGGTTGCAATGCGGATTGCAATCAACACAGCATCCAGGTCCAGGCTGGGCATGAACCAAGGATTTGTTATGTTGGGCACGCAGCTCTTGATCACGTCAACAGTGGCCTGGCCGTTCAGCAGCGCATCTGGAGTTTTGAAAGCCAACTCGTCCTTGGCAGTCATTGCAAAAACAGGAAATTCTTGTGTTTCTGTGTGTTCCAGTGTGTTGTTGGGATAATATTTCCCTCCACTGGGCAGTGTGAGATAGATTTTAGGCTGTCTAAAATAACTTTGAAGAGGATTATGTTCCATGTTTTGCTCCGGATAAATATTATGCAACTCGTGTATTTATATGCGCACTTAATTGAGATTTGATTCATGGCAGTTACAGGACAGTTAGGCGGCGAAGAAATTCGTTTAGACAATGCAGCAACAGAGGCAACTCTCAAAGACCTAGTGGCTGCTGTCAACAAAATGTCCACAAGCAGCGGCAAAGACGGCGGCGGAAAAAAAGTCAAAACGCTGCATGAGAAACTAACTGAGTCCAGTGACAATGTGGAAGATTTTGGCGACGCAACTGCGGATGCCGGCGAAGATGTAGCAGAATTTGGCAGCAAAGTAGGCGGCGCAGCTAAAGCAGTTGGCGGATTTTTCTTCAACAGTCTTAAAAATCTCACAGTTGGTGCTGTGTCTTTTGCTGCCGATCTTGCAACCAGCGGCAACAGATTAACAGATGTTGCCGAAACTCTGCCATTGATAGGCAGTTATCTAACTCCGTTAACAAACATCATTGATGCCAACATTGATGCCTATCGAGAAATGAGTGCGTCCGGTGCTTCTTTTGGCAACAGCATGCTGGAAATGCGTCTGGCAGCAACCACTGCAGGTTTAGGCCTGGAACAGTTTAAATCAATGATCACTGAGAATTCAGAAACACTGGCAGTGTTTGGCAGCAATGTGTCTGACGGTGCTAGAAGATTTTCCAATCTGTCAAGAGGCGTCCGAGAGGGCGAGTTGGGCCAGCGACTCATGGGCATGGGCTTTACAATCGAGGATGTCAACAGCGGTCTCAGCAGTTACCTGGAACTGCAAGCTCGACAGGGCAGACTGGAACAGATGAGCAATCAAGAGCTCAGAGAAGGAGCAGGCGAATATCTCACACAGTTGGATGCACTGACTAAGGTCACTGGCATGCAGAGAAAAGAAGCCGAAGAAGCAATGCTGGCTCAGCAGGAAGAATCCAAAATGCGTGTGATGAGAGCCACTGCTACAAACAAAGAAGCATTTGATGCAAACATGGCATTGCTGGATCAACTAGGAGCAGCCGGAGGAGCGTTCAAAGATCTGTCTGACGGCGTGGCACAAACTGACATTGGACAAAAATTACAGGCCATTGCACCTGGTGCCACAGAGTTAGCACAACAAATGGCCACTGGTTCCATTGGTGCAGAAGAAGCCAGAAACAGATTAGCAGAACTGGGTCCACAGATTGAAAAATTTGCCAGAGAAGTAGGACCAGCGGCACTAGAGTCATTTGGCGGTTCAATGAGCGGTTTGCTGTCTTTGTTAGATGAGAACTACAAGCTACAACGGTTGAACAATGATGCCGTAGAAGGCATGACCGAAGCTGAACAAAACAGACGCAACACAATCACAGAAGCGCTGGGCGGATTTGAACAAACACTGTCGTCAATTAAATCTAGATTTATGGCTGCATTTTTAGAAAGTGGTTTTTTTCAAGACATCACCGGTCAACTGGAAAATTTTCTAGATTGGCTGAATGTCACAAATACCTCAGGCAAAAGTCGCATGGATGGCGTGATCGACGGTTTAACAGATGCACTCAAACCAGTGTCTGCTTGGTTTGAATCATTTATCGCAGACATCAAAGAATTCGGCATCAAAGAAACACTGTCAAAATTGTTTTCCGACATCACAGATTCTATAAAAAGCATGGTGTTTGGCGGAATAACTGGCAAACAGGAAGAAAGAAGATCAAGCCTGCAGTCGCAAAAAGCACAACTGGAACAGAGCACTCCTACTAGCGAAGTTGGTGAACAATTAAGACAAGATAAACTTGCTGCAGTCAACGAAGAACTTGCAAGCATACAAGAAAAAGCAGATTCAGGAGGCATACTAGGAGCAATTATTCCAGAATTTGATGCTCTCAGCGCAGTCTTAACAGGCGGAGCCATAATTGGCGGTCTGCTAGCACTGCGTAAAGCATTCGCAGCATTTGCAGCACCTCAGGTTGCAATGGGCGTAGGAGTTATAGCAGGGTTTTTGATAGGCACCGGCGCTGCTATCATGCTGGCAGGCAAAGGCATTGATCTAGCAGGTGACGGAATTGAAAAAGTAGCCGACGGTATGCAACGCATGAGCGAGCTTAAAGACGTTTCAAAACTGCAGGACATAGGCGCTTCGCTGGGCATGTTAGGAACCGGCTTGCTGGATTTAGCCAAAGGCAGTGTGTTGGATTCCATTACACAGTTTTTTGGAGCAGATTCTCCGTTTGACAAAATCATTGCAGGAGTAAACAAGTTTGCAAACGTGGACAATGCTGCTTTTGCCAATCTTCTACACACCAGCACCAGTTTGAAACAGTTGGCTGACGTGGATTTTGAATCAGACAATTTGGGCAATTACACAGAAAATATCAGAAAGCTGTCTTTTGCAGTTGGAAACATAGATCCTAACACACTGGATTCACTGAAGCAATTTGCTACAGCTGATTTTTCACAGGGAGCCAGCAATCTTTCCAGAATGTCTGAAATACAATTTGACAGCTCTGGAATTGAGTCTTACAAGGATGCCATTGAAGACCTAACAGCTGCATTGCAAGGATTAAACACGGAATTGGCAGAAGACAACAACTCTGGTCTGTTTGGCCAAAACGAAAACCTCAGTGCTGGACAATTGATGCAACAAACCGGTCAAAACAGTCAGTCTGGAGGCAACGACAAACTAGAACAAGTAAATAGAGTATTGCAAGATATTCTAAGTGTTCTCATGCAATCAAATGACATGAACAACAGACAGCTTAGAGCAACCAGAAGCATGGTTGGTAATCTATATTAAGGCGTTTATATGAGTTGGAAAAAGCACTTCACTCCTGTACAAACAGGCAATAATGCAGAAGGATCATTTTCTGCTCTAGGCGGAAAACAGGGTACAGCAGGACCTGCCAGTTCTAATTACTCTTCCTATTTGCCGGATGTTTACACAGGTAGTCCTAACAGAATCGAGCGTTATGGCCATTACAACACCATGGACATGGATTCTGAGGTAAACGCTGCACTGGATATTTTGGCAGAATTCTGTACTCAGATAAACGATCAAAACGGAACAAATTTTCGCTTTGCATTTCACAAAGATGCTTCAAACAGCGAAGTGCAGATACTGTCACAGTATCTCAAACAGTGGACCAAACTTAACAAACTGGACACACGCATGTTTCGTGTAGTGCGTAACACGTTCAAATACGGCGATCAGGTTTTTATTAGAGATCCAGAAACCAAAAAACTGTTTCACATAGACCCAGCCAAGATCAAAAGAATTATTGTCAACGAAAGCGAAGGCAAAATTCCCGAGCAATACATTGTAGAAGATATCAGTTTCAATTTCCGTGATATGGTTGCCACAATTCCGCATCAAACCAACGGAAACATACTGGGCAGCGGAGAAGGCTATTTTGAAGGCGGAGCAAGAGGTCTAGTAGGAGATTATCCTTCGCAGGCAGGATCACGCTTTCATTTAGAGCAAGGCGAAACAGCTGTGGATGCCAAACATGTGCTGCATCTCAGTCTCTCCGAAGGACTGGACAAAAACTATCCGTTTGGTAATTCACTGCTGGAAACTGTGTTCAAAGTTTACAAACAGAAAGAACTGCTGGAAGACGCTATAATAATCTATCGTGTACAGCGTGCACCAGAACGCAGAGTGTTCTATGTGGACGTGGGCAACATGCCATCTCATCTGGCTATGCAGTTTGTAGAAAGAGTCAAAACCGAAATACATCAAAGAAGAATTCCTTCCGCAACCGGCGGCGGTACCAATGTGATAGATTCAGCATACAATCCGCTGAGCACAAATGAAGACTACTTCTTCCCGCAGACAGCAGAAGGCAGAGGATCAAAAGTTGAAACACTGCCAGGCGGCACAAACCTTGGTGAGATAGATGACTTGCGTTACTTCACTAACAAACTCGTGCGCGGTCTCCGTATACCTAGTTCCTATCTGCCCACAGGTGCAGAAGACGGTGCTACTTCCTATAACGACGGCAGAGTAGGTACTGCATATATTCAGGAATTGAGATTTAACACCTACTGTGAAAGACTGCAAGGTTTGTTAATAGAAGGAATCAACGAAGAGTTCAAACGCTATTTGCTAGAAAAAGGTGTTAACATTGACACCAACATGTTTGATTTAGAATTTGAGCCTCCACAGAACTTTGCGTCATACAGGCAGGCAGAGCTGGACAACTCTCGTGTGCCCACATTCACGCAGATGTCAGCAATTCCTTATATCTCAAATAGATTTGCTCTCAAGCGATTCCTAGGCCTAACAGAGGAAGAAATTGCGGAAAATGAAAAACTGTGGAGAGAAGAAAACGACGAAATGTTTGATTCAGCACCTGCTGATGCTGCTGCCGAAATGAGAGATGCTGGCATAAGCTCTGCTGGCATTGAAGCAGATGCAGCAGGCCTTGAAGACGAACTGGCAGGCGACGAAGGCGAAGGCGAAACCGGCGAAGCAGAAGGCGTGGAGACAGCCACCGACACAGGACTAGGAGGAGAACAGGGAGCAGCACCACCGGAAGGCGGTTCTCCTTCTCCTTAATAAATACAGTCATGATATTGCGCGAACTTTTCTATTTTGATCGGCAGACTCTGGAACCCACCCAGAACGACAGATACAGTCCTGAATACGATGATTCCGTTGTCAACCTGGACGATTTAAGAAAAACCAGACTGACTCTGAAACAGATAAACAGAGTGAGAAAATCTGCTGAGATTCACAGAACTGAAAAAGATCGCGAGTTAGACATGGTTCGCCAAATGTACGGGCTTGATGCACAAGCAGAAGGCGACGGTGGCGGACTTTAGTGGCAAAGATTGACAAATCGCAATACACAAAATCACAATGGCATCAAATACGCGAGCAGCGTAGACTAGCAAAAGAAACTGATGCACAATCTTTTGAAATAACCACTGAGAATTTGCACATTAGCTCGGATTGTGCATTTGTGCTGGGCAACGGAGTCAGCCGCAAAGGCATAGATCCAGCAGATCTGCAACAGCTAGGTAAAATTTACGGCTGCAATGCACTGTATAGAACGCATTGTCCTGACTACTTGATTGCTGTGGATGTAAAGATGGTGGCAGAAATTGCTAAAAGCGGTTATCAACACAGAAATGAAGTATGGACTAATCCTAATAGATCCTTTTCAAAATTTCACAATCTTAACTTTTTTCATCCTGCAAAAGGCTGGAGCTCGGGACCTACAGCCTTATGGCTAGCCAGTCAACACGGTTACAGCACTATCTATGTTTTGGGGTTTGATTACAAAGGCATCAACGACGGCAAAACATTCAACAACGTTTATGCAGATACCATGAACTACAAAAAGTCAAGAGACGGCGCTACTTTTTTTGGTAATTGGTTAAGGCAGACCAAAACTGTGATAAAAGATCACCCTGATATTCAGTATCGCAGAGTAATAACAGCAGATAATTACTGCCCTGAAGAACTAAATAGATTTGACAATTTTAAAACAATTCGTCGAGAAGATTTCGAAAAAATCTTCAATTTAAAGTAATTTCTCA
>Ga0209937_1000686_pt1 | contig 10412 bp, 8 predicted proteins | sample SalPon1_B_H2O_MG_FD_185699 | JGI IMG/M metagenome (GOLD analysis project Ga0209937, IMG submission 185699) | Salt pond water microbial communities from South San Francisco under conditions of wetland restoration - Salt Pond MetaG R1_B_H2O_MG... | ecosystem: Environmental > Aquatic > Non-marine... | reverse complement strand
AAGGATGTGCCTTTTATGCGGATAGAGGGGGTCAACGGGCGGAAATTGGATTTGTCTAAATGGGTATCTCCCCAGGCATTGCCTCTGCTTCTCGACAACGAAGCCAAGGGGTATCGTCAGTATCATTACCAATTAACACGCGGGGCGGTAGGATGCTACTTGTCACACCTAAACGTGTACAAAGAATTCTTAAAGACCAATAAGGAGTACGCCTTTATTTTCGAAGACGATGTGCGCTTCAACGAAAACCAAGTGATCGGTGAATTAAACAAGGTCATGGATACCATACCACGAAATTGGGACATCATTTTATTAGGGTGTGTGTGCTTCGTGTGCGGTAAATTCCAAAGCTATTACGATGTCAATCGGTATTTCTTGATGCATGGTTATGTGGTAAGGCGATCATCCGCCCAAAAGATGCTGGATCATTTGGACGGAAAACCGATCGAGCAACAGATCGATGCCAAACTGAGCGATCTCACGGAAAAAAATGAAATGCGCATTTACTGTTTACGTAAAAAAATAGCTTCGCAATGGAACATGGGTACGGGTATTCAGATTCCGGTGAAAAACAGCAAGGGCGTCAATCCTTTTGAGACGTATCATGAAAGTAATACAGACAATAATCCTTACTCGGATGACGAAGACTAGAAGTAGGCGACTATTTTATTTTCTTTCGCGACATTGTGAAAGTATTCCACGCGCACGACGTGCCAATTTTGTATCACTTTCATTTGTATTATTTCCCACCATCACAAATTTAGATCCCGAAAAGATCTGTTTGGCAATATCATTCACATCTGCCATGGAAATCTCTTTGATGGACTTTATGTGTGCACGAGGCGAAATGGCGCGCTGACGAGACAAAAACATATCTTGGGCCATAAATTCTACTGTTTTGGGGACGTCAGCAAACACCATCATCATTTTGTTTTGAAATGCATTTTTTTCTTCTCGTAGCTCATCTTCATTCTCGATTATACCGTGTTGGGCAGCGTGAGCGATAAGGTCACATGCTTTTGCCAATACATCGATCATGTTGTTGTTTGAGGTACAAACGACGCGGATAATTCCCGTAGAACAGAAATTGTGTTGGTAAATGCTCAAACTGTATACGTGTCCGGTTTCTCTTCGCATAACTTTGTACCATTTGCTTGCCAATCCTCCGCATAGTAGGTGGATGATGAACTCGAGAATCATCATGAATCTTCTATCATACTTTTGAGTGATCAAACCTATGTCTAATCCGAATTGTTTGTTTTTATGAATTTCAACTTTATCTTGTGTTTTGTCTCGGAGAAAGTCACCGCGTAAGCTGGAAAAAGGGTCCTTTTGTAAATGTGATGTAAAGTGCTTGGTGATTTGCTTGTCGACTCCATCTTTTTGATGGATTGGGCATGATACACAAATAAAACAGCCTTTTTTGTGATAGTGCATATCGTAAAAATGACGGAGATCATCCAGCGTGATAGATGCCAATGTTTTTTCCGTTCCCAGTATCTTTGAAGAAAACGGGGTTTCCGAGAACACAATGTCAAACGCGTCTCGCTCGCTCGTGGAGTAGGCCATTTCTTGCCGCACGATTCTTTTTTCTTCATGCAAGGTACGCTCCGTGATGCCAAATTCCGAAACGACTTGGCTCATGATACCGATACCGGCTTTGGCATGTTTAGCAGGAACGGTGATAAAATAACTGGTAAATTCCTTGGATGTACTCGCATTTATGTTGGCTCCGAGCAACTTGAATCGATTATGTAATGCCTCGTTTTTTGTCTTGAACAGCAAGTGTTCGAGTAAATGACCGATTCCCGCTTTTTCTTTGGCGTCATGGACGCTACCAACAGGAAAGAGAATATACATACTGAAAAGGTCAAGCTTATTCGACAAAATTTTCAACATCATTAAGAATGGTGAAGATTTTTTACGGTCATGGCGAAAACAAGCATCATTTATTATACATCAAAAATGCTTTTTCCAGAAAAATATAAAGAAATAAAAATATAAAGAAAAAACAAGATGAATCCTGTGATCAAATTGTGTAAAAAAACCATTGACAAAACACGCGAGACATTTTTGATCATGTTTCTCTTATGTCGTGGTAGAATATAGGGCGCTTTTTTTACTCAAATACTTTTGAGCATGGCATCCAACTTTCGTTTCATCTCTTCGATCTCCTTAAAAATCCTCGCTTTTTCTTCGGGTGACTTATTCTCCTGATCATCAGGTTTCTTTGTCTCGGGTGGTGGCGGTGGCGGTGATGATGCTTGTGCTTGTGGTCCAGACAAGTTTTTGAGATCTGAAGTATCTATCTTTTCCACGTCACTGACGAGATTCGAAACATCCTTTTTCGTTTCGTGCACGCCACTGGGTGTGTGCTCTTGGATAATTTGACGCAGTTTTTCGGCGATATCGCCCCACGCATAGTTTTTCAAAATGTTTTCTCGAGCTGCTTGTCCGTGCTTTTGGCGCAAGTTTTGATCGCTATAGTACGTTTCTATTGCATCTACCACATCGTTGTAGGCAATTAACAGTGCCTCTCCACATACAGAGTCGCGCGTAGTGTCCACATAGTATGCCATGGAAGGATCGATGAGAATAGAATTTTCATCACTAAAAAAATCCATGAAACCTCCCAGTCGAGGAACCACTTGGGGAATACCGACGCCTGCTTGCTCGAAATTGCACAAGCCGAAACCCTCGCCATCGCACGTATTGATACCTATGTCAGCCACATTATAAAGAATGTTGGTTTCTTCATCCGTGATACGCTGCGGGTTATCGATGGTAATGATGTGCTTGATACCTTCTTCCAGCGCGACATTACGCTTACTCAGTTCTCTTTCAAAGATCTCCATCAGATTCCAGGCACCGACGAGGGAAGTGGCAATGACCATTTTAATGGGTTTGTCCATGTTGCGACTGACCAATTCTGCGAATGCTTTCAAGCAAATGTCCCAGCGCTTACGGGGTTGGTTGCGATTCAAGTTCAGAATGATAAAGTCGTCTTGTGGAATCCCAAAATAGCGTCTTGCGATGTATTTGGGAATGGGGTAAAAGGCTTGCGGGTTAAAACCGTGTGGTAGAGAGTAGGCGGGTGTCTTGAGCCCTTGCTGAAGGATGTTTTCCTTCCAGTAATCCGTAAAGAGGATGGAGACATCAGAGTTGTTGTTGATGAAATCGATGAATATCTTTTTTTGATTGAGATAGACTTGATCCACGTAAGTGATGATTTTAAACTTGCGGTCGGGAATCTTCTTGAGTTCATTTACGATGTTGGAGATAACAATCATGTCATTGTAGACGATGCACACGTCGGGATCGTTGAGCTTGACAAAATCTTGGATTTCGGTCACACCAAACCCCATATTTTTGGGGCGCTCGTTCGCAAATGCGTCATAGACAAAGATGTTCGAAGGCATCTCTGGACGATGGTTTTGATTTTCGTAAAAGTTTTGAAAGCCGTAAACAGTGAGTTGAATATCGGACATTTTGGACATACATCTCATGAGCTCATAAACAACCTTGGAATAGCCGTTAAACTGATGGGGATGCGTGCCAAAGAACAGTACTTTGGTCATTCTGGTCGTTTGATACTTATACGTAAATGACAATTTTCTAGAAAAAATAAAACGCAAAAATATGAAAAAACAATTGTTTCTCTATAATATACATCGTGACAACAAGAGTAAATGATCAACGTCGCAAAAGTGCATAAAAGCCTTCATATCTTACAAGAAATGCTGGAAAAAAGGTCCGAGCAAAGCGACCAATGGAAAGAGGCGCGAGCGAGCCTGAAAGAAAAAATGAGTGATGTGGTAGTGGAAGGTTCCACGCTCCACTTTGATTTGGGATGGTTACATATCATTATCGACCTCGAAGAAAATTGGGATATTACGAATCTCAATAAATCCAAACGGTCTTTCCTTCAAAACATCGATAAGGAAGTCGAACATTTCATTTTTGTTCTCACAAAAGAGAATACCAAACGGTACATCGGCTTGCCCAACGACCTATTGACATTTGTCTCCGAACAACTCGAGAAAACAGGAGAAGTGTTTCATTTGAACGAATTACAATATAATGTGACCAAACATGTCTTGGTAGATCCTCACCAAGTCGTACATGATCAAGATGAAAAAAAAGAAATTTTGCGAAAATTTAACATCCAAAAATTTGAACACCTTCCGCTGATACTTTCGACCGATGCCGTTGTCCGATTTATCGGAGGAAAACCGGGTGACTTGATTCGTATCACGCGATACTTGGAAAACGCGGGTGATCAGACCTTTTACAGATTTTGCACATCTGCATAATTTTCAAAGTAGACTGACTATTCATCATGTGTGCCATAAAGGCTACACTGCCTTACATCCATAGGTATAGTATGGAGGAGAAATGCACAGTTGATGTTTCTCAATTGGTGAATACCGACAAGTATGACCGTCACAATCACGGCAGAGAACACATGAAATCACTGTCTTGCCGACGGGTGTACTTGGCTACTTCAAACGTGTGTCCGGGACGTGGTGTTTTTGCCGCACATGATATGCCCAAAAATACCCCCCTCACGGCGTATGCCGGATCATACAAACAATGTTCCAAAGGAAATAAGAAGGATAATAACGAGGCATCAAAAATCGGAAATGCCTACGAATATGTCATCGATTGTGATGACTATGAGATTGACGGTTCAAAAGCAGGCGATTCTTGGTGGAACACGTATGGGGTGGCGCAATATGCCAATGATGCGTTGCACCCGGATGTCTCTGGATTTTCCAATAACTGTGACTTCAAAGAGTTCCGTGTTTACATCGGGAAGATGTCTCATTTTGCCCAGGGACAACATGATCCTCAAAATTGGCGTCCGCGCATCTTTCTCGTGGCCAATCGTGACATCATCCGTGGAGAAGAGCTACTCGTTTCCTATGGCTTACCATACTGGATGAACATGAAGAACAAGTCCGAGCATTGGGCGCGTGAAAAATACGGGGACAACCTCTACGAATGGGTCATGTGTCAAAACAAGAGCCAGGATTTTTTGCGACAACATATTCACAAGAAGGCTGAAATCATTGAATACAGGAACTGCATGCAGTACTCAGAGGACAACATCTATATGTATGGTAAGTATCGCTTCGTAGTCGAGTTTCCTTTGAAGAAGCGACCGTGTTGTAGCTCACATGTGAGTGGGCGTTTGTGCAAGTTGGATCTGTTCTTTCAGAAGCACCGCGATGAGTTTTATGAAAACGAATCCTTTGATACTATTCCTGAAAAATACAATCAAGTGTCCCCAAACGCCGTAATGGTAAATGTTTGTTGCGGGTTATGCCATCGCAACTTGCACTCCTCTGAATTGCGATACTGATTGTGCGGATTTGGATGGCGTGACTGCATATTTTTTGAAAAATTGAAACAGGTATAAGCATATTGTTTTTATTATTTTCTAAACCACTCGCTGCAAAACGGATACCGTCATGTACAAAAAACTCAACCAAAGAGAGCATGTGTTGGCCCGTCCCGGTATGTATGTTGGGTCAATGGATCCCGATGAGTATAACACATGGGTCTATGATCCTAGTGCGCACAAGATTGTGAAGAAGAATGTCAAGATCATCCCTGCGCTGTACAAACTTTTTGATGAAATCATCGTCAATGCCATCGACCACGTCACGCGCATGAAACTCAAGTACAGAGAGCTTCTCGGGGAAAACGTGCATCTCGTCAAGACCATCAAGATCAATATCGACAAGAAAACAGGGGAAATAAGCGTATTCAATGACGGATCGGGCATCGATGTCTTTATGCATCCCGAGTACAATGTCTATATCCCCGAACTCATCTTTGGCCATTTACTCACTTCCACCAACTATGACGACAATCGGAAAGAAGAGGAGAAAATTATCGGAGGACAAAACGGCATCGGTGCCAAGGCGTGCAACATTTTTAGCGAGACCTTCTCTATCGAGACGGTAGATGCCACGCGGAATTTGTCCTACAAACAGACCTTTTCCGAAAATATGCTACACAAGACCAAACCTGTCGTCCACAAAAGCAGCAAAAAGCCATATACCAAGATCAGCTTTGTTCCAGATTATAAGAGGTTGAGACGGCAAAGCGCCGAGGAAAACACAGATGCCGACGAAGACAAGCTCGATGAAGATACTTATCAACTCTTTTTGAAGAGATGCATGGATGTGTGTGCTCTGACCGATGCAGATGTGACGGTGTGGGTAAATGATGAGAAACTGGAGTACAAGACATTTGAAAAGTATGTGGATTTGTATCTAGGACCCAAGACCGAGAGAGCTCGTGTTTCAGAAGTGATCAATGATCGCTGGGAGATAGTCGTTTCCCATACGGACACCATCGGGATGGAACAGGTCTCGTTTGTGAACGGATTGTGGACCATTCGTGGAGGTAAACACGTGGACTACATCGTGAATCAGTTATGTAACAAAATGGTAGAAGCCATCAATAAGAAGCGCAAGAACAGCGATGTCAAGACGACGCACATTAAAAACTATCTCATGGTTTTTCTCAAGTGTACCATCAACAACCCTTCATTTGATAGTCAAACGAAAGATGTCTTGACCACACCGCAGTACAAGTTCGGAAGCAAGGCCGATGTACCTGACCGTATGATCGAAAGGCTCTACAAGAGCGGTGAATTGGTAGAAAAGGCACTGAACCTCTCGGACAAGAGTATGCAGGCGCAGAACAAGAAGACAGATGGCAAAAAACAAAACAAGATTCGTGGTTTGGCGAAATTGGATGACGCCAACTGGGCGGGAACCTCGCGCTCCCAAGAATGTGTTTTGATTCTGACCGAGGGTGATTCAGCCAAGACGATGGCGCTCGAAGGTTTGGCCGAGGTGGGTCGTGATAAGTATGGTGTGTTTCCCCTGCGTGGCAAGTTGCTCAATGTAAAAGACGTGGCGGATAAGAAACTTGTGGAAAACAAGGAGATTCAAGACATCAAGAAGATTTTGGGATTGGAGTCCGGGAGAAAATATACGGATATCAGCGACTTACGTTATGGGCAGATCATGTTGATGGTCGATCAAGATTCGGATGGTAGTCATATCAGAGGGCTACTTATGAATATGTTTCAGACGCTCTGGCCCACCCTACTAGAAAAGCCAGACTTCATCGTGAGTATGGTCACGCCTATCGTCAAGGTGACGCGTGTGAGTGGTGGCGGTGGTGGACAGCGAGGCGAAAGCAAGAGTTTCTACAATCTCATGGACTATCAAAAATGGGCTAAAGACGAAGAGGAAAACAACACGCTTTCGCAGTGGAAGATCAAATATTACAAGGGATTGGGTACCTCAAACGACCAAGAAGCCAAGGAGTATTTCCGCGACATGCACATCGTACGCTATGCCAAGCACAATTCGGACAATATCCATGCCCTGTTTGATCTCGCGTTTAATAAGAAGTTTGCCAATGCACGCAAAAAGTGGCTGGGTGAGTACGATCCCGATGCGAGTATCTTTGCCGGTGAAGACAATATCCAGACCATTCCTTTCAGCGACTTTTTCCACAAGGAACTCATCCACTTTTCCGTCTATGACACCAAGCGTTCCATCCCCAACGTCATCGATGGACTCAAACCGAGTCAGCGCAAAGTGTTATACAGCTGCTTCAAACGCAATCTCACCCAAGAATGCAAAGTCTCTCAGTTGGCGGGATATGTGAGTGAGCATGCGGCGTACCATCACGGTGAGGCGAGTCTCCAGGCCACGATCGTAGGCATGGCACAAGATTTCGTGGGGTCCAACAACATTCAATTGCTCATGCCTAATGGTATGTTTGGATCGCGAAATCTGGGAGGCAAAGATGCGGCTCAGTCGCGTTACATCTACACGCAGCTGGAATCCATCGCGTTCAAGATATTTCCCAAGGATGACAACAAGTTGCTCACCTACTTGAACGATGATGGCTTTCCTATCGAGCCCGAGTACTATGTACCCATCATCCCATTCATCCTGGTCAATGGCGCACTGGGTATCGGTACGGCGTACTCGACCAATATCCCCAGTTTTAACCCACTCGACATCATTAATGTGATGCGCTTGATGATACAGGATCGCGAATCTCTTCCCGCTTTGAAACCGTGGTACCGTGGCTTCACGGGAAGGATCGATGAACTGGTACAGGGCAAGTCTTATGCATCTGTGGGAACATACGCTCGGACGAGCAAGACCACTGTCGCCATCACTGAACTTCCCATCGGCACATGGACGGAAGATTACAAGAATTTTCTCGAGACCTTTTCGCTGGAGAATCCCAAGATCCTGAAAAACATAGAATCCCATAGCGCCAAGAACGTACACTTTATCCTCCACTTTGCCGAAGATGCGCTCGACAAGCTGCTGGAGACCACCTCCGAGGGTCACGTGACGCAATTCGAAGCGACCTTCCACTTGGTCAACAAGAATATCAATCTTACCAACATGCATGCCTTTAACGAAAAGGGGGTGATTCAAAAGTACGATCAAGTCAAGGATATCTTGTGTGCCTTTTACGATTTACGCATGCGCTACTACATTGAGCGCAAAAAGCGAAATATCGAAGACATGGAGCACAAACGCGATGTAGCGAGTGCCAAAGCGGCCTTTATTCGGGATGTCATGCGCGACAAGATTCAGATCATGAAGACAAAGCGACAAGATGTAGAGGTTCAATTACAAAAGCTAGGATATCCAACCTTTCAGGATCCGTCTGGTCCATATGATTACTTGCTCAAGATGCAGATTTACAGCTTTACGGAAGAGCGTTACAAGGCTCTGTTGAAAGATGTAGAGGATCTGAACAAGATGCTGCATGAGTACGGGTTGCTGAAAGAATCAGATATTTGGTGGCAAGAACTGGATGCCTTGGAAAAAGAATACGTCAACATGTTGGAGGTATACATGCAAAAGCAAAATGCCGGTGCCACGTGTGTTGTGTCCAAACGCAAGAGGCGGGTTTAGTTGGTTCTAGTTCACATATCCATGACATTCTTTTTATTCTTTTGGTCAAAAAACTATATAAGGCCAAAACAAGTAAAAGTATATAAGACGGAAAAATTGAAGGTCGATACATTTGTTCAATCTCTATGGAGAAGGACACCGAAAGAAAAAATCAAACGATGGAGCTGACACGCCCTCTGACTGTATCCACCATAACCGCAACCGGCTGTATCGGTTGTCATATCAACTTGACGCATTTCTATCATCACCTCGCCATCGTAGCTGAAAATGAGAAAAAGACGGGGATGACGTATGCGGAATACGGCAAGCGTGACGAAGCCACACACTATAAGGGATTTCATAAAAAGCTGACCATCAACCACCGTAAACGCACGGAAAAAAAGCGTTTTGACAAACAATGTACAGTTATTTTACAAAAGTACGATGAAGAAAATGATATTATCTATCGTCAGAACCTCAAGATCTTCTACAATGGCGTGGTGCAAATGACGGGTCTCAAGTCGAATGCCCAAGGTATTTGGTGCTTGGCGCATCTCATTTCCGTCCTGAAAAGAATGAAGTGTGATGACCCTGAAATTTACGACACCCATCCTTATGAACCCGAATTGCGCTTACGCCCCAGCAACTATCAGACCCAATTGATCAATTCTGATTTTAAGTTTCCGTTTTTCATCAATCGCATGCATCTCAAGGACATCGTGCTTCATAATTATGGTGTGTTTTGTCAATATGAGCCCATCGATTACCCCGGTTTGAAGATCAGTTATGTCTGGAACAAAAGAGTACCCAAACAAGAACGTGTGGGGCTCTGTAGATGTCAAGAAAAATGTATCATGCCACGTGGGTCAGGATTAGAAGAAGGAGAATGCAAAAGAATCACCATTATCGTATTTCAAAGCGGGTCCGTTATTATCACAGGAGGGTATGATATGGAACAAATCGAAGATGCGTATGCGTTTGTTCTCAAGGTGACACGCGAAAATTATGACAAGATTCACAAATCTTATATTCCTTCGGCACGAAAAGAAAAGAATAAAGATCCCAAAAAAGAGCAGCGAAAAATGTTTATTCCCAAAAACTATGTCAATGACAACGACAGCAACGAAAACGATGCTTGAAACTTGTATTCAATCTGCCTTGCCTTGTCCTTCTTTTTTATTCTACTTGTTGCTGTTGAATGCTTTGAGCACCTCGAGGATCTCTTGTAGGATATCAGCAACGTTCTTGTGACGCATCACTGTGTTCGAACCCACTTTGACAGGGAACTCTTGTGATGTAAAGCACGCCCCCTCTACGACTTCCTTGAGGAAATCCTCGTCATAGTATGAGCTTTCGTTGTCTCCGTCTCCCTTACCTTTTTGATCATCATCGCTGTCGCTGTCGCTTTCCTCTTCTTCCTCATCCTCATCCTCATCCTCATCCTCATCCTCATCCTCT
>Ga0209937_1000685_pt1 | contig 10424 bp, 11 predicted proteins | sample SalPon1_B_H2O_MG_FD_185699 | JGI IMG/M metagenome (GOLD analysis project Ga0209937, IMG submission 185699) | Salt pond water microbial communities from South San Francisco under conditions of wetland restoration - Salt Pond MetaG R1_B_H2O_MG... | ecosystem: Environmental > Aquatic > Non-marine... | reverse complement strand
TCAACAGTGTCAGATGCTCAGATAGAAAGACTTGAAAAACTGGTGGGGTTTGCTCCTCAGGTTAGAGATGTTTCCCAAAGCATAAGCGGCTTTCAGTCAACTTTCAATGAACTTGACCTAAACTATAGGGAAATAGACAGAACTACTCGATCTCTAGAAAAAATGGCAGAACAGCTGGAAGAAATCAACAATCAATTGCAAGGCGATCAAGGATTTCTTGACAAACTAAATCCTTTTTCTAATAATGATGAACAAACAGCGGGTGATGTTGTTTCGGGCTCTCAGAACGGTAGTTCAGAACAGATTGAAAAATTAAATAGAGTAATGACAGATATTCTAGGCGTGTTAATGGAATCAAATAACATGAACAAGAGACAGCTGAGTGCAACGCGCTCAATGACCGGAAATCTATATAGGTAATTTTTATGTCTTGGCGCAAATATTTCACACCAGTACCAACTGGCAACAACACAGACGGCGCTGTTAGCCCTCTAGGCAGCGGCAGAGGAAATTCGCCTGGACCTGCCAGTTCTAACTATAATTCATATCTGCCAGATGTTTATATTGGTTCGCCCAACAGAGTAGAACGCTACGGCCACTATAACACCATGGATCTTGATTCAGAAGTAAATGCTGCGCTGGATATTCTTGCAGAATTCTGCACTCAGGTCAATGAACAAAACAACACCAGTTTTAGATTTCATTTTAACAAAACAGCTTCTAATTCAGAAATACAGATTCTCAGTCAGTATTTGAAACAGTGGTACAAGCTAAACAAGCTTGAAACGAGAATGTTTAGATTGATTCGCAATGTTTTCAAATACGGAGATGAAGTTTTTATTAGAGACCCAGAAACCAAAAAACTGTACCATGTAGAACCTGCAAAAATTAAAAGAATCATTGTAAACGAATCAGAAGGCAAAACACCTGAACAATACATAGTCAAAGACATCAATTTCAATTTTGTTTCTATGGTTGCTACAACACCTTACGAAACTAACAGCAGTTATCTAGGCGGCGGCTCAGGCTACCTAGAAGGCGGTGTAAGAGGCATGGTAGGCCAATCTCCTTCGCAGTCAGGTTCACGCTTTCAGCTAGAACAAGGAGAGACTGCTGTAGACGCAGACCATGTTCTTCATCTTTCACTGTCTGAAGGCCTAGACAACAACTATCCGTTTGGTAATTCACTGTTAGAAACTATATTCAAAGTTTACAAGCAAAAAGAACTCCTAGAAGATGCTATCATAATTTACAGAGTACAGCGTGCGCCTGAACGTAGGGTATTCTATGTAGATGTTGGAGGTATGCCCAGTCATTTGGCAATGCAGTTTGTTGAGCGAGTAAAAACTGAAATACATCAAAGAAGAATTCCTTCAGCCACGGGAGGCGGCACAAACGTAATTGATTCTGCTTACAATCCGCTTTCTACAAACGAAGACTACTTCTTCCCACAAACAGCAGAAGGTAGAGGATCAAAAGTTGAAACACTGCCAGGCGGCACAAACCTTGGCGAGATAGACGACCTTAGATATTTTACCAACAAACTCGTGCGGGGTCTTCGTATACCTTCTTCTTACCTGCCCACAGGCGCAGAAGACGGTGCTACTTCTTATAACGATGGCAGAGTAGGCACCGCTTACATTCAGGAATTGAGATTTAACACCTACTGTGAAAGGCTGCAAGGCCTGCTTATAGAAGGATTTAACGAAGAATTCAAGCGCTATCTGCTAGACAATGGTGTAAACATTGATACGAATATGTTCGATCTAGAGTTTGAACCGCCTCAGAATTTTGCTTCTTACAGACAGGCCGAACTAGACAACTCTCGTGTGCCAACATTTACTCAGATGTCAGCAATTCCTTATATCTCAAATCGCTTTGCGCTTAAGAGATTCCTTGGGCTAACAGACGAAGAACTTGCAGAAAACGAAAAACTATGGCGCGAAGAAAACGATGAGACGCTTAACGCAGAACCTACTGATGCAGCAGCAGAAATGCGAGGTGCTGGAATTTCGTCAGCAGGTATAGCAGGCGACGAAGCTGGCCTTGAAGATGAATTAGACACAGGCGAAACAGAAGAAGGCGCAGACGACACAGCACCAGAAACTGCAACTGACACAGGACTAGGCGGAGAACAAGGCGCAGCACCTCCAGAAGGCGGAGCACCGTCTCCTTAATAAATACTCGTATGAATTTGAGAGAAATCTTTTACTTTGATCGTCAGACTGTAGAACCTCATCAGGACGACAGATATGATCCTGTATACGACGACTCAGTTGTAGATCTTGACGATACACGAAAGACAAGATTGACTCTTAGACAAATCAACAGAGCAAGAAAATCCGCAGAGCTTCATACTCAAGAAAAAGACAAAGAACTTACCTTTGTTAGGTCAATGTATGGCGCTGACGCACAAGCAGAGGCCGAAGGTGGTCTCTAAATGTCTAAAATCGACAAGTCTCGTTACACTAAATCAGAGTGGAAACAGATTCGAGAACAGCGTCGACTAGCAAAACAACAACCTGTCCCGCAGACTGTACCAACTACAACTACTTCTTATACAGATAATCATACAACTGCTTTTGTACTAGGCAACGGCGTAAGCAGAAAAGGTATAGACATTGACAATCTCAAAACGATTGGCAAAGTATATGCTTGTAACGCTGTCTACAGAAAGCACGAGCCAGATTATCTAATTGCAGTTGACGTAAAAATGGTAAACGAGATTGCAAAATCTGGATATCAGCACACGCACGAAGTATGGACGAATCCTAACAGAAGTTTTTCTAAATTACATAATCTCAATTTTTTTCATCCTTCGAAAGGATGGAGTTCCGGTCCTACAGCATTATGGCTAGCAAGTCAACACGGCTATAAGAAAATCTATATTTTGGGTTTTGATTACAAAGGCATAGATGACGGAAAAAAATTCAATAACATGTATGCCGACACAATGAATTACAAAAAATCAAGAGATTCTGCTACTTTTTTTGGAAATTGGCTTAGACAGACCAAATCTGTAATACAAGAACACCCTACTATCCAGTATCGAAGGATAATAACTGCAGATAATTACTGTCCTGAAGAACTAAATAGATTTGACAATTTTAAAACTGTGTTTCGAGAAGATTTTGAAAAAATCTTCGACTTAAAGTAAATTCTCACCAAAATGGCTCGTTTTGAGCCTGAATCTCCACGGTTTTTGTGCTTATTTGTAAATAATACTGACAGCCTAGCCTTAGGTACGACAATTTACAGGAGATACAAATGGCCAACCAGAACAAGTTTGAAGAAATGCTAGAGCGCCTTGTCAATGAAGACAAGCAAGGTGCCGAAGATCTTTTCCACGAAATTGTGGTAGAGAAATCAAGAGAAATATACGAAAACCTTCTCGAAAGCGACTACGACGAAGAAATAGAAGAAGGTGATACGAAAGTCAAAATGCATCGTAAAGCAGAGAGAGAGGATCGAGAAGAATTTATTGCTGATGCAGGCGAGATGGGCATGTCAGCCGAAGAAGCTGGCGAATTCTGGGACACTACAAATGGCGAAACAGAAAGCTACAAAAAGAAGAAGAAGAAAGACGACGACGAAATGTCAGAAGACTTTGATCTAGACGAGTTTGAAGTTGAAGGCGGCATGAACATGATGGCGCAGGATGAAGATCCTACAGACGATCCAATGGCAATGGGCGGCGACAAAACCGACGACCTTGAAATGGATGTTGACATGGACAGCGACGAAGGTGAAATGGACGGTGAAGACGGCGAAGTAGAAGACCGTGTTGAAGACCTTGAAGACGCACTAGACGATCTCAAAGCTGAATTTGAAAAAATGATGGCTGACGAGAACGGTGAAGATAGCGACAACGAAGAAGGCGACATGGATGACATGGAAGAGCCAGAAGGCGACGACGAAGAAGGCGACATGGATGACATGGAAGAGCCAGAAGGCGACGACGAAGAAAAAGAAGCGTTTGACCCAACAGACCAAGTTGCAACAATGCGTGAGTACGTAGAAAAAGTAACTGCAAAGATGGGCGACGACGGCGCTAACAAGCAGAGCACAGTAGCTGGTGCAAACGACATGGGCGGAACTGCTGATAACATTGCTCGTGATGACACAGCAGAAGGCGGTGAAGCTGGCTCTGCAGGCGGTGCAATGAAAGGTTCAAGTCTAAGTGATACTTCACCAAAAGACATGAGTACAGGCAACGTTAATGTTCCAGGCGGCAAGGCTTCTAAGTCAATGAAGAATCAGCCAAAAGGACATGGCGCAGAAAAGAAAGGTTCCGGTGAATCAGGCACAGACGGCAAGTCACCAATCGGATCCAAGTAAGGAAAAAGCGATAGATGAAGACTCTTACAGAACAATTATCCTACGATCAGGCTGAGATTGTTGTAGAGAATGCCAACGAAGGCAAAGACCTTTTTATGAAAGGAATTTGTATTCAAGGAGGAGTGCGCAATGCAAACCAGCGCGTATATCCTGTAAATGAAATTGGCAGGGCTGTCAAAACTCTCAATGATCAAATCAACGAAGGATTTTCCGTTCTGGGAGAAGTAGATCATCCAGAAGGACTTACTGTCAACCTAGATCGTGTAAGCCATATGATAACTCAGGTATGGATGGACGGTAATAATGGTTACGGTAAGATGAAAATTTTGCCAACTCCTATGGGACAACTAGTTCAAACAATGCTGCAAAGCGGAGTAAAACTAGGTGTTTCATCAAGGGGATCAGGCGAAGTAAGCAGCGACGGATCAAACACAGTTTCAGATTTTGAAATCATAACTGTGGATATTGTCGCACAACCAAGTGCTCCAGGGGCTTATCCTACGCCCATTTATGAGCATCTTATGAATGCCCGCGGTGGGTATAAGGCATATGAGTTTGCTCAGGCAACTAAAGAAGACCCTAAGGCACAAAAGTATCTAAAAGAATCGTTGGTTAATATAATCAACAGACTCCAATAACAGGAGAATATATATGTTGGACGCACTAAAAACACTTTTCGAAAACGACGTAGTTTCTGAAGACGTGCGTGCTCAAATTGAAGAAGCTTGGGAAACCAAGATCAAAGAGAATCGTCAGCAGGTAACTGCTGAACTTCGCGAAGAGTTTGCTCAGAAGTATGAACACGACAAGCAAACTATGGTTGAAGCAATTGATTCAATGGTTTCCGAAAAACTTGCAGGTGAGATTCAAGAGTTCACCGAAGATCGCAAGCAGCTAGCAGAAGCAAAAGCAAAGTATGCAGTAAAGATGCGTGAAAACGCCGACTTGCTGAAAACCTTTGTTCAGCAAAAGCTAGCCGAAGAAGTTTCTGAACTCCACAATGACCAAAAAGCAATGGCAGACAAGTTTTCTGCAATTGAAGAATTTGTGGTAGAAGCACTGTCAAAAGAAATTACAGAGTTCTATGAAGACAAGAAAGATCTTGCAGAAACCAAGGTTAAACTTGTGAAAGAAGCAAAATCCAAGTTTGCTGAAGTTCAAAAGAACTTTGTAGAAAGAAGTGCTGGCATGGTATCCGAAGTAGTTGAAACAACTCTTGAAAAAGAAATGGGTCAACTAAAAGAAGATATCGAAGAAGCCAGACAAAACGATTTCGGTCGTAGACTGTTTGAAGCATTTGCAAACGAATACTCTAACAGCTATCTCAATGAGAAATCCGAAACTGCTAAACTAATGAAAGTGCTTGATACCAAGGACAAACAGCTAGCAGAAGCAAAATCAACTGCACTAAAAGCCAAAAAGCTAATCGAAGCCAAAGAAGCTGAGAAGAAACGTTTGGTTGAAGGCGTTGAAAGAGATAAAACCATTAATGATCTAGTTGCTCCTTTGAACAAGGCGCAGAAAGACATTATGACAGATTTACTGGAATCAGTTCAAACGCCAAAGCTTCGTGCTGCGTTTGACAAGTACCTACCGGCAGTAGTTGACGGTAAGACTCCAGCGAAGCAGAAGGCACCGCTTACAGAAGGCAAAGAAATAACAGGCAATCGTGATGAGTCTATCACAAAGACAAAAGCAGACGACGGTAACGTAGTAGATCTACGTCGTCTAGCAGGAATTAACTAAGGAGATATTCAAATGTCAGAACTACTAGAAAGTCGCTGGCAGGACACCAAGAAAGCACTCATGGAAGGCCTCAATGGACAAAAGGCCAAGGTCATGGAAGCTACGCTTGAAAACACACGCAAGTACTTGTCAGAAAGTGCTACAGCGGGTGCTACTTCTGCCGGTAATGTCGCAACTCTAAACAGAGTTATTCTTCCAGTTATTAGACGTGTAATGCCAACCGTTATTGCTAACGAATTGGTAGGTGTACAGCCTATGACTGGACCAGTTGGTCAGATCCACACACTGCGTGTTCGTTATTCGGACAGCACAAGTGGTGGCGCTACTAACACAACAGCCGGTGAAGAAGCACTTTCACCATTCAAGATTGCTGAAGCCTATTCTGGCAACGACAGTGACCCAGCAGGCGCTGCTGCTTCCTCTAGCCTAGAAGGCACAGCAGGTAACAGACTGTCAATTCAGATCTTGAAACAGACTGTTGAAGCCAAGACTCGTAAGCTCAGCGCACGCTGGACATTCGAATCTGCTCAAGATGCTCAGGCACAGCATGGCATCGACGTTGAAGCAGAAGTCATGGCTGCTCTTGCTCAGGAAATTACCGCTGAAATCGATCAGGAAGTTCTTGCTTCCCTCGACAACCTAGCAGGTACTGCTTCTGAGACATACGACCAAAGCGCAGTATCAGGTACTGCTACTTTCGTTGGTGACGAACACGCTGCTCTAGCTGTTCAGATCAACAGAGTAAGCAACTTGATTGCTCAGCGTACACGTCGTGGCGCAGGTAACTGGGCTGTGGTTTCACCATTTGCTCTTACAATCCTGCAGAGCGCAACAACTTCAGCATTTGCTCGTACCACAGAAGGTACATTCGAAGCACCAACCAACACTAAAATGGTAGGTACTTTGAACAACGCAATGAAGGTGTACGTCAACACTTATGCTAACGACAGTTCAGCTGTTCTAGTTGGTTATAAGGGTTCGAGCGAGAGTGATGCGGCAGCATTCTACTGCCCATATATTCCGCTAATGAGCTCAGGTGTTGTATTGGATCCAAGCACATTCGAGCCAGTCGTTTCATTTATGACACGTTATGGCTACGTTGAGCTATCTAATACTGCCAGTTCGTTAGGCAACGCCGCTGATTACCTCGGTAAGGTTGCTATTACTAACGGCCAAGTTAGCTTTAGCTAAGATAGAATATATTTTTTATATTCGGATAGGGCCTTCGGGCCCTATTTTTTTGACTGTAATAAATAATACATCAATAAAGGACAGCTGATGTTTCTTTCTGTAGAACAAACTGTGTCACAGACTCTTCCTCGATCGGTTGTGGATTCTGCAGACGAAATAACAATCACGCACCTGCCAAATCACTCTTTATATAAAAGCATTACGACTGTCCGACAAATTCAAGAAACCAATCCCAATGCAAAGATAGTGCCTCATATTGCTGCGAGAAATCTTCATTCCGATAGAGAATTAATAGAAACTTGCCAACAGTTTAAAAGAGAAGGTGTAGAAACTGTTTTAGTAATCGGCGGAAACCTAAAACAAGGTCGCTATTATCAATCTGTATATGAACTGTGTAGAACAATAAAGGATCTAGAGTTAAAACAGATGTGCGGAGTATACCCTCAGCAGGAGAGTTATGAATTTGTAAAAGCAAAAAAATATTCTAGTTTCTCAGGCGGTATAACTCAGTTCTGTCTTAACACAAAACTATTAAATGAATTTCATACTCACACCAGAATAGGCGTACCCAGCATGTGTTCTGTGTCAGATTTGTACAGATACATGAAACGCTGTGGCGTGCTTACAAGCTTCAAGACTGCTCTGTCTAATTTTAAAGGTATCAGATACGCAAACCAAAAAGGATTCAACACAGCAAGATTTGTGTCTCGTATTAACAACTCTAATTTTCACGTATACAACTTTGGCAAAATTCAAGAAACAGTTACAAAATTGCGTGAACTGGAATGATTGATAAATACTTTGTCTATAAGTGTGCCGCAAGGCGGACTTATGCTGTACCCGCAGCGTAGCGGCTAGAACCCGCATCGGACTTCTAACTAAGGAGAAAACAAATGGGACGCCCAATTAACAAAAGATATCTAGGTACATTAGCCTCTACAGATGGCGGAACAATGCCAGAAGGCGATGACGCATTCAACCTCACAGCAATTGTTAAGGTAGCAACAAATTCTGTATCAGAATCAGGTTTCGTCTTACGCCAAAGAGCAGAAACCCGCTTCAAAGTCAGCGATGGAAGCAACGAAGGTGTTTGCGAACTGGTTGACAAAGACGTACCAGGCGACAACGAAATGGTGCTTAAAGGCTATATTAACGGTTCTGGTGACGGTGTTAACATTCGTAAACTGCACAATCGCACCATGATTGACTTTGATAACAATCGTTATACTTGGGAAATCCAAGACGATTCTTCACAAACGTTGCTAGTATTAACTGCAATATAATGTATAGGGAGATTTTTCTCCCTTGCTTTTAGGATTTTTCAATGACCAAAGTTTTAAAGTCATATACTTCCGATTATAAAATTGCTGTAAAAGACGAAGGCACTATCACGCTTGACACTGGCAACGGTATCGGCACGGTTGTTGTTACTGGAGATCTTGAAGTTCAAGGCGATACTACTACAGTAAATACTACTAATCTTGAAATCGAAGACAACACAATTGTTCTAAATAGGAACGATGACAGCACTGCTGGAGTAACTCTTGGAACTTCAGGAATAGAAATAGACAGGGGCAGTTTGCCTAATGCTAGGTGGGTATTTGATGAAAGCGTAACTTGGACATTGGGAGGCCTGTCAGGTCAGGGCACTTTCTATGCGGAAGAAGGCAAGAACGGCCAAAAACTTCCTATTAACACACCTGGCATAGTAGCACAGGGTGATTTTTATGTAACGACAGGTAATGGTGTTATATCTGTTACCAATACTGCTAATTACGAAGAAAAAATCTTTAATTACGAGAATGGTTTTATACAGCCAAGTTCTAATGGATTGCTTGTTATAGACGATGATAATATTCCAAATACCAAAGCTGTAAAGGACTACGTAGATTTTACTTTTACTAACAGAGCACCTGTGTTTATTTCAGAAGGCAACACAAGAGTAGAAACTGTTGACGAAAATCATCCACTACTGGATATTCAACTTGTAGAAACTTCCAACAATCAGGTAGTAATTCAGACAACGGGCCAGCACGGATTTACAGAGTTTGATACTGTTGACATCTCAGGTATAGCAGCAAACGGAGACCTTATTGAAAATTTGAATGGCACTAATATTGCCATTCTTGAAGTAATAAATGCAAATCTTGTAAGACTGGATGCAAATATTCCTAACGGCGATGCTACTAACTATATCGAAAATTCAGGAACTATATCAAAAACTGGTTATCAAGAATCTAGAGTAAAAATTGATGTTGAAGGCGTGAATATAGCAGACTTTTATAATAATCGATTCAACATCGACGGCATTGAAATTACAAATACAACAATTCAAACAACTGCTAGCAATGAAGATCTTGTTCTTAAAGCACCCGGTGTTGGGTCGGTTCGCGTAGACGACATACTTGAAATACCAGCAATCCCATACGATGACGATGTATCAACAGTAGACCCTCTGTCTCCAGAAATAGGTGTAAAATTATATTCTAAACCCGCAGGAACAGGTAAAGTGGGTTTGTATTATGTGAATAGCAACAGTGTTCAAGACGAATTTATCAGTAAAAATAGATCTTTACTGTTTTCAATGTTATTTTAGGAAAAACAATGGCAATAAAGAATTTACAATTAACTACTACACAGCTTGATTTTATCCAAGTGCCTCAAGAAAAAAGCTGGGCAATTACCAATATTCTAGTATGTAATACTAGCTTGACTAATTCTGCTAGTTTCGATATGCATCTTATTCCTAACGGTGATGCGCTAGACAATAAAGTAACTGCTGTAGTTAGAGAACTAGAACTACCGCCAGGTGAAACTTTTACGTTTGATTCAGAAAGGATAGTTCTAGAAGCAGGAGACAAAGTCAGCTTTGTAGCGGAGCCTGATATAGGTTCAGAACTAACTGATCTTGCAGCAACAGTGAGCTATTTGGAAGTATAAATGAGACTGCTTAAGGCACAGAATACAAATCTAAGATCTATAAATGGAAAGGGTGTAAAATATGACATCAACGACCAAGTAATTGTAGATAGCTCAAACGTGATGCTGATTCCAAAGGGAACAGAATCAGAACGTCCTGCTTCCCCAACAGACGGTCATATGCGATATAACACTGATGACAATCAGTTTGAATTCTTTGCAAACGGATC
>Ga0209937_1000682_pt1 | contig 10439 bp, 9 predicted proteins | sample SalPon1_B_H2O_MG_FD_185699 | JGI IMG/M metagenome (GOLD analysis project Ga0209937, IMG submission 185699) | Salt pond water microbial communities from South San Francisco under conditions of wetland restoration - Salt Pond MetaG R1_B_H2O_MG... | ecosystem: Environmental > Aquatic > Non-marine... | reverse complement strand
TTATGAAAAAGCGAAGATAGTATATAGACTAGATTGATAAATACTTTAGTAAGATTAATCTAGGAGCAAATTGATGGCATTTCAATTTCGTCGTGGCACTGACGCAGAAAGACAAAGTATAACCCCCGAAGCAGGTGAACCTCTTTTTGTTACCGATACCGGAAGAGTTTATGTCGGTAACGGCACTACTCAGGGTGGATTATTGGTTTCTACAGCTTTATCAGACGATGAAACTCCGACTTTAAGTGGTAATTTAGATTTAAACAATAACGATATTGTTGGTACAGGCAATATTAATATCGATGGATTTATTACTGCAACTGGTAATATTAATTTAGGGGACGGTGCAGAAGATAACATCATCGTAGGCGGTGTTATAGGATCTAGTTTAATTCCAGATTCCGATGCAGAATATGACTTAGGAGACAGTTTATCTGTCTGGAGAAATGGATATTTTTCAGGAATCAATGTCGACGGAGAATTATCTGCAAGCACTATAAAGACTGAACGCATATTGGGCAACGATAGCACTATTTTGTATGATGGTGTCAATCTTAACGTCGAAGCTATTATTGCAGATACAATTGAAGCAACTGAGTTAATAGAAACACAAAATATATTAGTAGATTCTATTTATTCGCAAGATAGTGTGCAGCTTTTTGATGCAACACAGCAACTTCTAACATCAAACTTTCAAGGAGATTTGTTAGATGTCGATTTTACAGTTTTAATTGATTCAGATACAGGAGATGCTGACCTCCAAACAGCGTTAGTTCGCAACTTGGTGACAGATACAATTACTCCTCCAGACGACCTATTAAGAATTCAAAATGAAAATGCTGGTGTTTCAACATCTGCAGTAATTACGTCTATTGACGAATTTTCACTTTTTACACTTACTCGTTCGTCTGATTCCGATTTGTCTACTTTTACAGGCTCTTTGGGACGACTACAATTTGGAAGATCGGATATTAACGGCAATCTATCTACTGTAGTGCTAAATGGAACCAAGGATGCCTTGTATATCGGTACAAGTTTGGTTACACCTGGCGAAGCCACAGAAGCAAAATTCCTTACATGGGGAGAAGAACAGCTTGGAATAGGAACATTTGTTCCTGAAGCTACATTGGATGTTCGCGGCGACACTGTGATACAAGGATTTACACAGTTTGGATCTTTTACCACAACTGAAAGAGATTCTATCGGTGCTCAGAACGGCATGGTAATATATAATACTACAGACAATCGTTTTCAAGGGTATCAAAATAATGCGTGGATTAATCTCGACGACGGATCTCCTGCCTAACAACATTTAAGCCACTTTTTCTAACTACAGTATTCCTTAAGTATAATTAATTTATATTAGGGAGACGAACCAATGATTAAAGATTCTAACATTAGAACGATTGTAAAATCAATATCTTACAGGACTGCAGTAGCAATTTCGATATTCTTAGCATCTTACGCAATGGGATACTCAGCTGGTTTTGGATTGTCTTTTGTAGTCCTATCATACACTGTTGGTTTTGCGTCGTTTTATGTGCAAGAAAGAATTTGGAATTTATTTTCATGGCAGAAAAAAGGTTTATATGATACAAAAATTAGGTCAGTTGCAAAAACAATTACTTGGCGGTTATGGGCATTAATTGTACTTTTTGTTGTAGCCTTAATTTTAGGATTAGAAAAAGAATCTGCTGCAGAGTGGAGCTTAGTTACTAATGTATTGTTTTTTGTTGTTCATTTTCTGCATGAAAGATTATGGAATAGAATCAACTGGAAAAAATATGATTGTCTATAAGAATTTGTCGGCAATCGATCTATCGGAAAAAATTAAGCACTATTTAAAATTTCTCAAATATAACGATATTTGCATACTTAACACCAGCGACCATATCGAGATTCTTTCAGCATTTGCAGCTTGGTTAGAATCCGATACTGGCAGTATTGCGTTTTTAAATCCCTTGCTACCGGAAAAACAGATTAACTATCTCAAAAAACAAATTCATCAACAAACTATAAAATCATCTATTGTTTTTCATACCAGTGGAACTACCGGAATGCCAAAACTTGTAATTCGAGGTAAGGATTTCATGCAAGATCAGGCATACAATGCCAAGTATCATGCAGAGCTGGACGAAAAAACGTTTTTTGCCAATGTAGTGCCAGGTAGCACTGGAGGCTTTATGCATATAATTGCATCTTCCTGGTATTTTAACAATATGAACATACTTTTAAGCTCTAAAGAAGACCTTTCAAAGGATCTTTTAAATCCTGAAATAAATTCAACCCTAATTGTTCCTGGTTTATGCGACTGGTACAAAAAGAATAACATTGAGCTGCCTTTAACGAACCTTAAAAGCATTAATACTGGCTCGAGTGCATTCTATAAAAGTCATGCTGAATTTTTGTTCGACAACGGAGCATATAAAATTAATCATATTTACGGATCAACAGAAATCGGTGCTCCTGTTCTTTCGAAATCCTCGAATTGTATTAATGAACAAATAAACTATCTCGAAATAAATGACAGATGTAAGTTTACTGAAAATAACGAGTTAATTTATAATGGAATGCATACCGGAGACATTTTTATTAAAAGAGACAATAATCAGATTGAGTTTGTAGGACGAAACAATGATATTGTAAAGTTAAATGGATATTTTGGTAACCTTTTGCAAATCGAAAAAGAAATAGAAGAACTATATCCTAATACAGAAACGTTAGCAATAAAAAGAACAGCAAACGGAAGTGATTACATAGAACTTATGTATTCAGGATCATTACAAATTAAGAGAAATGATTTAAAATTACTTCTACAAGACAAATTACCAAAATGCAATATTCCACTAAAATGTAGTAAAGTAGACGAAATACCAAAAAATCCTTCAAACAAAAAAGTAAGACATCTAAGTGTATAAACCTGTTACAATTCCTTTTGATCATTCAGAAAAACACTTCTCGCTAATTGCTGACTTTTTTGATAAATGTTCAGTATATGGCTATAAAAACACTACAAGTTGCAAAGAAATAAGATTAAAAGAATTGACTCCACCTCACGGAAATCTATGGATAACATTATTTAAAAATAAAGTAGAAGGAATACATGGGTTACAACCACTATTCGATTATAAAAAAAATTGTTATAGAGTTCTCACACGTAACTGCGTCTTTCCAATAATAAATCAGATCACTTCTCCTAAAGGTTTGACAAAAAATTATTTAAGTAGATCATATTCTCTTCGTATTGTTTTACAATATCAATTAGATTGGCTAAGCAGCAGGTTTGAAAATTTTATTCCTATTTTAACAGTAAATTCTCCAAGCAAAAAAGATGATTCCGCTGGTAAAAGTTTTGCATCTTATGCAAGAATCTTTCCTTTATTAGAAAAACAAGGAATTTTAACTAAATTAGAAAAAGATTATTTTCTATACAACTGCGAGCAGGATATTTATATGTTAAATACTTTATCGTACTACAGTGCTCTTAAAGAGATACAAGAGAAATAACAATGCTAAAAATATGGGGTTTACAATTACATAGTGGATTTACGTTTACATATCCTAATAGCATAGGAACACTTTGGGCGTACCTTTCTACAAAAAAAGACATCTTTGAACATATAGAATTAACAGGAATAGGATGTAGAGCTGAAGATAGTGTTGTTGACTTATTACCAGAAGTTGACGAGAACGGTGTACCAGACGTTATCCTTGTAACTTTATACATATGGAACACTGTAAGATCAAATAAGCTTACAAAACTAATTAAAGAAAAATTTCCAAATGTGACTATTATAGCAGGCGGAGCAGAAATTCCAGAAAATAAAGAAAGATTTAAGGAATTTGTAAAAAATAACCCTCAATACGATTACCTTGTATGGAAAGAAGGTGAAATTCCTTTAGAAATGATTCTGAGAAGAATTCTTTCGGAAAAAAATATCTATGTTTCAGATTACTACGACGATTGTTACAATTATTGTAAAGACGGAGAAATAATCACCGGCACTAAGAAATTTAGGTATCTTGATCACAAAAACTATCTTGACATTCCTAGTCCTTTTTCAATGGGTCTATTTGATGAGATATATGAAAAATACAAAGATATAAATCTGCAAGCAGTATTGGAAACTAATAGAGGATGTCCTTACTCATGTACATTCTGCGATTGGGGATTAAGAGAAAAATTACGAAAATTCAACATACAAAGAATCCAAGAAGAAATAGATTGGATGACCGAGCGTGCAGACGAAGTGTTTATTGCAGATGCTAATTTTGGAATACTCGATCGAGATTTAGAAATCGCCAAATACTTTGTAAAGTCTAAAATAAAGCACAAAAATCCACGAACACACAGTTTAGTGTTTTCTCATGCAAAAAACAACAAAGAAAAAGTCCTTAAAATAGCTGAGATTTTAGAAAAATTTGATCTTAGTCGCTCCGGAGCAACCTTTGCTCTACAAAGTATGAATCCAGATACTCTAAAAGCAATTAAACGAGAAAATATGAATATTTCTACTGATTTTGATTGGATTACAAAACAGTTTTTAGCACGCGGAGTTCCGTATACTAACGAACTTATTTTAGGACTTCCGTTAGAAACAAAAGAAACCTTCTTTAAAAGTTTAGATATGCTGTTAGAATATAATCCCCTAAGTATGAATACATTTAAACTTCAGCTGTTAGAAAATTCTGAAATAAATTACGACAACCATTCTGAAAAATACGGAATGAAATGGAGTAAATTTAGACAAACGGACAGTAAATATGAAGACGAACGAGAAATTGCATATCTAATAGAAGAAACAAACACAATGCCTCGAGAAGATTTTAAGTTCACAAGGCTAATACGTGATTTTATAGAAATACTCTGGATGGGGAAAATTGTATATTTTATAGGAAGATATCTTCAGAAAGAAAAAGTCGTTACAACTACTAAATTTATGATCGACATAAACGACTGGTTTAAATCAAATGATAATGAGTTTTGGCAAACTTTTAGAGCATCAAAAGAAGACATAAGAGACGGTGTAGAAGTTCCATTATGGTACGACACTGATAAATTCAAATTCCATCGGTTTGTTAATGCTTTTATATTTTTAGCAGGAATACCAGACAATCGAGAACGTTTTTATAATGGTATTAAACAAATGTGCTTTGAATATTATCCTTCTATAGACAAAGAAATTATTAAGGATTTAGTTTATTTTAATGATAATTTTGTAGTAGATAAAGAGATGTCTATAAGAAAATCATTTTCTACAGAATTCAATTGGGTAAACTATTTCATGACCGGAAAATTAGAAAAAGAATATTGTAATCATGAATTAAAAATTTATAATGTAGGAAATAAGAAAAAGTCTCTAGATCGTTCCCCGGATGAGCTATTATACTATATGGCCGGCGGACATAATTTTCTATTTAATAAACAAAATTGCTTTATATATCACGCCGGAAGTTATTATTCACAAACAAGTAAACTCAACTTTATTAACAAATACGGATTATTTTATGACGAAGAAGAATTTAACAACTCTGCGTTAGAGTTGATAAAAAGTTTACAGGATGAGTTCTCAGAAATGGGTGTTGAAGAAAAAGAACTTTTTAATAAGTTTTTACACCGACAAAATTAAGTTACCTAATAAGAGAAGTCAATGCCCGTAATGTAAAAGTATTCACTTGTATATTGAAAACAATCCAGTATGAAGGTTCAGAGGATGCATTGAATAGAGTATGCGTTTTAACAGTATCTAAAAAGTAAAATCTACCTTCGTCCCAGTGTAATTTTCTATCCTCAATTAAAAAATTTACACCTTTATTTGAGCAATTTTTTGCAGGCACTATTATTCTAAAACTATTAATTTCCGTAATCTGATCTCGGTGTGGTGGGAAAAATCCGCCAGGATTAATTTTTAAGACATGACTTCTAAATATGTACGGGTCAAAACAATGCATTTTTTCTTGTAGGTCTTTATTAAAGACGTTTGTTTTTACATTGAAATCTTTTTCTCGATATTCGCTATTATTTTCTATGTTATACTCAATGATGCTGTCTAGATCGGGGATACCTGTAACATCTCCGTCGAGACTGGTAAGACTAAGACCGTACCTGTCAATTTTTTTCCTTGGATTGTATTTTTTATACTCAAAATTATTTTCAGTCCAATCTATAAACTTATCAGAGTTCATTTTTATAGTAAGTGGATAATGAACTCCGTATTGGGACATACAACTGTAAATTATTCTATTTTTCATTTAACATTACCTTTGTAAAAATTATTTAATCTTTCTAATAAAATTACTATAACTTTCTGCGTTTTTTGCTTGTTGGGTATGATATTGCAATGATTTACTAAAGTAATTTTCAAATTCGTAGGCTTTTCGAACACAGGTTTTATTGTAAAAATTAATATCAACTCCCCAACTAATAGCAAATTGTGCCCATACATAGTTAGGAAAAATAGTTTCTCCTTTAAATGATGCATAGATGGAATTCTGCGTATTGTTAATTTTTCTTTCTACAATTTTTGCATGATTTTCCCTAATTCCTAACTCATTAAGACTTGACCAAAAACCTGTATCTTTTCGTTTAGCAAGAGTATAATGTACCATTAAATAATCTTTGATATCGTCTATTGCAGTGGTAATTCTGTTGTTAAACGATTTATGGTCTTCAATGCCAAAATTTTCTCGTTTTTTTAAAAAATCGCCTGCAAGCCTTATAGTCTTAATAATAGTATATAGATTGTTTGCTTCTAATGGTTCGACAAAACCATTAGAAAGTCCTATTGATAATACATTAGCTTTTGCAGGGCTAACTAATCTTCCTGGTTTCCATGTAATTTTTCTTGGTTCTGTCATTGTGTTTTTTATAAAATCGTCATAAACTTCTTGTTCATTGGACAATTTGCTGGAATAACAATACCCGTTACCTGCTCTATTTTGAAGGGTAACTTTAAACTGCCAACCGTGCGGCTTAGCAATACTTTGGGTATAATTTGTCATTTCTACTTCAGGGTTTATATATGATGTTCTTCCAACTATCGCACTATCAATAGGGTAATCATATTCTAAAAAACCTGGATCAAACTCATTAATAATTAATCGTTTAAATCCTGTACAATCTAAAAAATAATCACCTTGAATCTCTTTTCCGGAGTCTAAAATAACTGATTTTAACTTTCTGTTTTCATACGTTTTTGATATCACTTTATCTTTAATATGTTTTACGCCGTTTTTTAATGCGATGTGATTTTTTAAAAATATAGACGTTTTGTCCGCATCAATGTGATGCGATACCGCATGAGGCTGAGTTAAATTATTATGATGATACGCAAGGTTTTCCATATAAGGATACTGCGGGTTAAAATATCTATCAAATTTATCGATGTGTCCGTTCTTATATAGATTAACAATTGCATCAAGAGTAGTAGCATCCTTGCTTTCTAAATAACCTTTTAAACTGGAAGGATGTCCTTTTGGAGAGTCGATATATTTTTCTGAAAAAGGATATGTAAAACTGAAATACTCTGAATGACCCTGATATTGCCAATCAATAAATTTATTAGCTAACTTATGAATAGCTCCGGTTTCCTTAATCCAGTCTTCTTCGCTTATACCTAATTTTAAAATAAAATCTAAGACATGCGGAGTTACACTCTCGCCAACGCCGATACTGGGAGTATCCGGGTCTTCTATTACATTAATATCGTAATGGGGGAAGTTTTTTGACAAATACGAAGCACTCATCCAACCTGCTGTACCTGCTCCTACTATTACAATTTTCATTTATTCAATACCTTCATTCTTTATGATCTTTCCAACTAAACTAAATCTCGTACCTCTCTCTTCCTCGAGCTCGTGCTCGCAAAGAATTTCCAAATTTTTTGGCATTTGTTCTTTAAATTCATCAATAGATGACACACAATTGATATGGGTGTCTATCTGATACATATTATTTGACTGGAAAGCATAAATCGATCCTGATTTTACATAGCTCCAAAAAGGCCATTCTTTCATAGGTTGCATGTGTTCGCAAGATGTGTTGACAAAAAGGTCACAAGTGTGATATCTACTAAGATCTTTTTCAAAAACATTACCAGGAATATAATCTACATTGTTGAGATATGGGAATAATTTGTTTTTTGCTATCTTTAAAACATCTTCTTCTAAATCAATACAAGTAATTTTTTTTGCAATAGGCGATAAATTCGGTAACAGTATACTCCCAAACCAAGACCCGAAAATGACAATTTCTGTATTAACGTCTAAAATATCAAGATGGTTAATGATGTCTAACAATTTTAATTTAGATTTGAACTGATTATTACTTAGACTATCTAAAATATCCTTTTGCATATATTCATTATCTTTAATAGCCGTAAGAACATTGTGCATAAATGATGTATCAACGTTAGTATTATGTAAACTTAGAACATTTGAGATAAAGGGTAAGTCCTCTCGGTTAATCATACGCTTTCCTTATTATATAGTTATCGACAACTAGTAGGTCTAATTGAGTATTTCGAAAAGTGTTTAATGCTTCATGAGGATTTTCAACTATAGGCTCCTGGCAATTGAAACTAGTATTAAGCACCATAGGAATATCAGTTAATCTGCTAAATTCTTTTATTACTGTATAAAATTTATCATTAATTTGGTAAAAAACCGTTTGAATGCGAGCAGTTCCGTCCACATGTGTCACGCCGGGAATTTTTTTAGATAACACTGGCACAATTCTTGACATGTAAGGCGATGTCTGATCTGTATCAAAATAATCTTGATAATATTCTTCTAGCACTGCTGGCGCAAACGGTCTAAAATCTTCACGTTTTTTGATTGTGTGATTGATTCTGTCTTTGATATTGGGATCTCTAGGATCTGCCAGGATGCTTCTGTTTCCTAGTGCTCTGTTACCGCTCTCAGATTTACCTTGAAACCATCCCACAATTTTGCCATCCGCAAGTGCCTGTGCAGCCTCCTTTGCTACTTCGTCGAACGACTTCTTGCTCCAGTTAAATTCTTCTAATAGCGCAGTGTCTAATTCCCAGTCTGTGCCCGCGTATACAGTCGTGTCGTGAACGTTGCGGTTAATCACATAGTCTGCATGCAGGTAAGTGCCGAGCGCCTGTCCTTCGTCGCCTACAGCAGGAGGAACGTGTACCTTGCTATAATGTTCCGTAAGCATTTCATTTACATAACCATTATATGCAACACCGCCTGCTACACAAATATAATCGCTGGTTTTAAGAGGATAGACAATTTCTTTAATTAATTGCTCTGTCTTTTTTTGCAGTGTATAAGCAGTGTCTTGCTTTTGAGTTTTTTTCAAAAGTTCTTTTGCACCATGGGGAAGTTTGTGATTAGGATTTTCAAGATATAGATCTATCATATCTGCAATATCTTCGTCCCATTTGCCGTATCCAGCCAACCCCATTACTTTACCAGCGCCTAAATAACCCAGGCCTATATCTTGAGCAAGCCTATTCCATAATCCTCCAATAGACAGTTGTTCAGACAAGTCTATAATTTTGCCTGTGCTGTCTACAAAAATACAATTAAACTGCCAGCCTCTGCCGTCAATTGCCAATATATCAGACTCTTTAAATCCTGATGTTAGAAAGGCATAAGAAGCGTGACTTTGATGATGGTCGATATAGTAATATTGTTCTGTTTGATAACAGTCCCAGAGGTTTTCTGGTCGAAAGTTCAAAAACTCTGTGTCTGGTAGTGTTTCTTCTAGGAGATCGATCACAAACTCCTGACCAAGATTAGACACTGTGAATGCAAATACATCACTGTGAGAATACTTTTCGTAGTTAGGTATAAATTGTTCTCGAAAGAACCGTCTGCTGGGTTCTTTGTCGTGAGAATTTTCAGGATTAAGATTGTGCTTCAGTCTTGTGTATCTCTCTTCCTGTCTGTGAGTAACACCATTGTACCAATTGTGATCGTGAATGTTTACAGCGATAGAAAAAATATTCATTCTGTTTCTGTCATTCCCAATTTACTAAGTATCATCTGTTTCTGCCAGTCAGGACGTCGTGGAATAATATCCATACAGGTTTCGCAGTATTTTTCAAATTGGAACAAATCAAAGTTCATCATTTTATCTACGTTTTCTTTGGTTATTTCATACTGTCTCGAGCCATTGATTACTTTTCTACTGCAATGGCGGATTTTCTGTAATTCAAAATCTACAACGGGCACTAAGGGAAATTGCGCACACACTCGTCTATCAATTTCAGGTGCTTGCTCTTGTCTTTTAAACTCGGGTGATCTAGAGTTATATTCTTTAAATTCTGTATTTTTATGATCAATTTCTGTTAAATCAAAATTTTCTCTATACTTGAAATAGTTAGGAGTTTCAATTATTAGATTGTAATTGTTTTTGTTATTCTCTTCGAAAAAATCAAATTTGCCAAGTTTTTCAATCCTGTCCT
>Ga0209937_1000680_pt1 | contig 10461 bp, 4 predicted proteins | sample SalPon1_B_H2O_MG_FD_185699 | JGI IMG/M metagenome (GOLD analysis project Ga0209937, IMG submission 185699) | Salt pond water microbial communities from South San Francisco under conditions of wetland restoration - Salt Pond MetaG R1_B_H2O_MG... | ecosystem: Environmental > Aquatic > Non-marine... | reverse complement strand
CCTATCGACCAGATCTACTTGCCTATGATCTATACGGAACTCACAAATTATGGTGGGTATTTGCTCAGAGAAACAGCAACGTAATAAAAGATCCTGTGTATGACTTTGTTCCAGGCACGGAGATTTTTCTTCCGAGAGGCAGCAGATTGACAGACGCATTGGGAATATAATATATGGCCGTTTCATACGACGAACTTCAATCACAAAAATCTCAAGTGTCCGAAGAAATTTCTTCGATAGATACTCAAATCCAGGAAATAAAAGCAGAAGCTACAAGTAATCCTAGCATAGACAGAAGAGAAGCTCTGAGACAGGTAGGAGAACTCCGGCGTCAACAAGCCGATCTCAAAACAGAATTAGCCGACACAGAGCAAAGCATAAGCCAACTGGAACAAAACAGAAGAGATTTAGGCCTTGATCCAGAAACCGGAGAGCCATTGCCTGAACCCGAGCCCGAAGAAGAGCCAGCAGAAGAAGAACCAGCAGAAGAAGAACCAGCAGAAGAAGAACCAGGAGAAGAAGAACCAGCAGAAGAAGAACCAGGAGAAGAAGAACCAGCAGAAGAAGAACCAGCGCCTGTAGAGGAAGAGCCGCCGACTGAAAACACAGAACCAAAGCCGCCGCCTAATCAATCATCTGGAGGAGCTCCTGCGGAGCCTAATTCCGAATCAGAATCTTCAAATGGATCATCTACTTCGTCGCAAATAACAGTTGGCTCAGCGGCGAGTATTAACGGTCAAGGTCCTATACCTAATCCGCTTAATGTGTTTTCGTCTTACAACTGCATTTTTACTTTTGGAGTAGCATCTAACGATCAACTGGGATCAAGCACAAGACAGGATCCTCGGCAGATTATTATAAAATCTGGAGGAACAGGAAACAATCAGGTTAAAACTGCTTCTGAAATTGAACTTGGTATTACAGCTGAATATTTCATAGACGATGTAGAAATAGAATCAATTATTTCACCTACGAGCGGAACACGTCAGACAAACGCTACTAAGATTAGTTTTACAGTTAGAGAACCTTACTCAATGGGAAACTTCCTACAGAGTCTTGCAAATGCTGCTATTAATCAGGGATATCAAAACTACGTAGATGCAGGTTGGTTGCTTACTATTGATTTTGTAGGGTTTGACGATGCCGGCAGAGCTATTAAGCCTGAAAATACCAAACGTTACTTTCCTCTCAAACTGACGAATGTAACATTTTCTGTAAGCGCCGGCGGCAGTGAATACAGTGTAGAAGCAATTCCCTATAACGAACAGGCTCTGTCAGACGAAGTACAAGCTGTAAAAGAAGACGTTGACATAAAAGGAATTACAGTAGGCGATTTTCTTGTAAACGGAGTAGAATTTGAAGATAGTTTGCAGATAGTTCTAAATAGCAAGGACGAAAAGCAGAAAGAAGCTGATCAGAAAAAAGTCTCAGACTATTATGTTTTTACTTTTCCCGACGGCAAAAAGATTCAAGATGCAAAAATTCCCAGAGCTGCATATGACTCGGGCAATCAGATATTCGGTGAAGCAGAAGAACTAGAAGACGGCGTTATCAAACGCAGGGGTGTAACACTTTATGCAGAAGAACGCCGTTTAAATTTCAAAAAAGGCACCCGTATTCAGGAGATTATAGAAGAACTAATTATTCTCAGCGATTACGGAAGAGAATTAGTTAAACAAGAACCAGACGCAGACGGAATGAAGACCTGGTTTAAGATACGCACAGTGACGTATCCTCAAGCAGTTGATCCGGCAAGTTATGCTCAACGGGGGAGAGCACCTAAAGTTTATTGGTATCAGATTTCAGAATACAAATATCACAGCTCGAAAACAAATTCGCCTACTGTAAAGGCACCTGGAATTGAAAATCTAAAAAACAAAGCAGTAAAAGAATACAGCTACATCTACTCTGGTACTAACGATGACATATTAGATTTTACAATAGAATTTAACACTGCGTTCTTTACTGCCCTTAGTGCTGATATGGGACAGATTGGACAAGACAAAGTTACTGGCGGCCAAGGCAGATTAGCAGAATCTGAAGAAGACGTCACACCAAAAACCAACGATGGAAGACCGCCACGACCTGCTGTGTACGGATCAATCGAAGACAAATCTGCTACAAATTCAGGCGGAATAGGCGGACCGACTGAGCAGTCTACAGCAAACGCAATTGCAAGAAGTCTAAACGAAGCAATTACAAACGGCGTAGACTTGCTTACACTAAACATGGAGATACTAGGCGACCCCTATTATATTGCAGATTCTGAAGTAGGCGCATATAATAGTACACCTGCTTCAATTTCGCCTAACATTAATGAAGACGGCAGTATAGCTCCTGCTCGTAGAGAAGTTGATGTATTGGTAAATTTTAGAACGCCGATAGATATTGGCAGAGATGGATTTATGAAATTCCCTCAAATAGACTCACAGCCTGTGAGTCAGTTTTCAGGCTTATATCAGGTAATTACTGTGCGTAACAGCATATCTCAAAACAAGTTTACTCAATCATTAGAGCTTATAAGAAGAAGGAATCAGGAAGGCACGGAATCAGCCGAATCTAATGTTACAGAGGAAGGTTCGGCTGAGAATCAACTAGCCGAAATTCCTGATAGACCTCCAGGCTATTTTAACGCTCAATTGGCGTTTCAGGAAAGACAAGCACAAAGAAACCAACCACAAACTCAGCGCCAGGCAGCAAATTCGCCATCTGTCCTAGAACTTTTGCAGTCTGACAGGCAAAAGGAGGAACAAGGCGACGGTATTGTAGTAGATGGACCTGCACAAGTACCCGACACAGAAAATACAGGCACAGGAGCAACTGTTCCTGGATCTGGCGGCGGTGGGCCTATAGCATCATAAAGTATTGAATTATGACAGATAGAGTAAACAGATATACAGGCAGTTTTAAAAGAACATCTGGCGGATTGGTTGAAAACCAATTCAATCCTGGTCCGTTTGTGGCAATTGTACGCTCGCACCTTGACTCCAAATACATGGGAAACCTTGAAGTAGAGCTGTTAACCAAAACAGACTCTGGCAGCAGAACAAAAACGTCTGGTATAATTACTCCTGTGTCTTATCTGTCTCCTTTTTATTCTGCAACACCATACCAGGGAGTAACAGACAACGACGGTCACAAAGCCAGCCAAAAAGCCGCAGGCATGTGGTTTGTACCGCCGGACCTAGGTGCTAGAGTGCTAGTAATTTTTGCAGAAGGCGGTCAAGGATTTTGGATAGGCTGTATACAGGACGAATACGCCAACATGGCAGTTCCGGCGCCAGACACTGCTACAACCTTTAACGAAGAAGATCGCAGCCGAAAACTACCCATAGGCGAGTACAACAAAAAGAAAGGTGTAGCAAACGGCGACGATCCTACAAAATTCTTTAAGCCCGCAAACGACGACCAAATCAATGTTTTAGAAATACAGGGCTTGCTAGAAGACGAAACTCGAGGTCTTACCAGTTCAAGTGCTCGAAGAGAAATTCCTTCTGCGGTTTTTGGAATATCTACACCAGGACCATATGACAGAAGACCAGGATCTCCGCAAACCAAATATGGTTTAATAGATGACAGCGAAACTACAAAAATCTATCACAACAGACTAGGCGGAAGCTCTTTGATTTTTGATGACGGAGATGCTTCTAAACTGAGAGAAAAACCTGCAGCAGAAGCAGAACCTGTCTACGTTGACAGAGAAGCCGGCGGTAGCGGCGGTGACGTCACAATTCCTCACAATGAAATGCTGCGGCTAAAAACACGTACAGGTCATCAGATACTGATGCACAATTCGGAAGATCTAATCTATATCACCAATGCAAAAGGCACGGCATGGATAGAACTTACTGCTAACGGAAAAATTGATGTGTATGCAGAAGATTCTGTTTCTATACATTCTAAACAAGATGTCAACGTCAAGGCAGATAGAGATATTAACTTTGAAGCAGGTAGAGACTTTAATGTAAAAGCAAATCGAAATATTGCGTTAGAATCTATAGAAAACACTCAGTTATTGGTAGGAAAAGACAACAAAATTACAACAAAAGGCCAAGTAGACATTAACACCGGCAGCAATAATTTTATTACTGCAGGCGCTAATACGGAAATCAAATCAAGCGGCGATCACATTGAGGAAACAGGTGGAGTTGTCCACATGAATGGACCAGCAGCAGCTACAGCTACACCAGCAGAGCCTTTGCAAATTTTCAAATTGCCTGATAACGAAGAAGTAATCATGAAAAGAGTTCCGCAGCACGAGCCTTGGCAGCATCATGAAAATCTATTCCCAACAAGATACTCCAGTGATATAACAGACAGACTTAATTCGTCTCCTGTAGAAGACAGTGTTCTAGCTAAAACGTCGGATACCTTTAGAAAGGGAGGAAACTAAATGAGCACCTTAGAAAAAAACATCTATAAAAGAGTAAATGTACCCGCAAATCAGCGTCCCAAAGAACCGCCCGAAAGCCGCATATACAGAGGTATATCCACTGTGGATCCAGATGCTTCTAGTTGGACACTGTACGGTATTTCTCTTATCAAACAGGATATAATCAATCACTTTCATATTCGCCAGGGTGAAAAACTGTCAGATCCTACATTTGGAACGATAATATGGGACGTGTTGTTTGAACCACTTACAGATAGATTGAGAAATCTTATTCTGCAGAATGTAACCACAGTGATAAACTATGATCCTCGAGTAGACGTAAGCGGAGTCACAGTAGATTCGTTTGATAACGGCATTCAGATAGAAGTTACTTTATCCTATCTTACCTATAATATATCAGAAACCATGCGTATTTCCTTTGATAGAGACCTCGGCCTCTTAACATAAACTACACAGTTTATTCATCAAATAAATACGCAATAAGGAATTATTCATGTCATTCACAGACAGACAGAACAGACTATTAGCAACAGAAGACTGGAAAAAGGTATATCAGTCATTTAGAAACGCGGACTTCAAATCCTATGATTTTGATAATCTGCGTCGCACAATGATTGAATATCTGAGAGAAAACTATCCAGAAGATTTCAACGACTATATAGAATCCTCAGAATACCTTGCGCTGATTGACATGATTGCGTTCCTCGGGCAGAATATTGCTTTTAGAGTAGATCTTAACACAAGAGAAAACTTTATTGAACTTGCAGAAAGAAGAGAAAGTGTTCTTCGCCTTGCAAGATTAGTTTCTTATAATGCAAAGCGCAATCAAGCTGCAAACGGTTTACTGAAACTGCAAAGTGTAAGCACAACTGAAACCGTACAGGATTCAAACGGTGTAAACCTTAGAAATCAAACCATAATTTGGAACGACCCTGCCAATCCAAACTGGAATGAACAATTCGAAAAGGTACTAAACGCTGCACTTCCTACGAATGAAAAAATAGGCAGCCCTGTAAAACAGGCTAATATAAACGGCTTACCAACAAACAAATATGAATTCAATGCTACTAATACGGGCGTTCCTACATACGGTTTTTCTAAAGTTGTAGATGGCGCAAGTCTTGACTTTGAGATTGTGTCAACAGACATCACAGACAATGCTATAAGAGAACAAAATCCTTTTCCTGGAGATCCTCTAGCATTTTTGTATAGAGACGATGGGCAAGGCCCAGCAAGTTCTAACACTGGCTATTTTTCACATTTTAGACAGGGAACTACAAATACTGGCGATTTTGTTGTAGATAATCCTACCACTAACCAAACAGTAACAATAGATGCTGTTAATATCAACAATTCAGACGTTTATCTTTATAGTCTAGACGACCTCGGCAACGAACAGGAATTATGGACCAAAGTCGACAGTGTGGAAGGCAATAATGTAATCTTCAACAGTCTTGACAAAAATCAAAGAAATATCTATTCTGTGCTAACAAGAGTAGAAGACAGAATCAGTCTTGTTTTTGCAGACGGCACCTTTGGTAACCTTCCTCAAGGGCCGTTTAGAATATACTACAGGACTAGTGCAAACCGCTCCATTAACATTGCTCCTAACGATCTTAGAAATGTTGCGGTTACAATCCCCTATCAGTCTAGAACTGGTAAAGCAGAAGCAATTTCTCTGACCTATGCACTACAAACCACTGTAGACAATGCATCACCGTCGGAAACAAATCAAAGTATTAGAACAAACGCACCTGCGACTTATTATACTCAGAACAGAATGATTACTGCGGAAGACTATCAGATTGCTCCACTAGGCATTAGCCAAGAAATTGTAAAAGCAAAATCTGTAAATCGAGTAAGTTCAGGTATATCTCGCAATTTTGATCTGTTAGATGCTACAGGAAAATATTCAAATACGAATATATTTTCTGCCGACGGTATTTTGTATAAAGATTATCTAAACGAAAAGACAAGATTTAATTTTGAAAATCTCACAGAAATCCAAGGCGAAATTCTCAATACTGTTGAGCCTATACTGCAGAGCGAAAAAATCAACAACTTCTATCTCGATAGTTTTCCCAGAGTGCGTGTACAGGATTTGAATAACAAATGGGTCCAGTCTACGTCGGACACAAATCAAAGTACAGGCTATTTTGAAAACTCTGACGGGATTGCTTCTAAAATAGGTGCGTTCACAGATAACAATCTTAGATTTTTGAGACCAGACTCTCTTATCAAATTTGAACCGCCCGAAGGATTTCATTTTATGCCGGACGGTTCCCTAATGGCAGGACCAGCGTCGCACCCAGGATCGACTACTGTAATTTGGACAAAAATTGTTGCAGTTCTAGACGCAGGCACAGAAGTAATAGACGGAGTAGGAGCAGTTACTCTAAGTGATACAGTGCCTACAGATGCAGTGCTGGTAGATATTATCACAGCTCTGCCAAACAAACTTACTAGAGAAGTAAATGCGCAAGTAAGCGATCAAATTTTTGCTGGCAGAACTTTTGGTATAAGATACGCAAGAGACATCAACGAATGGCGCATTGTTACGGAAAACAATCTCGATATACAGTCAGAATTTTCCACGGGCAAGACAGGAGATGTGTCGGGCCAAGAACTAGATGCAAGCTGGCTTCTGCTTTTCGAAACAGACGGAGCAAAATACACAGTCACTTACAGAGGTCTTAGATACGTGTTTGAAAGCGCAGATGAAATTCGTTTCTTTTTCGATAGCTCGCGTCCTGTGTTTGATGCTGAAACAGGTAGAATAGTAAAAGACACTGTAAAAGTTTTAGAAATAAACACTCGTCCAGGAACTAGCATGCCCTTTAATAGAAGTTTTGACTGGGAAATTACAAGCGAGTTTAGAGACGAGGCTGGATATGTTGATTCTAGAAAGATAGAAGTATCGTTTTTTGACACAGATTCAGACGGAGTGGTTGATAATCCTGATCAGTTCGTAGATATTGTAGACGACAGAGAAATTACGAGAGACAACCTAGAAGGCAAGCTGATATTCCTTGATAAAACAGAGTCAAGAGACGGTGTAACGGACTTTACTTACGTTACTCAAGACGAAATTTCTGTGGCTGTGTTTGAAAAGAAAGGTGATGAGCTGCCTCTAAGTCGCTGGCCCGACAATCAGCTGTTCTATTTTTTTACAGAAGACGTCTTTGAAAGACTGGATCTTGCCACAGCAACACTAAGAGTGGATAGTGATTACAGAGCAAAAATTGGCAGAGACAATCTCCGCTTTCAGTATATCCATGCTGCAGATGACAATGCAAGAATTGACCCCAGCGTTAGCAATATCGTAGACACCTACCTGCTTACAAGAGGATATGATAGGCAGTTTAGATTATGGCTCGACGGCGCAAGAGACAGTATGCCATTACCTCCATCTACCGATGCACTTTTTGTAAACTACGGCCAATCGCTTAACAAAATAAAGTCTCTTTCCGATGATATCATCTTTCATCCAGTTAAGTACAAAGTGTTATTTGGAGACAAAGCAGAACCTGCTCTACAAGCTCAATTTAAGATTGTAAAAAACCCCGAGTTAGTCATCAATGAAAATGAATGCAAGTCTAATGTGATTTCAGCAATAAATCGTTTTTTTGCACTGGAAAACTGGGACTTCGGAGATAGATTTTTCTTTTCAGAACTTTCGGGCTATGTAATAAGCGAGCTTTCTCCAGATCTCGTAACATTTGTTATTGTGCCAGTTCAAGGAGATCAGAGTTTCGGATCACTATACGAGATCAAATCAGAATCAGATGAAATCTTTATCAGCGGAGCAACCGTGGCAGACATTGACGTGATTACTGAAATCACAGCAGAAAGGCTAAGTGCCAGCGGAGCAGTAGTAACGGAAAATGTCATGGCAAATGTAGGAATACAAAGTGCTGTCACTGATAATTATTCGAGTAACAATATGACATCAAACAATATGGCATCTAACATATCAAGCAGTACTAATACAACAACTTCATCAAACAGCACCAGCGGAAGCACTGGCGGAAGCACTGGCGGAAGCACTGGCGGAAGCACTGGCAGTACAGGAAGTTCAACCGGGGGCTATAGCTACTAATGGCTTATAATAACGATCAAGAAGAATATCCGCTCCCTGATAACAACAATGGTAAGAGAACCAGTGCCCAGCATTTGCCTCGCTATTTTAGAACAGAAGTAAACAAAAAATTCCTCTCAGGCACATTAGACCAACTGCTTCAGCCCGGAGTAGCAGAAAAGGTAAATGGATATATTGGCAGGAAATATGCGAAAGCATTTAGACAAGACGACAACTATGTTACAGAACCTCTCAAACAGAGAGCAGATTATCAGTTTGAACCTGCAGCAGTAATTAAAGACGATCTCGGCAATGTGGATTTTTATGCTGACTACAATGATTACATAAATCAACTGAGAAATCTTGACGCTTCTGTTGATAATCACAGTGTTCTAAATCAACAGGAATACTATGCTTGGAATCCGCATATAGATTGGGACAAGTTTGTTAATTTTAGAGAATACTACTGGCTGCCAAACGGTCCGCAACCCGTTCCTATTGCAGGCGAAAATGTCGAAGTAGAAACCGCCTACACAGTCACAAACCAAGACAATTTCGACAACAGAGGATTTGTGTTCTCTCCAGACGGATTTACACAAAATCCTGATTTGACTTTGTATCGTGGTATTACCTATGTGTTCGAGATTGATTCTCCAAATCTTCCTATCAGTTTTAGAACCAATAGAATAATTGCACAACCGTGGTCTGCACGAACTTTTTATAGACTGGGAGAATCTGTGCTGTACGAAGGACAAATATATACAGTAAACAATCAACACCGATCTGGATCAACGTTCGAAGAAGATAGACAGTTCTGGGACCTCAATACTCAATTCAATCTTACCAATGAAGTTTCTCAGCAGAATGTAGAAAAGGGCACAATAGAAATCACTCTTAATCAAGAAACTCCAGATTTTCTCTACTATGTAAGCGATAAAGACATCAATGCCAGTGGGTTAATTAGAGTCTATGATATCGAAGAAGCTGCCTTTGTAAATGTAGAACAGGAGATAATAGGCAAAAAGAGTTACCGTTCTGGCAACGGAGTTGAACTATCAAACGGCCAGTTGATCTATTTTATTGGCTCAACCCAGCCTGAATCTTTTGAAACAGGCAATTATTTCATAGAAGGAGTAGGAGACAGCATAACGCTAATTCCTCAGGAAGACCTTACTCTTTCAAGTGCGTTTGTGGAAAATGAACAGATAAGTTTTGACGCAGAAGGATTTGACACAGTTCCTTTTTCGACTGCTATAGGATTTCCGAGAGAAAAAGACTATATTACTGTTAATCGCGCCGCGCTGAACGGCAACCTATGGTCAAAATATAATAGATGGTTTCACAGAGACATAATCGAAAAATCAGCAGAAATTAATCGCACTGCTTTTGATTTAGACCAAACTGATAGAGCGACTAGACCAATTATAGAATTCGAACCAAACCTAAAGCTGATTAATTTTGGTACCGAAGCCAAAAGAGCAGTTGATCTTGTAGATGATTTTACAAGAGATGTATTTTCTACAATTGAAGGCGCAACAGGCTATAATATTGACGGCATTGACCTTGCTCAAGGCATGCGAATACTGTTTTTAGCTGATTCTGATCAAAGAGTAAACGGAAGAATATTTTCGGTAGACTTTATCAATTTCAAAGGTGAAAGACAGATTGCTCTAAGAGACACTGAAGACTCGGAACCTTTGGAAAATCAAACTGTTCTCTGCGGACAAGGAAATACATTTAGCGGCGAACTATTATATTATAACGGCGAAAGCTGGGTTGCAGGACAAAACAAAACAGAAATAAATCAACAGCCTCTGTTTGAACTGTTTAACTGTGACGAAGAATCTCTTGCAGATAAATCTGTTTATCCTTCATCAGACTTTGAAGGTACTGAACTTTTTTCCTATCGTGTAGCAGAAAACGGAGTAGTAGATTCCGAGCTTGGATTTGCAATTTCCTATAGAAGTATTGCAAATGTTGGTGACATTGA
>Ga0209937_1000679_pt1 | contig 10462 bp, 14 predicted proteins | sample SalPon1_B_H2O_MG_FD_185699 | JGI IMG/M metagenome (GOLD analysis project Ga0209937, IMG submission 185699) | Salt pond water microbial communities from South San Francisco under conditions of wetland restoration - Salt Pond MetaG R1_B_H2O_MG... | ecosystem: Environmental > Aquatic > Non-marine... | reverse complement strand
ATCGAGGAGACCCGTGAGGTTGGTACTGAGGAAGAAGAATCTGAGAGTGCTGTTGAAGCACTGATGAAGGCGCTAGGTAAGGGTGTAGAGGAAGATTAACCTTTTCGGTGACTACGAACCCTCCCGTAGTCACTCTGGGGTGGGCTGAGGTTGCAAACTTGGCTCACCCGCTTATATACACTAGGAGGGATACTGGAGGGTATTATGAAGTATTGTAACACGTGTAAAAAAGACAAGCCTCTGAGCGATTTTAACAAGCACAAGAGGATGCGCGATGGTTTAGCTAGTCAGTGCCGAGACTGTAAGAAAATCGCTGACGGCGAGTATCGAGCAGAGAACCCTGAAAAGATCGCTAAGAGTAAAGCCAAGTGCTATCAGAAAAAGAAAGATCAATATAATAAAAAGTCTCTTGAGTGGGTACGAAACAATCCGAAGGCCAGAAAAGAGATTGCAAACAAATCCTATAAAAACAACCGAGAGTCCAAGCTAGCTTATTCTGCTGAATACCGCGCACAAAATAAAAACAAGTACAAGGTTTGGATAAAAGAGTGGGTTAAAAGGAACAGAGACTTAGATCGCGCTAAACATGCTAAACGGAGGGCTGCAAAGTTATCCGCCACCCCTGATTGGCTATCAAGAGATCAACTTTACGAAATACAAAATTTTTACTCTTTGGCGAGAGATTGTGAAGTAATCACAGGGGAATCCTACCATGTAGATCACATCATCCCCTTGCAAGGTAAAATCATTTCAGGTTTGCATGTGCCTTGGAACCTCCAAGTGTTACCTTCCGACCTTAATCAAAGTAAGAGCAATAAGTATGACCCCGACCTTTACGGCTCAAGATTTAAGGGACCTACCCGACGATCAGGTTAAACAAGCCCTAAGTCAGCTAAGCCCTGCCCAGATTAAGGAACTTCAGTATGACTGGAAATTTTGGGCTAGACCTGACCAACTAGAGCCGGATGGTGACTGGAACAACTGGTTCATTTGTGCGGGGCGCGGATATGGCAAGACTCGAGCTGGTGTAGAGTGGGTTCGAGAGCAAGTTAAGTCGGGTAAAAAACGTATTGCCGCTATTGCGTCAACCAACTCAGACATCCTCCGTGTTATGATTAAAGGTGAGTCAGGTTTCCTTAATGTTTGCCACAAGAATGACAAGACACACAAAGGTAAACTGATAGGGTTTCCTCACTGGTCTCCCACTAAAAGAACCTTATCTTGGCACAAAGACGGTGATCACACTAAAGCTGAGGTAGCTACAGTAGAATTCTTCTCTAGTGAGGAACCCGAACGCTTGCGTGGCCCTCAATATGAATGTGCTTGGTGTGACGAGTTGGCTGCGTGGAATAATGCTGAAGATACTTGGGACATGGCGCAGTTTGGTTTGCGTCTAGGTAAGCATCCAAGGGTTTGCATTACCACCACACCAAAGTCAACTGCATTAGTCCGTAGGTTGATGAAAGACCCTAAAACTTGTGTTACTACGGGGTCTACATTTGATAATGCTGCCAACCTTGCCGAAACATTTGTCCAAGCAGTCAAAGACCAGTATGAAGGTACTCGTCTAGGACGCCAAGAACTCTACGCAGAGGTGTTGCTTGAGAACGAAGGGGCACTCTGGACAGCAGACATGATTGATGCCTGTCAGGTCTCTAGAGATGATGTTCCTGAAATAGTCCGCAAGGTTGTTGCTGTTGACCCTGCTGTAAGCGCCAACGTCGAATCGGACTCCACTGGTATTGTGGTTGCTGGGATTGACATCAACGGCAAGGCATATGTCCTTGGGGACTACACCTTCAAGGCTTCCCCTGAGACTTGGGCCAATAAAGTTGCCGATCTTTACCACGAGTTTGAGTGCTCTAGAATCGTCTACGAGAGTAACCAAGGTAAAGACCTTATACCCTCCCTCTTCAAAACTGTTGACCCGAATCTGCCGCTCAAAGGTGTTCACGCAAGTAACGCTAAGATCGCCAGAGCAGAGCCTGTGAGCGCCCTGTATGAGCAAGGTAAGGTATTCCACGTCAGGAACCCTGAAGACGCTGACGCAAGCCTCACAGAGCTTGAAACACAGATGACCACCTATGAGCCAATGGGTCGTCACAAATCTCCTGACCGATATGATGCTATGGTGTGGGCACTTACTGAGTTGATGCTCAAAGGGGTCTCAAGACCGAAACTCAAGTTAGCTTACTCTAATGCTGAATCCCTAAACAACTTCGCAAGGTAATCTTAATGGCTTCTGAAAAGAAACTTTCTAAAACCGAAGGCATGAAGACCCTTGGGGTTGCTGGGCAGAATGTAAGCAACGGCAACATCCGTTCTGATGAGTTCCTTCCTGAGTTGAAGGGTCAAAGGGCTATCCGCAAGTTCACTGAAATGCGTGACAATGACCCTACCATCGGCGCAGCTATGTATGCTGTTGAGCAGATGCTCAGGGATGTGAAAATCAAGGTAAAACCTGCGGACCCTGACTCCGAGGGTGCCAAGAGAGAAGCCGATTTTGTAGAGAGTGTCCTTGAGGATATGGACCACACTCTTGATGACCATATTAGTGAAGCCCTTGGGCACTTGACCTATGGCTTCTCTTGGTTTGAGGTTGTGTATAAGAGGCGTATCGGCCCCACTGAAACCAACCCTAAGAAGCACTCCAAGTTTACTGATGGCCGTATTGGTGTCCGTAAGATTGCACCTCGTGCCCCTTGGACTATCTCTAAGTTTGACGTAGACCGTAAGACAGGTGATGTACTAGGGGTTCACCAACGTCAAGCTCGTATGGGTGGAGAAAACTACATCCCCCTTCGCAAGAGCCTCTACTACCACACTACTGCCATCAATGGTGATCCATCTGGTCGTAGTATTCTACGCAATGCTTACACGGCTTATGAGCGACTTAAGAACATCCAACAGTATGAAGCTATTGGTATTGAGCGTGAACTGGCAGGTGTTCCAGTCCTGACAATCCCTGCTGATTATCTCTCCGAGGATGCCACTGACGAACAGAAAGCCGTTAGGAAAGAACTTGAGCGTATCGGTAGAGACCTGAAGTTCAATGACCAAGGTTATGTGATCCTCCCAAGTGATACTTACACGGATTCTGAAGGGAAACCTAGTAACCACAAACTCATGGACTTCAAACTGGCTGCTTCTGAGGGGTCTCGAAACATTGACCTTGATCCCGTCATTAAGCGTTATCAGCACGACATTGCCCGGAGTTTCCTGACGGAATTTATCATGTTGGGGGTTGATGGTGGCTCCTATGCTCTGTCCAAAAGCAAGACTGATCTCTTCCTCAGGGCACTTGAAAGCTACATCCAGTCCATTGTCGATGTTCTCAACCGTCAGCTTGTTGAACGCCTCTGGCAGTTGAATGGCCTTGACTACAGCTTGATGCCGAAGATTACTGCTGGTGACATTGCACCCCACGACTTGAAGGAACTCGGGTCTTACCTAAGGAACCTCAACGGTGCTGACATTTCCCTTGCTGACCAGACAGACATCGTTGATTCCTTGCTAGAGAATGCTGAACTCCCCGCCCTTGACCGTGATACTTACGAAGAATCCCGTAAGAGGGCACGCCGGACAGAATCAGCCCGTGCAGACTATTACGACGATGATACCGCCCCCGGTGACGGTTCCCAAGAAACCGAAGATGATGAGGAAAACTCTGTCGGTGGTAACGCAGGGGACGAATAGGAGACTTTATGACTAAATATATTCACCTGCAAGACATGCTGTTCAATCAGCCTCACCTCTGCACACCACAATATGCTGAGACTGTTCTTAGTGTTGTTGGTGACAAACTCGGGGTTGATACTTCAGCCTTTGGCGTCAGTGGGGAAGAAAAAGAGAACCGCAACCCCAATATGGTTGGTGACACCTACGTTATGCCCATCATTGGCTCTATGGTTCATCGTGGTGGTTCTCTTGATGCCTTGTCAGGTATCCAATCCTACCAGTCGATCCAGAGTGAACTACAAGAGGCTATCGACAACCCTTCGGTAAAGCAAGTAGTTCTGGACATTGACAGCCCCGGTGGTTCTGTTGCTGGTGCTTTTGACCTCAAGGATTTTATCAGCGAGGCAAAGGAAAAGAAGCCAATCTATGCTATGGCTAGGGACAACATGTGTTCTGCGGCTTACTTAATTGGTTCTGCTGCCACTGAGGTCTATGCTACCCAGACAGCTCAAGTTGGTTCTATCGGGGTTGTGGCAATGCACATGGACCAGTCGGAAGCCAACAAGAAGCAAGGCGTAAAGCCGACTTTTATTTATGCAGGTGATTACAAGACAGCGGGCAACCCTCACGAGAAACTGGAGGGCGATGCCCTTGAGTATCTCAAGGAGAGTGTTGAAGACGCTTACCAGATGTTTGTCAGTGCAGTCGCGGAGAATCGCGGCCTTGACGAGCAAGCAATCCGTGACACTGAAGCACGGGTTTACCGGGGTGAAAAGGCCGAAGAGATCGGTCTTGTAGATGGGGTTAAATCCTATGACACACTCCTTGAAGAACTCGCCAATAACAGCCAACAGCGAGTTTACTCCTATCAGTCTATCAAAGGTGATAACATGACTAAAGAAAGTGAAAAGCTGGAGGCTGACACCGCTCAGATTTCGGCTGAAGTTGATGCCCTGAAGGCAGAGAACGAGGGCCTTCGTAAAGTCCTTATTGATAATGGCTTCAAGATTACCAAAGACGGTGTTGAAGCCCCTGAGGTAAATCAAGAAACCCCCAAGGAAACCCTTGAAGTGAACGGCAAGGCTGTTGACCTTTCGGCTATGCCCGAAGAAGCCGCTGCCGCCCTAAAGGATATGGTTGCTGCCCAAGAGGACAGCGAACTGGAAGCCAAAGCCAAAGAGATGTTCCCAAACATGGACATTGCTGCGGCTAAAGAGTTTTCTAAGGCAGACTTTTCGGAAGAAGCTATGAGTGCCCTCAAGGCTGCTGATGCCCTTATGGCAGAGCAATTCGAGGAATCTGGTGAGGCGGCTAAGGAAGGGGATATGACTGACCCTACCGAGAAGCTCAACGGGATGATTGCCGACTATATGAAAGAACATAACGTGAACGAGGCGAAGGCCACGGCTGCTGTTATGGAAACCTCTGAAGGCCGCAAGGCTTACAACGAATCGAAGAAAGGGGCCTAAAATATGGCTTACAACAACATTCTTGGTGAAGCAGAAACCTATATCGCAGGTACTGACCTCACTGGTAAACAATACACCTTTGTTACCTCGGATGGTGATGAAGTAACAAACACTGGTGCTGGTGAATCTGCCACTGGTGTTCTCTGGAATGAACCCGTCTCGGGTGATGCCGCTACCGTTGTCCGTGGTGGCGAGGTCAATGTCTACGTAGGAACTGGTGGCCTTTCTGTTGGTAATGAGGTTGCTGCCGATGCCGACGGTAAAGCTGTTACCGCTACTTCTGGTGACGTAATCCTCGGGGAAGCCCGCACCGCTGCCGCTGCTGATGGTCTCGCAACTGTGACCTTCTACCCGGTTGCACAATCGGTTAAAGCATAAGGAATCTGAATAATGGCTTTTGATAATGCACCTAGTGCGGTCCATCTGGACCAAATTCTCACCAACCTGACACTCAACTATGTCACTGACCAAAACTTTATTGCCAACCGGGTTTTCCCTGTTCTGGACGTAGAGTATAAGTCGGACGAGTTCTACAAGTTTGACCCTGATGAGGCCAACCGTGAACTCGATGATGACATGCTGCTGGCACCTCGCACGGAACCGCGCAAGTTTGATGTCTCGCATGGTAAAGGCAGCTACATGGCTAAAGTCCGTGGTCTTGCTTTTGACATTGACACGCAGACAGCGGCTAACGAAGACGAACAACTTAACGTCCGCCAGCGTAAAGCCAACGAACTGATGCACAAGATGATGCTGCGTCGGGACCGTGACTTCCTGAACACCTTTATGACTTCAGGCGTCTGGAGTGAAGACCTCGTAGGCGGTTCTGACTTCACTAAATGGTCTGATACTGCTTCCACCCCTATTGATGATATTCGTCAGTGGAAACGTGACTTCCAGATTCGTAACTATGGGTTCAAGCCCAACAAGATGGTTGTCACTCAGGACGTTCTGGACGAACTGATGGCAAACGCCCAAATCCTTGGTCGTATTAACGGTGGTGCTACTATCGGCAACCCCGCTTTGGTTGATATGACCCTTCTGGCCGGTATCTTCGGTGTTGAGGAGGTTATTGTTGCTGATGCAGTGTCAAACACGGCTGCTGTTGGTTCTGCCGCCGCTAAGGACTACATGGTCAAGAATCAGGTTCTGCTGACGTACACCCCGTCGAGCGTTGGTCTTGAGACTCCTGCTTCGGGCATGATCTTTGCTTGGAACTCGATCCCCGGCACCTCTTGGGGTATCACTATGGAGAGCTTCACCGATGACGCCCTCCGTCGCCAACAGATCGCCGAACAGGTCCAAGGCAAGATGGCCTACGACATGCAAGTTGTCGGTCAGTCGCTTGGCACCTACGCCTCGAACGTGATTTAGAAATAAAGAGGGGCACCTGGTGTTTATCTCTTAGGTGTCCCTCCTCTGACTGAAACCCCGACATAAGAGGTTCTTATGAACACTGTTCAGTACGACCGCCCTTTGTTCGTCCGTAACCGATATAGACCTGTTACTTGGAAAGGCCGCTCTTGGGGTTTTCAAGAGAGGTTTCCTTGGGCAGAACTAGAGGTTCCCTACGAAGTCGTGACAACGCTGTTTAATAGCGACCAACTTTACCACAGTGAAGAACTGGAAGTCAAGAACAAGGTAGGTGATCGCCTAAGTGAACTCAACCCCCACCAACTTGGCAAACTCGTCGCTAACCTTAACAAAGTCGTTAAAGACCGTACAGTGACGGACCACGAGTTTAAGCAAAAGAAGTGTAAGGTCTCTAAGATTGCTGATAAACAACGTGGCCTTATTCGCCAGTGGCTTCGGGCTAACCCTTGGGCCACAGAAGAGTTTTACGCTTACCGGGACCAAGCCTTGGGTGAGTGACCATAAGGAGACTTCTTTTGTCCTTTACCTATGACCCTACGAACCTAGACACAACAACCCCGTCTGGTAGACTCAACAGTGTCCGCCTTTTGATTGGTGACACTGATGTAGACTCTCCTCAAGTCCAAGACGAAGAAGTCACTTTTGCCCTACTAGAAGAGGGTGATAACGTCTACAGCGCTGCTTCATGGGTCGCCAAGACTATTGCCGCTAAGTATGCCCGTTATGTTGATGTAGACCTTGATGGTCAGCTTGCCGAGGACTACTCACAGCTACAGAAGCACTACAGTGGTCTAGCAAAGACCCTCAGCGACCTCGCGGATGAAAAGAAGGCTTCCTTGGGTATCGTAGCTGGTGGTTTGAACTCTCGTGAGGCAGCTATGAATCGTAGGCTCCCTAATCGGCCTAAAGGCTTCTACATTGGTCAGTTTGACAATGATGGTGAGGACAATGGATACCTCTGAAAACGTCAGGTTCCTCGTTACCCGCCGGGGCCGTAATGCTACTTTAGTCCAAGATAACCTTAGTGCTTATGACCCAACCACAGGCACTTATTCCTCTAGTTCTGACCCTGATGAATACACTGTCAAGACTTACATGGCTGATTATAAGCTGGATGAGGTAGATAGTGGCACTGTTATTCTAGGGGACCGTAAGGCAATTATGGCTACGGTAGATAATACAGGTATTGCCTTTCCGAAACCCTCAGTCGGAGATACGATCAAAGGTATTGGTGACACTGTTAAGGTTGTTGATACCCAAGAGATTTTTAACAGCAATACCACAGTTGCCTACATCTGTCAAGTGAGGGAATAGCATGAAAGCCCGTGTCAATAGGTCCTCTCTCCAAGGTAAACAAGAGATGTTGCAGGAGAAGGCTGAGGCCAAGGTTAAGGAGGAACTTAGAGAAATTGCTGAGTACGCAACAGCTTTCTCCCCGGTTGACACAGGGGCTTTCGTAACCTCTTGGTCCCTCAAAAATTCCTACTCTAGTGGTCGGGCAGTTTCTTCTAGAGGTAAGCCTCGCAACCAAAACATTGAGGCTAAACAACAAGAGGGTCTCGGACAGCTTTCTGCCGACATTAACGCTATTAGCATATTTGATACCCCTAGTGTCAGCGGCTCTCCTCTGTTTGTGTTGTCCAACGGCGCACCTCATGCTGATGCAGTGGACGAGAGGCACGACATAATGAGAAGGTTGAGGAACAGATATGGCTGACATTACTAGAGACATTAGGGCCGCTTTGGAAACCAAACTCAACAGTATCTCTGACCTCCCTGATGTTGCTTGGGAAAACTGGAACTTCGACCCTAAATCTAATGAATCCTATGTGGAACCTCGCTTGCTTCCTACCCGACGCGAACCGTCACACACAGGATCAAACCCCCAGATTTACTACCGTGGTTTGTTTGTTGTAGATTGTTATGTCCCTTCAGGTGGTCAGGTTGGCCCTTCAGGCGCAGACACCCTAGCAGAGACGATCATCAACGAATTTGAGGCTACTACAGACATCACTACGGCTAACTGTAATATCCACATCCGTAATGCAGAACGAGAGCAAGGTAGGACTAATGGTTCTCATTATATGGTCCCTGTCCTAATCTCTTGGCAAACCTATCAATAGGAGATAGCACATGGCGTGTCCAGCACAAGGTTCTAGGACCAACTTTTCTTACATCGTAGAGTCCACTGCGGGAACTACCCCCAGTGGCAACTTCCAACAAGCCCCTATCACGGGACATTCTCTTGACCTGACCAAAACAACTGTCACTGGTAATGACATTAGTATTATGGATGAGGTTGAGCGTCATGGTAACAAGAGCGTTGCTGGTGACATTAACGTGGACCTTCGGGCCGAGGTATTTGACCCCCTTCTTGAGAGTGCTTTGCGTAACGTATGGGACTCGGGGAGCCCAAATGTTCTGAAGATTGGTACTACACCCAAGACATTTACCTTTGAGGATGCGGCAGCCGACATTGATCAATACCAACTCTACACGGGTTGCACTGTCAATACCATGAATGTCTCTGTCGCCCCCGATCAGATGGTTACATCTACTTTCGGTATCATGGGTTACGACAAGAGTATTGGTGACACTGGACAGACTGTTGATGATTATGACAGGACCATCCAGCCATTTGATTCTCACTCTGGCAGCATTCTTCTCGGTGATAATGGTTCTACGGGTAGTGCGGCAGAGATCACGTCTTTGGACTTCACTTTGACCAACAATATTGAAAATGCCTTCATTATCGGAGATGACATTACGCAGTGCCTTGTCCGTGGTCGCACTGAGGTTACTGGTTCCTTCAGTATCCACTTCCTTAATGATTCTGCCATGAATCGTTTTCTCAATGAGACCGAGAGTGCGTTGTCGGTTGCTGTTAATGACCCTACGGGTACTAACGAATATAACTTTGTTTTCCCGAGAATCAAGATCAACAGCGCAACTGCACCCCTTGAGGGTCAAGGCATCCGCCTCGTGAACTGTGAGTTCCGTGCCCTTCGGGACAGCACTGAAGATACCTCGTTCTACATTGAGCGCCCCGCATAATACGCCCTAGGAATCCTACTCCGGTAGGTAGGCTGGGGGCTTCTGTCGGGTGAGGTCTCCAGCCACTAAACAAGACGGTAACAGAAAATGTTACACCCGACGACATACTATTAAGATTCACCCGATAACCTAACTAAAGGATACCCGACATGACAAAAGACCATCAAAAGTCTAGTGAAGTTAAGGTGGGGGATATGACGCTCACAGAACTTCTAAAAGCAGTTGATAAGCACCTTAAAGACCAAAAGATGCGTGGTTTTAAATAAAGGATACCCGATATGTCTGACTTAATGAGTCTCACACCCCAAAAAGACACTGTAGTTACTAAACTGGTTGACCCTCGTGATGGTAGCCCTCTTACACACAACAAGAAAGAGATGTGGATTGAGCGTTACCTTCCCCACACGGCTGAGCATAAGCAAGCTCAATATAAGCGCACACAGAAGTACCTCAAGGCTGCACAGAAGTCTAAGAACACTGATGTAGATATTGATCTGTATGAGGCTGAACAAGACCGTGTAGAAGTCATGGCTGAGACTACTGTAGCTTGGCAGATTTACTTCGGTGGCGAGTGGGTAGACCTTACCCCTGAGACTGCTAAAGACATTTACACCAAAGCGTTCTGGATTGTCGAGCAACTTCAGGAAGAGGAGAACTCAGCAGACGTTTTTACGAAGGTCTAGTGTCTCAACTTCTGTCTTGGGCTGAACACGAGTTTAACCTTAACCAGACAGATGACCAAGGCATTAGCGCGAGAGAACATTTAAAACAAGTTGAAAGGTCAGCCGGATACACACCAGAAGGATTGGAAAACCCGACACAATTCCCAAGGTTACTTATGTATCTGTGGCTGGCCTTTTGTAGTTTGAACTCTGCTAGAACTGCTG
>Ga0209937_1000677_pt1 | contig 10477 bp, 4 predicted proteins | sample SalPon1_B_H2O_MG_FD_185699 | JGI IMG/M metagenome (GOLD analysis project Ga0209937, IMG submission 185699) | Salt pond water microbial communities from South San Francisco under conditions of wetland restoration - Salt Pond MetaG R1_B_H2O_MG... | ecosystem: Environmental > Aquatic > Non-marine... | reverse complement strand
AGCATCACAGCGTTCTTTGAGGCCGCAGACCGCTACGAGACCGACTTCCGGTTCACGTTGTGCTTCTCGCATCCGATCGGCCCTGCAGGACAGGAGGAGAAGATCGAGACATTCGCTGCACCTGCGAAGGCGGTGATGGACGCGGTGGGTCGGGACTCATCGTCGTGGCTGCGCACCGATGATGGGCGCATCCTGTTCTACACCTGGCACCCAGATGCACTCCTGGACCGCCTCGGTACGAATCCCTGGTTGGTGACGCGGAGACCAGACCTCGTATCGGACATCGCGGAGGCGTACGACCAGCTGGCGGAGGCCATCGGCGTGGGCGCGGCGTGGATGTACTCGATGCATTACCCCCACGGTCGGAAAGCGTACATCGACGAAGTCATCGAGCAGTTCCCAGCCATCAAGGGGTGGGTGTCCAACTGCGATGAAGTCGAGCAGTGGGACCACATCGCCAACCGAGCCCAGGAGCGGGGCACCGTCTACTCACAGGATGTGTACGGTGACTTCTACGATGGGATGCCGAAGTACGCCTCGTCGGGTGATGGGATCCATCAACACGAGGAACTCGGTTCGGTTGCTGTGGATGAGATCCTCAGAGATGTGCATATCCTTGACCTGTCATACAATTTCCGCACCCAACTTGAACGGGCCATCACACGTGATGCTGACCTGATCAATGTCGCAACCTGGAACGACTATCTGGAGGGGCATCATGTGGCACCGGAGATCAACCACAACTTCGGCTTCGCTCAGCTGCTCCAGTACTACGTGGCGCAGTGGCGAGATATTCCAGAGGATGCCCCTGAGGAGACCGCGATCGCCTTCTTAAAGAAGTACCCATGGGGGGCGACCCCAGACCCCTATGATGTTGAGCTCAATGTCGAGGCGAGGTGTGTGCGGCCAGCGGAAGAGGATCTCATCGAGGTGGTGACGATTCTTGATGCACCCGCCACGGTGCGCATCAACGACCAGCCGGCGGCCAGTGTCACTGCAGGTGTGGACGTGGTGCGCGTGCCGATGGAGCCCGGCTCGGTCACTGTCCGCGTGTTCCGTGACAGCGGTGTGGTCAAACAATTCACAACGCCTGAGTGGATCACGGAGCAGCCGTTCCGCACGGACCGACTCACATACAGCTACTCCAGCGAGCACGAGCGGCTTTCTCACGAGCTGTTCGGGGAGGATGTACCGCGGCATTCCTCACAGCAGTATGTCCAGGATGACGATGGTGTGCCGAATTGGCGACAGAAGGGGATAGAGACGCAGTTGGAATGAGCAATTGAGAGAGTTGCCAAATATGACAGCGATTTGGTGAGCGACGGTCCAGACTTGTGACATCCCCCTGTCGAGATTTCACTCGCTTATCAACAATGATGACTGTTGATTGACTGTAGTGTGTGCTAATGATACATGTAGGAGATACTAGCACACGGAAAGATCAACAAAACCTGGAGCTTGACAATCTGTGCTTGCTGGTAATACAGCATCACATTCTGCGCTAATCATACACTACACCATGGCAAAATATAATTTACTGGTCCTGATCATCAATAATAATGATTAATCACACAAGTCAAGATGATGTGCACATCGCAGTATGGGAATTCGCAATCGCCATGAATGAGGGCGAGCTTGGAAAGCTGCTCGATGACCCCATATTCTCATGGTTTGGTGGTGACCGTCTCACTCCAGTGTTTTCTGAACAATACGTCGAAGAAGCAAGTGGTGCACCGCTACTGGTGATACCGGACACACTTGAACTGTTAGAACTCGAGGGGGTCATCCGGAAAAGGGGCGTAGATTTTGATTCGGTCTACACGGCAGAGGGCGTACCAATCCATCTAGATATGCCCGAACTACGTGGAATTGACACAGTTTGGAGCCCCACACTTCTGCCTCAATCGGCGGAAATCACGGACGCCTGGCCTGAATACACCGACAGAAAGGCTAGCGAATTGGATACACTGATGCGTGCGATTGTATCTTCTGAAGAAGCCAACGAGCACAGCAGAGAGATACGGCGGGCGGGGTTAGATCGTTACGGATATGACGATATCATTCGATCGGTCGAGAGAGAGCCGGCTAGCCTCAGGAAAATTGTGGCTCGAAAAACTAAATCGAATCAGTAGCGTTGAAGTTATAATATTTCCAACTCCGCGAGGTTCAGCCTCGAAACTAACGCATCGGTTTCACTCCCGGGAATCGGACGTCTCTGTCGCAGGGAAAACAATCTTTCATAGAGAATCCGACCTGTAGATGTTCCCAGATTCGGTGCAGCCGACGAGCTGATCAAGAACCCCTACCGGACGCTCATATCCCGCGGCCTGCAGTGGTGCTACCTGTACGTCTGTGACCCGCAGCTGGAGGCGTACCTCCGCCGGCGGATCGCGAGGATGCAGAGCTGAGCGGCTGCGGTCGCTCGATCGACCATCGGCCGATATGAATCCACACCGCGACGGGGATAGGGATTTATGATGTCACTGCAGGGTGTCATAGTATGAGACAGTCACCGTGGATGACATGCTTTGGTGGGTTGGTGACGGGCCACCGGGAGGGGTGGTGAATGCCGCCATCGCTCTACGATGCGTGTGAGCCGCACGCGGATGTGCTGGCGGGACGGCTCCAGGAGGACCAGTTCGCGGCGAGCCTCGCAACGGTTGCACATTCACCGGCTGAAGCAGCTCCTGTCTACCGGGATGCGACGCAGTTCTTCGATATGACGTACCCAACTGACGGGCTGCGGACACTTTTGAGTAATCTCGCGGGACGGTTCCTCGCCGCTGGCGGATACGATAGCGGCGGGTACTCCAGCAGTATTCTTTGTCTGGATACCCGCTTCGGTGGGGGCAAGACCCATGACCTCATCGCCTCGTACCACCTCGCCAACAATCCGACCGATATTGGCGATCTCAGTCGTCATCTCGTAGGAAGTGGGGAGGACCTCGGTGCTGCTTATGTGGATGCGGTAGTTCAGGGTCTTGATGTCGACATCTCCGTCTTCGTTGGGGGTCACGTCGACGCCCGGAATGCCCGTAGCGATAGGTCAGACCCGAACGCTCCGAATACGCGGACGATGTGGGGTGAGATCGCTTATCAGCTGTACGGGCTTGATGGCTATGAGTATCTCAAAGAGTACGATCAGGACCGAAACGCGCCTGGTGGAAACACGCTGAAGGGACTGTTCGAGCTTGGTGACGGTCCTGCCCTCGTCCTTATCGACGAAATTGCAGCCTACCTCGAGGCGGCGTCTGCGGTCGAAGTCGGGGACGCGACGCTGGCCAGTCAGAGCCTGAGCTTCGTTCTCTCACTCCTCGAAACCGCGTCGGAGGTCGGTGAGGTCACGGTCGTCTACAGTATCGCAGACACTGCCTTCGAGGAGGAAGCTGAGGAGGTCCGCACCCTGATCGACGAACTCAATCAGATCGGTCGTCGACAGCACAAAACCGTCACTCCAACGTCACAAAACGAGGTGGGACAGGTTCTCCAGCACCGGCTCTTCAAAAATATCGAAAGAGATCAGGCGGGGAAGCTCGCGGAGTCATACTTCCAGTACTACGCTGACAGCGACCGGCAGTTCCCCCAAGAGGCGACGGACGCCAGCTTCGTGGAGCGGCTGAAACGCGAGTACCCGTTCCATCCGACAACTATTGATACGCTTACAGAAAAAATCGATACGATTCCAAAGTTCCAGCGAACTCGGGGCGCGCTGAAGCTCCTCGCTCGAGCGGTCTACCACCTTTGGAACCACCATCCCAGCCACTACGACCGCCACTGGATTCGACTCTACGACCTCACGCCCGCTGACAACGCTCCCGATGGGAGTATCGACTCGACGCTTCGGGAGACGCTGTTCGAGTTCGTCGACTTGAGCTCCGCGGTTACGGCGGACATCTTCAGTGACGATAGCACAGCACACGCGCAGCTCGAGGATCGGAGGTGGGTTGAGAAGGGTATCCCACCACTCGGCAGCCATCTGACGACCACCGTCTTGTGGCACAGTCTCGCCTACGGGGAGCAGGCAACCGGTCTCACCCGCGCGGAGATGAACGCCGCACTCGGCCATCCTGAGGTCCGTTTCGACAACTACGATTCGGCGCTGGAAGCCCTTGCCGGCGGCGATATGAATGTCGCGTGTTACTATTTCTACGACGAGGAACGGGTCCGGTTCAAGTCCGATCCGAACCTCATCCGTATCATCAATCAGCGGGTGGACAACACGCCCGACGCGCAAGCTAGGAATCGATTCGAATCCCGACTGGAGAACTCCGAAATCGGAACTGGCGGCTTCAAGACCGTCGTCTTCCCTGAGTCACCAGCCGACCTCCCGGACAAGGTCTCCAAGCCGCAGCTTGCGGTGATGCACATGGATACCGCTCCCGTCTCGGATGGCGGGAGTGGGATTCCTGAGAAGATCCAGACGCTGTACCTGAAATCCGCGTCCAAGCATGGCGGCGAGACCCAGAGCCGGGTCTACAAGAACTACGTCCTATTCCTCGCCCCCGACAAGGAACGCATCCAGGGTGCAATCGACGAGGCACGTCAGCTGGAAGCCATCGAGGCACTCCTTGACGATTCCCAACAGACAGCCGACCTCTCCAACGAGCAGATCGAAGAGCTCCGTGAGCGCCGTGACCAGACGCACGGACTCTTGGGTGAACTCGTCCGCGGGGTTTACCGTCACCTGTACTACGTTGACCGAGACGGCCTGACGCATCTAGCGATAAATGCTACGGAAGCGAACGGTGGTACGACGCTCGTGAACGCCGTCGAGGAAACACTTGAGGACCGGCTGATCCGCGCCGATGCGGGACCGAAGGGAGTCGCGTTCTTCAAACAGAAGCTCTGGCAGCAGACCCAGGACAGCATGACCACCGAACAGCTGGTCACGCAGTTCGCGAAGAGGCCTGGGCTTCCGTATCTCCTCAATACCAAGCCGCTTCGGAAGACGATAGCGAAGATGGTCGACGATGCTGGCTACACCTATTGGGATAGCACTGCCGGCGAAAACGGCCTCGCGTACTGGGACGGCGACGAGGATGACCATCCTGAGAACTGGCGGAAGGCCAATCCACTCTCCGGTTCGCAGGACGTCCGCACGAGTATTCATGATTCGGACGTCAAAATCGGCAACGAGTACGTCGTCTACACCGATATCAACGCGCTCCTCGACGTCCACCATGACATCATCCGACCTCCAGAGACCGAAGAGACGACGTGTGCAGAGCCGGGGTGTGAGGTCGAAGTCGATGAAGAAGGAGAGTACTGCTCTGAGCACGAGCCGGATGACCTCGAGTGTACCAACTGCGGGAAGACGGTCGCGAGTCAGAGCGAACTGAACCCCCGTGGGCTCTGTGTTGAGTGTGCGCAGCCGCAAGACTGGGAGCAGTCGACGAGCGTGATGGCGGCCTCTAGAGCCTTCAACGAGGTTCGGACGCATGCTCTCGGGAAATCCCTCTCGGGTAGCGACCCTGGAATCGACCGCGTCACCATCGAAGTAGGAGGCGACGACCAGCTGTCGAAAGGGTCGTTCATCGCCCAACGACAGGCGTTGAAACAAAGAAAGGGCAGCGTCTCGATACGAATGCGGTACAAGACGGAGTCGTCGGCCGGGGCGTCATACCAAGCCACGTTCGCTGGCGGTATTGACAAGTTCTCTCGTGTGACGAACCAACCAGATCCGTTTGACGGCGCGCCCCTCGTCGAACTGAAGTTCCGCATCGAACTGAACAATCCGGAGCCGGTCACGAACGCAAAGGAAGATCTGCTCGCGGAGCTTCAGGACGAACTCGGATCAACGAACATCGACGTGAAAGTTCAAGCGCGAGGACCAGTCGAAGTGCCCGCAGAGGTTCAGCAATGACATCCCACCCTACCCCTGACGCAGACGCGCCGCCAACACTCGGCCCCGAATACGAAACCATCGGAGCGGGTCAGTTCGGCAGCAGCGTCTACGGGGGCCGTCCGACCTTCGCGCTCGTCCGTCGGGACGACGCCGACGGTGCATCACTGACGCTGTACGAGCTGTTGCCCGAGGCGCAGGCTTCCGCTCGTCGCGACCGTCTCCAGCGTGGAAATCCCAACCGAGGTCTCGTGACAGAAGCGTTCGAATCGGTATTCGGAGCGTCAGCCGATCCGGCGGTCGACGGATGGGAGTGGGACGACTGGACGGCGGTGAAAGTCACGCGACTGTCGGAGAGCCGACTCCGCTCTATCCTCACGCTGATACGGGAGACGCTTCGTGGAGCAGACCTAGACGAGTCTGTTCTGACCGCTGGCGGTGCTGTCGAGGTGTTCCTCCCCGAGACGGTCGGCGTTCGACTGGCACTGGGCTTCCTCGGTGTGAAGCCCATCCAGCGGGTCGACCGGATGCGGGCGTTCTGCCGTGGTGTCGCCCGAATGAGTGACGAAGAGTGCTACTACTGGCACGCGAAGTGTCGATCACCGTCGAGTCCAAACGGCGAGAAAGCACTGCGAACTTTACTGACTAATCACATCAAATAACCATGACGAATCCAAAGGAACCGAGTGAGCATAACAGCGACCTAAAGCCACTTTTGATTGAAGGCGAACTTCCACTCAAAGCTGTAGGTATTGAGAATCTTAAAGAAGCGAACCCGAAACATATGCCCCCTCACCGCTATTTACATCCGTGGTTCGCCCGACGCCCCACATCCGCATCTCGGTTGGCAATATTAGGATCGATATTGCCCTCCGAGGTAGAGTCGGATGATCTGTTGAGGTGGATGCAGATCGGGCCAAACAGTAAAATCGACCAATCCATTGCCGAGTACGTCGAGCAAAAAAAAGCCAGAGAGTCTGAGCGAGACGGTAGCTTAGGGGAACATTATGGATACCCCCGTCCATTCACGCAATCACCCACTGAAACGGAGCGTAATGAGATTCATCGGCTTCTTCGTAGCCACTGGGGAGATGAGTTACCAACTGTATTAGATCCAACAGCAGGTGGGGGTGTGATTCCGTTTGAGTCGCTCAGATACGGGCTTCCAACGAAAGCAAACGAGCTTAATCCCGTACCATCGATGATTCTAAAGGTATTACTTGAATTTGCTCCCGAGGTGGGGTCGATTCGGGAAGAAGCAGATATATACGGCAAAAAAATACGAGAGCGGGCAAAGTCGAAACTAGAGCCCTACTACCCCAGTACTCAAAATGGAGAAAAAATCGACAGTTACGTTGCCACCTATAGTGTTGATTGTCCAACTTGCGGATGCGATATTCCATTGGTCCCTAAGTGGTGGATCAGAAACCCTAAAAGTGGGAATGGAGTTGTTGCAAAACCAAGCGTACAGAATGGCAATGTTAGCTTTGAGTGTCTTATTGAACCTTCTTCGGAAGACCTCGAAGATTTCGACCCATCAGAAGGAACGGTGTCGCGCGGAGGAGACGCCCAATGTATTGACTGTGGTGTTGTATACGAAAGCGATGATATTCAAGAAGAATTTAGAAATGGGAACTTCGAGCATCTAATCTATTGTGTCAAGTATCGAAAACCGAGTGGCGGCTCGGGTTACCGCGCTCCTTGTGAGGAAGACCAAGTCGCGATGGAAAAGGCCGAAGAGCGGATTAGTAATGACTACCGGCTGTCTTCTTTACTGAATACGGAAGTTCCTGACGGGCAGGAGACGGCTCGAACTAAACGGCACGGAATCGATCAGTGGCGAGATATGTTTTCTCCGCGTCAACTGGTATCCCATATTGAATATCTCAGGGCTGTTGAATACTATAAAGACGAATTGTACGAGTGGTGTGAAGAATATAAAGTTGAAGCCTTGCTTACGCTCTTTACACTGACCGCGAGCAAGATGGTTGAGTATAATTCACGTCTGGCCTCTTGGCATATGGGGAAGGGGTATCCAGACCACATTTTTAAACGGAATGATTTTGCGTTCCAGCGAGTATATGTTGACAATAATATGTCTGTTGGGAGTATGGGCCACGAGTCTCACTTCGACAAAATTGTCGACTCATATGAAGAGATAATTCAACTGTTGCCTGAAAATACTCCAAAAGGAGAAGTCACAAACCGTGATGCTGCCGATCTTGATCTTGCTGATGAGAGTGTTCAAGCGGTTGTAGTCGATCCTCCTTATTATAGCAGTATTATGTACGCAGAGCTGTCAGACGTGTTTTATGTATGGATGAGGGAGTATCTATCAGATACTTTCCCGGAATTCTTCCAAGGCAAGCTGACTGATAAACAGAATGAAGCGGTAGCAAACCCTGGGCGCTTCAGTGAAATTGCTGGAAACGGAACATCGAAGAAGGGCTTAGCTAATGAATATTACGAGAGCAAGATGAGCGACATTTTCTCGGAATTGTATCGGGTCCTTGAGCCAGGAGGTGTGATGACGGTCATGTTCACGCACAAAGAGACAGATGCCTGGGACACTCTGACGATGTCTCTTATAAACTCAGGCTTCACGATAACATCTACTCACCCCATCACAAGCGAGATGCCTCAGCGTGCAGGAATGAGAAACAGTGCCTCTGCTGACAGCACATTGCTTCTTACGGGAAGAAAGCCGATCACAGAACGGGATGAGCAAAACACTTTAGCGACTCTCTGGAGCGATGTGGAGTCTGATACCCGAAGCGCTGCAAAGTCGGCTGCTCGTGACCTGATAGACTCTGGCCTGAGCCTGACAAAGACAGATGTGATAATCAGTGCGTTCGGACCAACACTACGCGTCTTCGCGGATGCATATCCTGTTGTGGACGATGAGGACAAGGAAGTAAAGCCTCGACGTGCGCTTGAACAAGCGCGAGAAGCAGTGACACAGGTTCTCGTGGAAGAATATCTAGACGTCGAGGGAATTGAGGATCTTGATGATGTCTCAGAGTGGTATATCCTCAGTTGGCTTGTCCATGAGGCCGAGACATTCTCTTACGACGAAGGTCACCAACTTGGATTGGGGATCGGTGTTGACATTGACGAGATTAAACGAAGTACGAAAACGTGGCGGAAGAGCGGTGAGGATATGAGCCTCCGAAGTCATTCAGGTCGTGTTCAAAGCATTGAGAAAAAGCCTGAGAACCGCTCCAGTCATACACCGGTGAATCCTGATAGCCTCTCGTTCGGCCTAGCCTTGGACAAGATTCACGCCGCGATGCACGTCTATGATGTCCAAGGAGAGAGCGCCTGTTGTGACTGGCTCCGCGAGCGAAACTTCGACTCGGATTCGACGTTCAAGGCGACGCTCAAGGCACTACTTCAGGTTCTTCCCCATGACCACGAAGATTGGGTACTCGCTCGTGATATTGCTGTTGGACGGACGAGAGACGTTCTCAACCTGGAATTTAGTCCTAATGTATTCGCAGAGGACAATGAGCGGACTCAGCAAACCGGGTTCGATGACTACTAACTTAGGAATTTAATTAAATTCCAATTCCCCAACATATATTATCATGCCAACGTCGAATTGAAATTCGACATACCACTATGTCGACATTGCCAGATCGAACTTGGTCTTCAATCTACGAGAGCAAGCCCACTGCCGGTGGAATATATCTCGTTGATGAATTCTACGTGCCTGCACTCCAGCGGTCCATCCGCTACGATCGCGTCGCGGGGTACTTCTCTAGTAGCGCGCTCGCGGTGGCGTCTCGCGGTATCGACGCGCTCCTCGAGAACGACGGCGAGATGCGACTCGTCGTCGGAACTGAACTCTACTCCACTGATCGCCCAGTTTTCGAGGCACTCACTGATGAACTGGCCGACTCGATGGAAGAACTGGAGGACGAGCAGTTGGACGCACAACTCCAGCTCCTCGCCCGACTCCTCAGGGGGGGCCGTCTACGGATCAAGATCGCGGTCCCCCGTGAGGGCTCCTGGCGGATCTTCCACCCGAAGATGGGAATCTTCCACGACGACGATGGGAACGCGCTCTCGTTCGAAGGGAGCGTGAACGAGACCGTCGGTGGCTGGAAGAACAACTACGAACGATTCAAAGTCCACCGCTCGTGGGTCGACCAACAGTCGACGTACCTCGATGGCGACATCGATACCTTCGAGCGATTCTGGGAAAATGAGCATCCCTACGTTGAGGTGTATGACCTCCCCGAAGCCATCGAGAAGGAGCTCATCGACTGGAAGGATCCGGACTCGCAAACGAAACTCGAGGAAGCGATTCAGATCGCCCGAGGAGAGGCACCGCCGACGGAGCGCGACACGGCGAATATCATCGCCGACGGGCATCTCTCTCCCGGGGGGCTTGCGCTCGCCGAGGAAGGCTGCACGATTACGCCTTGGCCCCACCAGCGCGTCGTCTCCGACACGCTGGTCAGCACCTATCCGAATAGCTTCCTGCTGTGTGACGAGGTCGGCCTCGGAAAGACCATCGAGGCTGGCCTGACACTCTCCCGCCTTGGGCTGACCGGCGAGCTCGAGACGGGACTGTTGCTGGTCCCAGCGAGCCTCACTGTCCAGTGGCAGGAGGAGTTGTGGGAGAAGTTC
>Ga0209937_1000676_pt1 | contig 10479 bp, 10 predicted proteins | sample SalPon1_B_H2O_MG_FD_185699 | JGI IMG/M metagenome (GOLD analysis project Ga0209937, IMG submission 185699) | Salt pond water microbial communities from South San Francisco under conditions of wetland restoration - Salt Pond MetaG R1_B_H2O_MG... | ecosystem: Environmental > Aquatic > Non-marine... | reverse complement strand
ACGGTATCTCTGTCCTGCCTTACATGGGTGGTACTTACAAACAAGCACCTTTTGAGGACATCACACAAGAGCAGTACGAAATCATGGAATCTGCGCTTGATGAGATTGACTTGACACAAGTGCGAGAGACAGAAGATAATACTGACTTGACTGGAGAGGTTGCGTGTGGCGCAGACGGTTGTGTTGTAACGTAACATGAGGAAGGCTTGGGAGTATTGGTGCAAGGCAATAGGCACCAAAGCATACTCTGATAGCCGCAAGGCAGATGTGGTAACTCTGATCCGCACAGCTTGGGTCATCCTCCACATTCTCACTTGCCTAGCTATCATTGCTAACGCTATTGCCAACCACGGACTTGCAGGGTTGATGGGTCTTTGATACTATGCGCTTTAACGCATAAACAACCAGTATGCGGTTTAGGCCATAACCAATCATGTTAGAAAATCAGTGTAATCGGCGGAGTTTTGAGTATGAAATTGATTGAATATGGGGCTAACGCTGTTAGTGACTACGACTTTGACGTAAGGCGTAAGCCTGAGACTTTTTATCGGTACGCTTACCTAAACTTGGTTTGCATCGAGGACAGATCGTTGCTGGGCTTTGAGATTGACCAGTCAAGGTCTACATATTTTTGTTTAGGAGCGCAGTTTGGCGGTGATTCTTTCTTCAGGATCAGCGGTAACATCTGGAAGGTAGGCTTTGACTTTTGTGTTTGGGGGTACGCTTAATATGTTAGATGTAAAATTATTACTACCAGAGGCTATGGTGCCAAACAAGGCTAGTCCCGGCGCTGCTGGGTGGGATTTATACTCTGCTGAGAGCGTCACTATCCGCGCAGGTAAATGGTTAGCTGTAGAGACAGGTGTAGCTGTGTCTTTACCTATAGACCATGTGGGACTTATCTGGCCTAGAAGTGGACTATCTGTTAAGTACGGTATTGACGTGCTGGCTGGTGTGATAGACTCTGACTATCGGGGTGGTATTGCTGTTGTACTAGCTAATCACGGCACTGAGCCTTTCAAGGTAGACATGAACATGGGGATTGCTCAGTTAGTTGTGCAAAAACACGAGATTACTCAGTTGCAAGTTGTCAGCGAGCTAGGTAGAACACACAGAGGTGTCAGAGGATTTGGCAGTACAGGAGTATAAATAATGAGTAAGGTGTACACAGACGATAACTTTATGTACCACAACTGCCCAGATGCAAATATAGCGTCTTGGCAGAATCAGTTGATAGACGAGTACGATTTAGACTATGCTCCCGGAAACCGCCCTTACATTGGGGCTACAGATGAACAAATATCTGCTGCTTACAGAATAGCAGACAAAAAGCGAAGGGAGACTGTGCTAGACAATCTATTTTCCCGCAAGGAAAAGCCTCAAGAAAGAATCTGTATTGACGATGCTACACCAGAACAGTGGGATGCTATTGACAGGGCGACAGAGAAGTATCGAGCTGAATCTGATTCAGTTGATTGGAGTATAGCACCGAGCTGGGCTAATTACTGGGCTATGGATGATGACGGCGCAGCATTTTGGTATGAGAATAGACCTACATGCGATCACAAAGACGGCGCTTGGAATGATTTTTCTGATTGGTCAAATGATCCAGCCGAAGATGGGACTAGGATAGGAGATGCGCCTCGATTCCGTAAAAACCCTAACTCGTGGAAGGAATCTCTTGTAACCAGACCTGAGAAAGCACTAGACGAAATGGTTAGAGACGCAGAAGAACTTGATCTTTACGATGATGAGATAGTCCGAAATCTAAATGCTGAAGCTGAGAAAGAAAAGGCTAGGGATAAGATGATTGGTGGCGACCACTATCGGCAAGGTGGCATACAGCCTATCGAGTACATCCACGCTAACAACCTTAGTTTCTGTGAAGGCAACGTAGTAAAATATGTCACACGCTGGCGGCATAAAGACGGACTAAAAGACTTGGAGAAGGCCAAGCACTACATTGAGCTACTAATGGAGCTGGAAGATGATTACTGATTCATTTGTGGAGCGCTTGAAGCAACTAGAAGGGTTCAAGGACAAGCCTTACTTTGACACTGTTGGGAAGGTGACTATCGGCTACGGACGTAACCTAGAGGCTAACCCACTGACAATCAATGAAGTCAGAGCCTTGATGAATAGAGTCAAGTGGAACTCACGCAAAGATGCTGAGGACTGGGCAGAGATGCTTATGAAGCAAGACCTAGCGCGTATTTCTGAAGAGTTAGAGAGTAAACTAGGCATCTGGCCTATGTGCAGCAAGTCAGAGCAGATTGTCCTGCTAGACATGGCCTACAATGTCGGTGTTCCATCACTGCTAAACTTCAAGGGAATGTTAGACGCGATTGACAACGATAACCTAACGCTTGCTGCCTACGAGTGCCTTAACTCTAAGTACGCAACGACTGTAAAGACTCGCGCTATTGCTAATGCCAAGATGCTGGCAGAGACAGAGGGTAACTTTGAGGCTGCTATGGAGATGTTGCAAAACAACCAACCAAGTATCTTTGAAGTTCTAGTAGAGCACACATAAAAAACCCGGCGGATGCCGGGTAAAAGGTTAATTAGTCGGGGCGCTTCATGCGCCCTTCTTTTTGTACTCTCGCATGATCTTCTCACCTGATCGACCAACCACATAGCCGCCGAGTCCTACGCTTAACAAGCTCCACGCCTGTTCTGGCATATCAAACATTACAGAAGTGCCAAAGATAGCGTCTAGGTAAGGTGCGATAATAAAGTTGTTACCTATCATCACAGCAAACATAATCATTACTAAAGGACGCCAAGCAGAAGTAATCCAATGCTCAGACTTAGCCTCAGAAACAACAACGTCACGAGCAACTTGCTGTGCTGTCTGTTCGTGTTCTAGCATGGCAAGGCGCAACTCTTGAGCAGCCTGAGCAGCTTGATCCTTGTCTTCAAAGAACCGGCCAAGTACGTTGTCTACTGCTTTGCCTAACCCTGCACCTAGAAGTTGCTGTATCATCTGTCTGCCTTATCATCTAGTTTAGAAAGGATCTGTCGGATTAGCGCTTTAACCTCGACCATATCATCACGGTAATCATCACGACGAACATACGTCTCTGTAGCGTGGCGCTCCATCTCTGACATATCCGACTGGAGACGCTTAACTGCTTGCCAGATGGTGTTCATCCACCAACCCATGCCCATGAGGACAACAGATAAAAGTACGTTGATAATTAGTGTTGGTTCCATGTTACTTTTCCTTTGCACCGAACAGCCTATCTAACACGGCTGTCTGTTGTTCTATTGTATACTCTTGCCACTTTAGTATCTCTTCTATGCTGCGACCACAGCCGATGCAAACAAAGTCACTATCAAGAGTACAGATGTCTACGCAAGGGCTTAAATTATCAGATGAGCCAGCCATCTGCTAGCACCTTTGCCTGATCTCGAAGAGCGGAGTGGTTGTCCGCATCAGGGCTGCCGTTGCGAATAGCAGCAATTTCTGATCCGTATGTCGGGTATTTAGTGCAGATAACTGCTTCAATAATCTCATCACGATTAGCAGTCTTCTTGACTACAGCCTCTTCACACTGCCATTGGGTTGTTGGTTCTTCTTCATCAACACCCTGTACAGTAACTTCTTCGTGATCCCAATGGATGCGAAGTTTGTTTCCGATTACTTGGTAGTCTTCTAGCTTGTCTTTAGAAGTGACTCGCATCTTTGAATCTCCTTAATTGCTTCTTTACTTTGCTCAACTCTGCTCCAAACTGGCCGAGTCACATTATCGTACCAATATCGCTTTGCCTGCACATGCTTGCACCACCCCCAATATGAACCCATACCGTTAGCTATCTGGTAATGTGTCATCTGTTTTGGGGACTTTGTGATATTGTTCTTTTTGTTCTTTATTCCGTCTGCTATGGATTTTCTAAGCCTAGTTCCATCACTCTTGAAAACATAGCCTACAAAATCTAAACCCCTGTCATCTATTGGGAACACCTGCCAATCTGGTTTAATGTCAAGGCAGTACTCACAGTTTAACTTTGAGAATATTTGTTTTCTTAACCTGTGCGCCTCGTAAGAAGAGTTAGCCAAAAGAACTATATCGTCACAATACCTAAAGTATCCGTAGAGCTTTAGTTCCTGCTTCACCCACCAATCAAACCTGTGAAGATATATGTTTCCAAAGTATTGACTAGTGTAATTACCTATTGGTATGCCGTCGCCGCTGTCTATGATGTTATCTAGAAGCCACAAAGCATGAGGGCATTTTATCCTGCGACGTATCTCTTTTTTCAGTATATCGTGGTTTACGTTAGGGTAATACTTGTGTATGTCAAACTTCAGAGCATATAATCCGGAATTACCTTTAACGTACTTTTCGACTCTCTTCCTAGCGTCGTGCGTTCCACGGCCTACAATGGATTGGTAGGTATCTCTGATGAAACTTGATTTCCAAAAAGGCTCACAGACTTGGACTACAGCATGTTGAACAATGCGATCAGGGAAGTAAGGCAGTTTGTAGATAACCCTCATCTTCCTGCCATCCCAGCGATCCATAATTTCATAGTCGCTGGTGTTAAACGTCTTGTTCTTCAGTTCTTCTTGTATCCAGCGAATGTAGTTTTCTAGGTCTGAGTTGACCATCTGTACTTCTCTGTAGTGAGCCTTTCCTCTTCTGGCTTGCTTATGAGCATGTACTAAGTTATCAAAGTCCGTTATTGTGTCCCAAAGATTTCCGTATCTCTTCATACTTATTGCACCGTCCCGCCAAGCTTTTCGGTTGCCCTACTAGGCTTTTATGGCAACATATTCCACCAAGGGGTGAGGGGTCTGTATCTCTAGTTTTCTAGCGACGGTCAAGCGTCCACCGATATTACGATTATCATTAGATGAATCATTATTCACATTCCATAAGAATGCACCTGCATCAGTGCCTTGATTAGCATTACTGCCAAATAGTGTGACACGGTGGTGATACAGCACCCCCTCTAATGAAGCGGGGTAGCAGTGCAGCCCCGCAACAGTAGATTCTTTTCCTAAAACGACAAGCGCCCACCGATATCACGACTATCACCAGACGAAGCAACACCCACAATCCAATAGAACGCGCCACCTTGAGAGCCAAGATCAGCATTACCGCCAAATAGCGCGACACGGTTGCCTGTGTTCTGAAAGAAGTCATCTGTTAAAAATGTGGAAGATGACCCTCCTACCGAGGCTGGAATAAAAGCACCGCCGATATTTTGAATATCTGTTACAAAGCCATTACTTGATGGCATTGCATCGCCAATCTGCTCGTAATTTGTGGTGGTGTCGTCGGCAAAAGTAGTGTCGTCATTATTTACATAAGGAACTAGATCAATAATGTTGAACCCGTCAACAAAATCCCAGCAGTTCCCATAGAAGTTCTCGATGCCACGATATGACATATACGCTGTACCGGGCTTTGCACCAGCAGAGGGCTGACTACCATCGGTAGAGGCGCTGCCAAATCCGTTAGATGCACCAGCAATAGTAAGAGGCGAGTCATTTTGATTTGAGCTTGATCCGACAAACGAGCCGTTTACGTTACCGTCACCCAGATTAGCTTGTGAATTAAAGTCGCCATACTCTACAACGTACAGTAGTTGCACAGCAGAGGTTAGCCAAAAGTCCTGCTGCCGCCAACCTGCACCACGATTAGCCGCTAGTGCTCGGAACTCGTCACGCTCTAGGCCAACCATCGGGTAGATGCCAGAGACAGACGCCAGCTTATCGTTAGCCAGATCGACGTTGCCGATGTTCTCGTCTAAGTTCAGGCCAGAAATGTATGTAGAAGCCGAGTCATCGTACACACAAGCGTCATACGCGCCCATGTACCGGTAATCTACAATCTCACCGTTCTTAAAGAAAGCGGGGTGTAACTGATAGCCAGCGATGGGCAGGTCAGATACCTTCCAAATGCGCTTATTGCCTTCAAACTCAAAGCGGAAGTAGAACTTGGGAACCTCGACCATGACCATGCCATCTGCCCCAGACAGATCAGCAGCAGTACCGTCTTCTTTCAGCGTAGAATCATTAGGGTCAAGATAGTAGTTGACTGTGCCATCGTCTAGCAGCAGACAACGCTTCATGCCTTCATGAACTGCCGTGACACTCCCATTAAGATTGGACTGACGAGTATAGATGTCGCCAGAGGAATCCCAAGACAAATCAGCACCAGAAGTGATAATTCCTGCTGAAATTGTGTCAGATGACATGTTTTGCGCTGACACATCTGAAAACGATACTGATGCTCCAGTCCCTACATCCTGACCAATAGAAATGGTGCCTGTGCTGTAGGTAACACCCGTACCACCGCTAAGGTGTGCATCTACGTCCGAGTCTGTGTAGTTAGGCGTTTCGGTAAAAGAAAATTCACCAGTAGCAGCGTTGTAAGACAGATCACCTGATGCTGATACAGCGCCTCTAGCCCGAGTATCTGTGTAGTATAAGTTGCCCGTACCCTCGGTTAGATCGTCAGTGTCTTTATTACCAAAGTCTGTATCAAAGTCGCTGGACTTGTAGGTAGTGACAGAGAAATCACCAGTTGAAGAATTATAAACAATATCTCCACTGCCAGAGAACAAAGCCCTAATTTCTGCGTCAGATCGAGTCGCAATAGTATTCCAAGCGGCGCCATCGTAAAACCGCAAAGCACCAGAGGTAGAGTCATAGTACAACGCACCCTCTAACAAGGGATCGCCGTCGTTATCTGTTGCAGGTTCTGATGTTTTAGAACCTAGATAACGGTCATCGAAACTGTCAAAGCTATTTGCTGCATTTTGCGCGCTGGTTGCAGCGTTACTCTCTGAGGTTGCGGCGGCACTAGCCGAGTCAGCAGCGTTCGTCTCGCTAGTCGCGGCAGCGGAGGCTGAGTTAGCTGCATTGGTTTCGCTTGTGGCTGCATTACTCTCAGAAGTTGCTGCTGATGTAGCAGAAGAGGCAGCGTTAGATTCGCTAGTAGCAGCCGCAGATGCAGAGGCAGCAGCATTACTCTCAGACGTAGCGGCATTAGATTCTGATGTGGCTGCTGCTGATGCGCTGCTAGCGGCATTAGTTTCGCTAATGGCAGCGTTGCTCTCACTAGTTGCGGCTGCGCTTGCAGAGTTAGCCGCTGCTGTTTCTGAGCTAGCCGCATTAGACTCGGAGGTAGCAGCGTTACTTTCTGAAATCGCTGCTGCATTCTCTGATGCTAGGGCATTGGTTGCTGATGTCTCAGCTTGAGCAGCAGGAGCGTCCCAAGTTGCACCGTTATAAAAGTACACCTCTTGTTGAGTTGTATCGTAGTACACTGCGCCAGCAACAATAGGGTTGCCATCGTTGTCTGTAGTAGGCGCGGATGAGAATGACCCCAAGAATCGATCATCAAAGGTATCAAAGATGCTTTCAGTAGCGTTCTTAGCTGCTACAGCGTCATCTTTAGCTGAAACAGCACCCGTCTCCGCATTCTGCGCGTTCGTCTCACTTGTGGCAGCAGCAGAAGCGCTTGAAGCGGCATTAGACTCCGATGTAGCCGCGTTAGAGGCGCTAGTAGAAGCAGCAGATTCGCTTGATGCCGCGTTAGACTCTGAAGTAGAAGCAGCAGTAGCAGAATCCTCTGCCTTTGCTGAATAATGTAATGCAGAGAAAAGTCCATCTTTTACAACAACATCTTCGTCTTCAGATGCCCAATCTCTAGCCTCATCTCTTAGCGCCTTAGCTTCGTTTACAAGCTCTTCTGCGTCTGAAAGTGGCGGGACAGGAGAGAAGTCAGCGGCATCGTTTAGCTCTACTTCGTCCTGCTCTGGGATAGTGGCAGTGAAGTTAGTTGAAACACCATTTACCGGAGAGTTAATAACAATTCGATAGATTGTCCCCTCTGTGCCGCGAGTGTTAGGCCATAACTCAAAAGAGAACTCACCGTTCGCGTCAGTGGTCGTACTGATTCGACGGCTGGTGATATACCCGAACTCTTCGTCATAGTCAAAGCCGTTCAGGCGAGCAAGGATTTCAGCACCCTCAACGACAGTGCCGTCTGGTGCTTTTACTTTGCCTACTACTGTGGTGGTTGTTGTCATCTCTTACCTCGCGGCTAAATGTTTATAATGTCTTCGTCTACAATCACGTCGCTAGTAAGTTCCAACGTGATAGAAGCAGAAACAATCTGATCTGGGCCACCGATATTGACTGAGTAATTAGTCACAATGCCAGTGAAATAGTAAAAATGTGGCTCTCTGACAGAGACTTCAAAGCTGGCCTCTGTGCCATTTCTAAAAATATCTTGCAGTACAGTTTGGCCGTTATCGTCTCTGATGTTTGCCATAGTGAATGTCATATTGCCAAAAGATGTCTTTCCTACACTCTTCTTTTGCCTGTTACTCCGCATTTCGTAGTAACTGAGTATCTCTTTTTCTTCACCAAAGTCACCGATGTCTGAAACATCGCCAATCTTTGTGTAAAGCAGGAGGTCAAAATTATCAAGAGTAGCCTCTTCTGGTACATCTGTTGATACAGATAAAGTGCTTCCTGCGGATGTGTATGCTTTACTTGGCATTTATTTTCCCTAGTCCTTCGGCTTTGTAGGCCAGACAACATTTAAGGGGTCTGATGTGTCCTCTAGCAAATGTCTTAGTTCTTTTCGATAAACTGCCCATGCCTCTTTGTCAACTTCGGTATCTGGAAGCTGAGTCCAGTCTGATTGAGAAAGCAAAGACTTTATTTCTGACCTAAGAGTCTCTTCAGCTATTTTTAAATCGACTTCCCAAGATTCTGTTTCGATGTTAAAAGTATGGTTCTCGTCTGGAGGTTCTGGCATTTGAAAAACAGCGCCGTTTTTCATGTAAGCCCTATTCATGGGGACATCAGAGACTACGCTAGTAAGATCAGGTCTTTGCTGGTCAACAATGCTGGCTTGGCAAACCCCTTCTTGTTGGCACTTGCCATCCGAATCAAAGCTCAAGTATCGAACCATCTTTTTACCTCATTACCGCTTGAGCGCTTGCAAAAACATTGGATGCAAAAGAGCTGCCTGAAACTGAAATACTATGGTTACCTGAAATCAAGTTGACCCCAAAACTTCTGCATATACTTGTAAATCCGTTTGACGAATAAGGTGCCCCGCATCGGCCTCTGAATACTCCATCAACGAATAAGTTGACTTCTCTGTTTGAAGCGGCGCCTGTTGCACCTTGAGCAATGTCTCCACCGAAAACAACTTCAAAGAGTGCATCTTCAGGAACAAACAAAGAGCCGCTGGCTGATGACCCACCGCTAGAAACGTAAAGTGGGACTGTGACAGAGTTTTCTGCTATCTTTAGAGTCTTAACTGCCGCATTGCCTATCTTCGCAGTTTCTATAGCGGCATCTTGTATCTTGACAGTAGAGATCGATCCATCTTTTATTTTAGCTGATTCTACTGCTAAGTCTTCTATCTTTGCCGTAGAGATCGATGCGTCAGCAATCTTAGCGTTGTCAATAGAACCATCTGCTATAACCGCATCATCTATGAACACTTGGTTATTCTGGACGATGAATGGTGCAACATCATCTGATCCGATAGTCCCACCTTGGGGCAAAATTGCAAAACGGTCTGCGTTAACGTAGAACTCCGAGAATGATGCTCCAGTATCGTCCGTAGCCTCATTCGCGAGACCGAAGCCAGCTACTGCGCCGTTGTTATCAATCTTGACCGTGAACTGATCCTCAAGCTCTGTAATCTCAAGGCCAAAGTCATCAAGTCTCGTATTAAGGTCTTGGGTAAGCTGCGACTCAGAGATGTCGTTGCTGATGAATTGGATCAGGTCAGCGTTAGTTACGTTAGGGTCAGATGGGGTAAATGTGCTTACATCACTAAACTCACTAAAGTAGCCGTGCACTGATTTAGTGCGAACCTTGAAAGAAAAGGTTTCTCCGTAAGTGTTAACTGGTACCCTTACAGTCCCAGCCTCAGCGTCAAAGGTCTGTTTTAAAGGAGAGTTTGTCGCACTTTCGTACTCAAGCTCAACTATTGATGGGGTCGCACCGCCAGAACCGAGCTGATAGGAAACAACTATATAGCTTTGTACAGTACCGATTGGCGGCAGTTGTTCGTCAAGCTGAGCTAGGGCAGTGATTGTTGGTTTTGCAGGAGATAGGGCTTGTTCGTCTTCGATTGCTATTTGTACTGTAGAAGACCAATCGCTGAAACGCTCGCCTTTAACTCCACGAGCCTGAAACTCGTAGGTAGTTCCTACATTCAGCCCTTCTACTTTAAATACTGAGCTAGATTGAAGCTCTGTCAGTTCATAAGGCTGAGTCCCTATCTCTCTATAGCGCAACTGATTTTCTTGATTAGAACCGAATCGGCCAGAGTTGCTGACGCTAACAAAAACTGTTGTTGTCGGTGAACCTTCTCCATCTCTAGTAAAACTGCTGATTGTGGTTGCAGTTCCTCGGATAGAGGGGTCGTTTACTTCTGGTTGTTCTGGAGGAACGCGGTCTGCGTCAACAGGTTCAGTAATCGCTGGATC
>Ga0209937_1000675_pt1 | contig 10483 bp, 17 predicted proteins | sample SalPon1_B_H2O_MG_FD_185699 | JGI IMG/M metagenome (GOLD analysis project Ga0209937, IMG submission 185699) | Salt pond water microbial communities from South San Francisco under conditions of wetland restoration - Salt Pond MetaG R1_B_H2O_MG... | ecosystem: Environmental > Aquatic > Non-marine... | reverse complement strand
ACGTGGGCATTGCATTTGTATACATTGTATTTCCTCTGTTGATAATAGGCGTTGCGTTATGGTATGTTGTAGATAAAATCTACGAAAAATGGCAAGAGGCACGAGAAGAAGTAGCACAAGAAAACGGACAATTGATTAGAGCAATTCACAATGATAAACGCAATACTTGCCTGTGATGACAAAGGTGGCATTGGTAAAGACGGCACACTGCCTTGGCCCAAGCAGTCCGAGGATCTTGCCTACTTCAAACGCATGACAGATGCTCAGACTGTGGTGATGGGTTCATCTACTTGGCAATCAAAAGGCATGCCGAAGCCCCTGCCAGGAAGAAAGAATGTCGTTGTAACACTGCACCCTGAACAGCATCCTGGTGCGGATCTATATCTACCTCGAAAAAATTCAGGTATTATAGACGACTTGAGAAAACTGGAAGATTGGCATCAACTTACTCCCGTATGGATTATAGGCGGGGCTAAACTGATTACAGAAATTTTCCTTGCAATAGACAGATTTTACCTCTCACGCATTCCAGGAGACTATGACTGTGATACATTCTTACCGCTTGATAGAATTGAATCCGCTTTTCACAGAACTGTAGTGTCAACAGGCGAACAGGCTACATACGAAACTTGGTATAGAAAATCATAATGTCAAACAGAGCACGAGGTACTGAGTCAAAAGATGCGCAAATAGGCAACGATATTGTAGAGTTTATCAATCGCAGTTCATCACCTTATCCTACCGAAGTCGCCTCGCCTTCTTTTGATTTGGTAGAAGTGCAACAACAGAAGGATCTCATGCGCAATGTTGCGCGTATGCATGCTCAGCAAGAATATGACAGAATCATGGAAATGGTTGACGTGCTCAAACGACAGGCTGACAATATTCAGCGCAGGATAGCAATCACAGATGCAGTTCATGCAGCAGAGTACGACTTTACACCTGCACACGATTCCTGCTATTGGCTACTGCGTGATGAACGCAAAGAATGTTGGCGTCTTGCTCCGCTTGGACCTTATGAATGGAGTGCAGGTGCGCCAGAGCAGTATATATATTTTGCACGAGTAAAATGGTTAGGTGATTATACCTGGATAGAAGTAGACAACGACGGCAATCCTGTAGACGGAGGAGACAAATGGAAGAACAATATCTAGAAACACTGGAATATGTGTTAGGCAACGGTGCAGACACTGCGAACAGAACTGGGGTGAATACCAGAGCAGTGTTTGGCAGGCAGATGCGGTTCAATCTGCTACACGGTTTCCCTGCGCTTACTACTAAACGACTTGCTTGGCGCTCTGTTGTGTCAGAGTTGTTGTGGTTCCTGGAAGGCAGCACAGACGAACGCCGCTTGTGTGAAATACAGCACGGCACTAGAGATACAGCAAAAACCACTATTTGGACAGCAAATGCCAATGAACAGGGCGCGGCACTAGGTTACAAAAACACAGACTCTGTGAAAGAACTTGGTCCCGTGTATGGCGCACAGTGGAGAAACTTCAACGGCGTGGACCAGATTGAATGGGTCATAAAAGAAATCAAAACCAACCCTACTAGCAGACGATTGATTGTGAGTGCGTGGAATCCCGCAGAGATTGACAAAATGGCACTACCTCCTTGCCATACAATGTTTCAGTTTTCTGTTCAAAATGATAGACTGAGTTGTCAGTTATTCCAGCGCAGCGCTGACCTGTTCCTCGGCAGCCCGTTTAATATTGCAAGTTATGCACTTCTTACTCATGTTATTGCGAGAATTACTGGTTATATGGTGGGCGAGTTTATCTATACTCTGGGAGACGCGCATATCTATCATAATCACTTTGACGCTGTACAAGAACAGTTATCAAGAACACCTAGATACTTTCCTGTTGTGGAAATGCCTAAGTTTGAATCTCTCGCAGAAGTAGTGCGCACTGCACCAGATGATTATATTCTCAAAGACTATGATCCTCATCCTGCAATACGCGCACCTATGGCTGTATGATACCACCGCTTATAGATCCGAAGGAAAAGTGGCAGAGACGCTTTGCTTGGCTTCCTAAAAGAAGCACGGTTACTCGCCGTTGGATCTGGATGCGATATTATTGGTATGTGGAAGTGTGGATGGATTCGTGGGGCAATCAGCCCATCCGAGATTTGACTTGGAACAGAATAATGACAGAAAATGAAGTGCTGTTAGAACAAATTAGGAGTCCGAAAAAATGAGTGGAAAAACAGGATGGTTTGCATTTTGGAACTGGTGTGCTGATAGAAATGGTTGGCAAACTCTTGCAGGTATTGTATATCTGGTAATTTGTGTGTTTGATTTTGTGATAGTGCCTGCATGGATAGGCTTGAACAGGATTGATATGCAGGAAGTATTAACTGCAACTTCTTCTGCAGTGTCTGATCCTTCAGTGCAAATGATGCTGATTGAAAATCTCACTCAGCAGCACACGCCGTTTACTCTCCAGGCAGGCGGTTTATTTCATCTTTCGTTTGGTGCTATTCTAACAGGTTCTGCATTGTCACACAAATCATCATGAAACTGAAACCATACAGCAACGAACTTCCACTGGAAGATTTTCCCTATCAAACTCAAATAGAGTGCATGAAAGGTTATGAAATGAGCGAGATAATGCACCAAATTTCCTGTTGGTGCAAAAAAACCAAAGATGACGGTGTAATTGTGTGGGATTCTCGATACTATGTTATTACACTTTGGTTTGAAAAAGAAAAACACAAAACTTGGATTAATCTAATATTATGAAACAGAAATACTGTGAAGCATATATGGATGTTGCAGAAAGATTTGGTAAACTAAGTTCTGCTGTGAGATTACAGGTCGGTGCTATTGCTGTCAAGGACGACAGAATAGTTAGCCTCGGCTATAATGGAACCCCGCATGGTTGGGACAACGACTGCGAATACACGATTTACGCAAAAGATGATAAGCAGAATTGGCAGGGTGTAGATAATCTTGCCGAACAATATCCCTACACAGATTATGAAGGCAAGCCCTACAGACTTACATCAAAGCCTGAAGTGCTCCACGCAGAATCAAACTGTATTTCGAAACTGGCAAAGTCACCTGAATCAGGCAACGGTGCTGTGATGTTCGTAACACACGCTCCTTGTATAGATTGTGCGAAATTAATATACCAAAGCGGTATTGCTGAAGTATATTACAAACATGGTTACAGAGATACCGCTGGGATTGAATTTCTCCGACAGTGCGGTATCCCTGTAACTCAGTTATAGTCTATTCGTCGCCATAAATTTCTAGCACTTCTTTTACTGCATCGTGCCTTTCAATATCCCCTTGTTGAAACTGGACTATGTCCAAATGGTGTGTGCTGGCAGATTCTAGATGTCTCATAAAATCTATAAGACCATTGTCCTTTAGCCTGTCAGCCTGATGTAGGTCGCCTGTGACTGCCATCTGTGAGCCTGAGCCCAGTCTAGTCAGCAGCATTTTCATTTGGTTTTGAGTTGCGTTCTGCATTTCGTCTGCAATCACAAAACTGCGCTTAAAGGTTCTGCCTCTCATATAAGCCAAGGGTGCTATTTCTAGAACACCTTCTTCTATCATGCCTTCAAGTTCTTTCGCTGTGAAATATTCTCGCAGCACATCGAATATAGGACGAGTCCAAGGAGCCATCTTTTCTTCTAATGTGCCTGGCAGAAATCCCAGATCCTCATCAGCAGATACCGCGGGTCTTGTTACAATAATTTTATCAACATGACCCTCTTTAAACATCTTTACAGCCACCTGGACCGCGAGTATGGTCTTACCGGTTCCTGCTGGACCAGTTCCGAAGACTATGTCTTTCTTGTGATCTAGCAGTTTGAGCATGTATGCTTCCTGATGTTTATTTCGAGGTATTATTTCGACTTGATTTTTCTTGTTGTAACAATTGATATCTACTACGTTAGAAAAGTTTAGATTTTGCCTCTGACGAGACTTTCTTTTTGCACCCATTAAGTAACCTCCTAAAATGGATATTTGAAATGTGTGATGCAGTTGCATCAAAAATATTTATGATCCGAAAATAATCAAAAACATGTAACTTATTAACAGCAGCATAAATACGAATGTAGAATATTCACTGGAAACAATATGCAAGATGTTTACGATCTAATACGCAATATAGAAAGAGTTTACGATTCTAACACAGATTTTCAGGTTTTGAAAGATTTTGAAAGAGTGTTAGACGAACTTGACCTGTATGTCTATGCAAATTGGCAGGACGGCGAATTGGCAGACGGTCCTAGAATCAGTCGTCATTGGGTAACCTGCAAGTTTGTATGGCCTCGAGAAGACATGCCAGACCCTGAAGGTGGTAAAAGACTACTAGACTACGACTGCAAAGTAAGATATATCAAGTCAACAATGATTGAACCGAGAAAGATTAGAGAACCCGGTGACATGCGGCCTGGAACTTCCAAAAAAGGAAAACTCGATGCTAGACCAATTTGGATAGTTGAAATTCAAATGCCAAAGAGCCTAATTGCAGACATCTATACCGGTTATCAAGAACAGCAAGACGAAATTACAGAACCTGCTTCTCCAGAACCTGATACACTTGATCAAGCAGATCCTCAGGAAGCAGGCACTGAAGAAGCTGCTGATGCAGACGCAGGTCTCGAAGACGCACTAGGCGGCGACGAAGAAGGTGTATTGTAATGGCACTTCGACAGCAAGATCTTAGAGACCTGGTAAAGAAAACTTTTGAAGTAGATTCTTATGCGTCTAAAATGGGCGAAGACAAAAATATAGTGACCCTTAGTTTTAGTCTCTATGATCGTTCAGCAGCAGAAGACTTAGTTAGTTTTTTCGAAAAAGGATATACTTTTGTGCTAGATGCCGATTCAACGCCCGGCGAACAAAGCGATGGCACATATAAAGTTTACGTCGAACTTGAAAGAGATTCTGACGTAAACGACCACATCATAGAACTTCTAAGCGGTCTTGACCGATTAACAAATGTGGACGAATTTAGATTTCGATATTACAAGAGTTTCAGGTCAAAATCAGCAACACTAGATAATCTTAAGAACACTGTGCCAACTGATCCAGACGATTATGGTATCAAGATCGACGAAAATCGTCTAAACAATTACAAAGATTTTTTCAGTCGAAGTTATGTTGATTCAATTGACATGCTTGACGATACAATCAAAATTGATAAAAAATTCGCAGACTCGGTTACATTCGAATTTGTAGACTTCGGAGACGCAAAAGAAATTTTAGAATCTCAAGAAGGCGAATTTGATGTGCTGAATTCGTATCCTGAAATAATGTATCTAACAAAATATCTAGGTGACTATGCTGTATCTAAATACGGTGACAACTTAGTTTTAGAAAATGAAGACAAAGCTCTAGTCGTAAGGAGAATAAGATAATGAAGCTTTCCGAAAACTTTTCACTCTCAGAATTTACAAAAAGTCAAACTGCTTCACGCAAAGGCATTGACAATACTCCTGGTGAAGAACACCTTGAAGCAGCTAAAGCGCTGTTTGAGAATGTAGCACAGCCTGTGAGAGATCATTTTGGCACTACTATAATCACATCTGGCTACCGTTCCCCTGCACTTAACGAAGCAATTGGAGGGAGTTCGACTTCACAGCATTCAAAAGGTGAAGCAGTAGATCTAGAAGTGCCAGGTGTAGCAACAGCAGAAGTATGCGAATGGATTGCTGCTAACCTAGACTTCGATCAGTTGATCTTAGAGTTTTACACACCGGGTGAAACAAACTCGGGCTGGGTACACGTTTCCTACAAGGCAGATGGTGCTAACAGAAAAGAATGCCTTACAGCAGCAAAAGTCGACGGTTCGACTCAGTATTCACACGGCCTAAACTACTGATATGGGATTGAAGATTGCAGCAGTAATGGGAGCCATAATGCTTGGTATGACTGCTGCCTTTTACTGGTACTATCAGGATTCGCAGGCAAGAATACAAACTCTTTCTGAGAATAATGCGAAACTGGAGACTGCAGTTCAAATGAATGAACAGACCATAGATTCACTTGAACAATCATTCGAAGAATCTAGAGAAGAACTGCGTCGAGTCAACGAAGAATTTGCTAATATTCGCAGACAGAACAATGTGCTCGCAGAAAAACTAGAAGAACATGATCTAGGTGTGCTAGGCAATTCAAAACCAGGTTTAGTAGAACGAGTTGTAAATTCAGCAACGAATAAAACTAATCGCTGCTTTGAAATACTTTCAGGCGCAGAACTAACAGAGGAGGAACAAAATGCTGAAACACCAGAACAAGCGAATTCTGAATGTCCTTGGCTTTTTGACACTGACAATTCTCGTTAGCGGCTGCTCTCTTCTAAGTTCGCAGCCTGATCCTATTGAAGTTTCTACAAAGCCGGTAGAGAAGCCAGGACTTGAACTTCCTAAAGCGGACGAAATACGTTTACGTGATGTTGAATGGCAGTTAATTACACCTGAAAACGCACAAGAAATTTTTGAGACAGCGGAAGAGTCTGGTAGACCTGTGGTATTTTTTGCGCTCACAGACAAAGGTTACGAAAACCTTGGTCTAAATATATCAGATATTAGAGCCTACATTCAACAGCAGAGAACCATAATTGCTGCTTACGAAAATTACTATGAAGAATCTCAAGAAGCATTGGACGGTGCAGTAAAAACTCCAGAAAACCAATAAATACATAACAGGAGGGCTGATATGTATCTTTGGGCAGCAAAAGCAATCGCAGGTAGCTTGCTAGGAGCAGCAACTTCTACCTACATCAAAAAAACAAAGTTTGGTAAATGGCTATACAAAAAGTATGAATCTATAGTTGCGTGGGCTGCGGAAAGATATGGCGTAGATATACTCGATCCGGAAGATGTAAAACTGCACACCGCCTATCCACAACTCAGAAAGCAGATTAAGGAACTAGAAAAGAGAATCCAAAAACTCGAGGGTAAAAAATGAGCGAACAAGAAACACAAACCAAAAAAGTAACACTAGATGTTGAAATAGAACCTCGCAAAATTGCTGATATAGGGCCTAATCCTTACCAGAAACTGATACATCTTGCTGAAGCAGTTGACGCTTGGAGAATATTTCCCAGAGTGTTCATTTCTGTTTACATGTTTTTGTTAATACATGTTGTGATTTGGTTTACAAAACTACCTGATCCCTCAATGGAGCAGAGTGGATTGATTTCTGTAGTGGTAGGTGCAGGTGCTGCATGGTTTGGTTTATATGCAAACACAGGCAGCGGGCGCTCGGTTAAGGTGCCTAAGCAACAGCAGTAATCATAAGTAAGAGTATGGATTATTATTCTATACTTGGCGTTTCAAAAACTGCTTCTCAAGACGAGATCAAAAAAGCATATCGCAAATTGGCAATGAAGCATCACCCTGACAGAGGCGGTGATGCAGAAATAAGTGCTAAAATAAACGAAGCATACACTGTTCTCGGTGATCCTCAAAAGAGAAAACAGTATGACAATCCGCAGCCTCAATTTAGTTTTGAACGTGGAGGATTTGAAGGAGGATCTGCGTTTGAAGACATATTTGCAGAAGCATTTGGTTTCGGAAGACGGCAGCCAAGACGGCAAGGCAATAGGGATGTACAACTAAACTACACAATTGATCTAAAAGACTGTTTTACTGGTCGAGGCGTTTCACTGTCTTATCAATTACCAAGTGGACGAACTGAACATGTTGATGTAAGAATACCTGCTGGAATTAAAAGCGGCGATGCAGTGCAAATTGACGGGTATGGAGATGATAGTTATTCTCAGCTACCTAGAGGCAAATTAATTCTTAAGATAAGAATAAAAAATTCAAAAGATTGGCAATTGGATGGTTTAGATTTATATACTCAGAAAAAGATAGATATATTTGATCTTATTACAGGAACCGAAATTTCAATTGACTCACCCGAAGGCAAGACTATAAACTTAACTGTTCCAGCAGGATCTCAACCAGGTACAAATTTTTCAATAACAGGATACGGATTACCACATAGGAAAACCGGTAGCCGAGGAAAATTGTTCGTTAAGGTAATTGGTAAGACGCCAAAAATAAAAAATCAGGAAATATTGAATAAAATTCAGGAAATAAAAAATGAAATTAGTAGAAGCGCCTAACAGTTGGCTAGATAGAACAGTTTCAGATTTTAATTTTGAAAGTCAAGATGCAGAAAAAACTGCACAAGAAATGATTGATTTCATGCTAAAAGAAGGCGGCTTGGGTTTAGCGGCTAATCAGATACAACTAGATGCACAAATATTTGTAATGCGCCCATACTTGCTAGACGATAAAACGCCTTTTGCAGCAATTAATCCTGTCGTTCTTGAAGTGTCACAAGAAACAGAAACAGCACCGGAAGGCTGTCTGTCTTATCCTGGGCTATTTGTAGATGTCAAACGTCCTAAAAGTATTCTAGCCAAATACTTTGACACATCTGGACAAGAATGTAAAATACAACTATACGATATAGATGCAAGATGTTTTTTACACGAGTATGATCACTTACAAGGTGTTACATTCATAGATCGTGTAAGCAGATTGAAGTTAGACAGAGCACTTAAAAAACAACAAAAGAGGTTGAAGAATGGTTGATCCAAGCGAAGAGCTACAGTTAGTTTTCGAAAAATCACTGAAAGATGCACGAAAGTTACGTCATGAATATCTAACACTGGAGCATCTTCTTTTTGCTATGATGTGCTCCGAGAATTTCTATAATCTTATGAAAGGTTATGGCTGCGATGTTGACTTTATCAAAACAAATCTAGAACACTATCTTAAAGAAAAATGCGAGGATCTTGTTATTGAGTCTGATGGCAAATTTAAGCCAAAAAAGACTACTACTGTTGAACGCACTCTTAATCGAGCATTTACACAGGTACTGTTTAATGGCAGACCACATATTGAATTGCATGACGTATTGCTCTCTATTTTATCAGAACAAAAAAGTTACGCCTATTACTATCTAGAACAGTCTGGAGTAGTAAAAGATACCTTTGCAGACTATGTAAACTCTGAAATGGAAGACGAAGTAGCACAAGAGGAATTAAGCGGATCTGCACAGAAAGCCCTACGTAATTACACTACAAATCTCAACGATGAAGTAAAAGAAGACAAGATTGATCCTGTAATTGGTCGTTCAGAAGAACTAGAATCCATTGCCCTTGCGCTAGGTCGTCGTTCTAAAAACAATGCTATTCTTGTGGGCGATCCTGGCGTCGGCAAAACTGCAATTGCCGAAGGTCTTGCATGGAATATAGTGAATGGCAATGTGCCTTCCTTCCTGCTAGACTATGAAGTATACAATCTTGATATTGGCGCAATGCTGGCAGGATCAAAGTATCGCGGTGATTTTGAAGAACGATTCAAAGCAATTCTAAATGCTCTTGAAAAGAAGGGCAAGACTGTAATGTTTATTGACGAAGCGCATATGATCAACGGTGCAGGTGCGGGGACTAAAGAATCGTCAAACGATCTTGCTAATCTGCTCAAGCCTGCGCTTGCCAAGGGCAACTTGAAGGTAGTTGCTTCTACTACTTGGGACGAGTATCGCAAAAACTTTGAAAAAGATCGTGCTTTGATGCGTAGATTCCAGAGAGTTACTGTCGACGAGCCTTCTCGAGATGTTGCTGTTGATATTCTAGATGGTATTAGGAAATACTATGAAGACTATCATGCTACTGAAATTACTCGAGAAGCAATAGAAGCAGCGGTTGATCTCTCTGTCAAGTATCAGGCAGACAAAAAACTGCCGGACAAGGCAATCGACCTTATTGATCAAGCCTGCTCACGCTTCAAGATCAATGATGTTCCGGACGGTGACAGAAAAGTTGAAACGGAAAACGTGCAATTTGAACTCGCAAAAAGTGTGAAATTGCCTGAAGACACCATTGCAGAAAAAGAAAGTGAAACTCTTGCACATCTTGAAGATAATTTGAAGAAGACTGTGTATGGTCAGGATAGTGCTATCGAAAAAGTGGTTGACAAGATTCTTGTTGCCCAGGCTGGGCTGAAAGAGGAACACAAGCCTATTGGGTCGTTTGTGTTTATGGGCCCAACTGGCACAGGCAAGACAGAAACTGCTCGTCAACTATCAGAACAGATGGGTGTTGAACTTGTACGCTTTGATATGTCGGAATATCAAGAGAAACACTCTGTTGCGAAGTTAATTGGTTCTCCTCCTGGCTATGTAGGTTACGAAGACAATGCTGGACTGCTAATAACAAAACTGCAGGAAAATCCTGGTTGTGTTCTACTGTTAGACGAGATCGAAAAGGCACACCCTGATGTGTCACAGATTCTGCTGCAGATGATGGACAACGGTATGGTAACAGGATCAAACGGCAAAGAAGCAGATGCAAGAAATTCAATTGTTATTCTGACTACTAATCTTGGCGCGAGAGATGCTGAAAAGAATACAATTGGTTTCGTAGAAGATCTTGAAAAAGAATACGAAGACACTGCACTCAAAGAATTCTTTGCTCCTGAGTTTCGCAATCGA
>Ga0209937_1000674_pt1 | contig 10489 bp, 7 predicted proteins | sample SalPon1_B_H2O_MG_FD_185699 | JGI IMG/M metagenome (GOLD analysis project Ga0209937, IMG submission 185699) | Salt pond water microbial communities from South San Francisco under conditions of wetland restoration - Salt Pond MetaG R1_B_H2O_MG... | ecosystem: Environmental > Aquatic > Non-marine... | reverse complement strand
TGCTGGATATACGGTATTTATTTCTGCTAATTCGCTACTGAATTCCTCACCAATCATCGACAGGCTGGTGAGCGTTACGGGAGCAGTTGGTCAAAATCCCGAATTCAGCTTTAATTCCTTATCGATAGCCGTTTACTTCATTGGCTTGTTTGGTTTTCTGGTGGTCAGTGGCTTTACGTTGATAAAACCGGTTGTCACCAAGGCATCAAAAAGAATTACTAAAAACAAGGATGATGATGACCCAATCGGCATCTGGGACGATCAGTCTTGATAGGCTTGTAGCGGAGGATAACTATGAGTCACGATGCTAATGATCCGGGTCACGGACACACGATAGCCGCTTGGACCACCGTTGCAATCATGGTGGTGGCATTCACAATTGGAACAATCTTTTTCTTCTTAGAAAACCCTCCACTGGTCTGGGCAAGCGCCGCTCTGGCTGTTCTGTCAGTCGTGGTGGGCTTTGTGCTTAGGCAGATGGGCTATGGATCCAAACCCAAAGTCTGAGCTTCTCCCAAGTCTTTATAAAGCTTCTCTAGAGCAATCAAATGCCCGTGCGGAGGTAACACCTCTGCCAAAGCTACAACTCATTGCAGATGAGAGTTCGCCTTTTGACGCCAAGAAGTTTTTCAACTCCGATGAATTGTCTGTAATAGCAGAAATCAAAAGGGCTTCACCATCTAAGGGCGACCTGGCAACAATTGAAGACCCTCTGGAACTTGGCTTGCAATACCAACAGGCTGGCGCCAGCGCCATCTCGGTATTGACCGAAAAGAGCGGATTCAAAGGGTCGCTTGAGGACCTAAAATTTGTCAGTCAGGGAGTTGAAATCCCAACTCTACGAAAAGACTTTATTTCCAACGAATATCAAATTGTGGAAGCCAAAGCATTCGGGGCTTCGATGGTGTTACTCATCATGATGGGGCTCAGCGACGCGGAGTATTCAGCCCTATTTAATTTTGCCACCGAGCAAGGCTTGCAGGTTCTGGTCGAAACACATTCTGAGCAGGAGATCAAAAGAGCACTTGAACAACCGGTTGCTTTTCTGGGGATAAACACCCGAAATCTAAACACCTTTGAAACAAATATAAATTTGTTTGGAGAACTTGCGTCATTACTCCCAGCGGATGTAACGCGCGTTGCGGAATCGGCCGTTAGGAATAAACAGGATGCAGCTCTTTACAGAGAATATGGCGCTGATGCGGTCTTGGTGGGAGAGGCGTTGGTGACTGGAAACGCAAAAACATTGATAGAAGATTTCCGCTCTGTCGGACAAGTGACTTAGAATTCGGAAATGAGCGAAATACGTATAGGCGAACAGGTAGGACCCTACTTCGGTGAGTATGGGGGTCGATTTGTTCCTGAGCCTCTGATTGCAGCACTTGATCAATTAGATCAGGTCTATTCCGAGGCTAGGAATGACCCAGATTTCACTAAAGAGCTGGAGATGCTTCACCGCGAGTACACCGGTAGGCCAAGTGTTCTAACCGAAGCCACTAAATTCGCTGCAGCAGTAGGGGACTGCAGGGTTTTTCTCAAGCGTGAAGATCTAAACCACACTGGTTCTCACAAGATAAACAACGTTATGGGACAGGCGCTTCTAACCAAGCGCATGGGCAAAAAGCGCATCATTGCTGAGACCGGAGCAGGTCAGCACGGTGTGGCATCTGCTACGGCAGCTGCTTATTTCGGTCTGGAATGTGTTGTTTATATGGGCGAAGTTGATACTGAGCGCCAAGCGTTGAATGTCGCCAGAATGCGTCTGTTGGGTGCTGAGGTTGTAGCTGTTCGCACTGGCACCAGAACACTAAAAGACGCCATCAACGAAGCAATGCGTGACTGGGTGGCAAACGTTGACACCACTCATTACCTACTCGGCACAGTTGCCGGACCACACCCGTTCCCAACTATGGTTAGAGACTTTCACAGCATCATCGGCAAGGAATCCAAGCAGCAGATGCTGGAGGCCACTGGGAGACTGCCAGATGCGGTTATCGCATGTGTTGGTGGCGGTTCAAACGCCATTGGAATCTTTCATGAATTTTTAGACGATGGGGTAAAACTTATTGGATACGAGGCAGCTGGTGACGGTATAGATACTCCAATGCACTCGGCAACAATTAGTAAGGGAACTCCGGGAGTTCTGCACGGAGCTAGGAGCTACATGCTTCAAGACGAGGATGGTCAGACTTCCGACTCGCACAGTATTTCAGCAGGACTTGACTATCCGGGAGTTGGGCCCGAGCACGCATGGCTGAAAGATCTTGGCAGAGCCGAGTATAGGGGTATCACCGATAAGCAGGCCATGGACGCAATGGCCTTACTGTCTAAAACCGAAGGAATCATTCCTGCCATCGAAACCGCTCACGCCTTAGCGGGCATCGAACAATTAGCAAAGGAGATGCCAGGGGCGAACATCTTGGTCAACCTCAGCGGCCGTGGGGATAAGGACATGGAAACTGCCGCAAGGTATTTCGAGCTAACCGGAGTGAACAGGACCGTTGGCGATGAGTAAAGTCGCAGCACTTCTGAATGAACACAAAAGCACTCTTATTGGGTATTTTCCAGCGGGTTATCCAACCATTGATGAAAGTGTTGAAGCCTGCCTCGAAATGGTGAAGGGTGGCGTTGAGATTCTGGAGCTGGGTATTCCGTATTCGGATCCAATTATGGATGGCCCAGTGATTCAAAAAGCCACAGAAGTTGCACGCTCTAACGGCTTCAGATTAAGGGATAGTTTCGAAGTAATTCGCCGACTCCGGGAACAGACAGAGGTTCCAATCCTTGTGATGAGCTACTGGAACCCCATCTTGAGAATTGGCCTTAGGGAATTTGCTGAGCAGCTCAAGGCTGCAGGCGCAAATGGATTGATTACTCCTGATCTAATCCCAGATGAAGCAAGGGACTGGATAGCACTTAGCGATGAACTGGAACTAGATCGGATTTTCCTGATTGCTCCAAGCTCAAGTGATGAGCGCATAAAGCGAAACGCTGAGGCTTCAAAAGGGTTTGTCTACACAGTCTCAACCATGGGAATCACTGGCGAACGGGGACAACTTGACGCGCTCGCCCGGGACACAGTGGCGAGACTTCGTAAAGTTTCCGACACCCCAACAGCAGTAGGGGTCGGTATAAGCACCGGAGATCAGGTGCGCGAGGTAAACGAATATGCCAATGGTGCGATAGTTGGAACCGCATTCATTCGAGCTTATGCAGAGGCGGGGTTACAGGGTCTAATCGAGAAAACACAGGAGCTGGCAAAGGGCTTACAATTACAAAGTGATTAGCTCAATACCATCCCCAGAAATCAGTTATATAGACCTCGGCCCGCTGAGACTCCATTTTTACGCTCTATTCATCCTCACCGGGATCGTTTTGGCAGTGCTTTTGTCTGATTACAGACTTAGTAAACGTGGAGCAGAAAAGGGCGTAATTCTAGATATTGCTCTTTGGGCGGTCCCATTTGGAATACTTGGCGGGCGTTTATTTCACGTCATTACCCATCCGAGAGATTATTTCTATGAGGGGGCGGATTTACTAGCTATTTTTTATGTCTGGGAAGGTGGCCTGGCCATCTATGGAGCCCTGATTTTAGGAGCCGTGGGAGCCTACATTGGTGTTAGACAGGCAGGGCTTAAGTTTTGGTCCGTGGCGGATGCCATGGCACCTGGAATCCTGCTTGCACAAGCCATAGGTCGACTGGGCAACTATTTCAATCAAGAGTTATTCGGCCAGCCAACAGATCTGCCATGGGCCTTAGAGATTCCATCTAGCAATCCTGCGTATCCACAAGGGTTTCCTGACGGCATAACATTTCACCCAACATTTGCCTACGAGATGCTGTGGTCACTGACCGGAGTTGTTGTGTTACTTCTGCTTGACAGGAAGCTAAACATGCGCTTTGGAAGACTATTCGGCGCATACCTAGTGATTTATTCAATCGGCAGAGCATGGATTGAAGCAATTCGTATTGATCCGAGTGAAATAGTGCTTGGTTTGAGGATAAATATTTGGTCTGCGATTGTTGGCATAATCATCGGACTGAGCATTATCATTGTTCAGCGCTACCGGCACAGGGGTATTGAGACCTCTGTATTCCGCCCCCAAAAGGATGCGGAGCCTAAGGTTGAGGAAGAATCTACCGAGGCCAAGTAGTTATATAAATAAAACTTCGGGTCAAAGTCGCCCCGAAAGCAATGAACGGAGTTTTAGTGACAACTAGTCCTTTTTGGAGATTTAGCAACTATCCCCAAACAGAAGACCTTTATGACCCAGCGTCAGAAAAGGATTCGTGTGGCGTGGCCATGGTTGCTACTTTGCGTGGCTATGGAGGAAACGACATAGTCCAAACAGCATTGGGCTCTTTGTGCAACTTGGAACACCGCGGAGCGGTTGGTAGTGATGCTGGCACCGGTGATGGTGCTGGAATCCTGATGCAGATTCCTCATAAGTTTTTCAAAGAAGTGGTCAAGTTTGATCTGCCAGAAGAGGGTAGCTACGGCGCTGGATTGGTGTTTGAAGACACTGATGGTTCTGTTCGTGAAGATCAAAGATTGCAGCTTGCAGAAATTTTCTCTCAAGAAGGTCTCAGCCTACTGGGCTGGAGAGAAATTGAATCTAATCCAGATGTTTTAGGAGATCTTGCTCGAGAGGCTATGCCTCATATCGGTCAGGTGTTTGTTGCCGGTAAGAATGGTGAGAATGACCTTGAGCTGGAAAGATTACTGTTCAGGGCACGCAAGCGTAGTGAACGTGAGTTGGGGCTTTATCATCCAACCCTATCTTGCAGGACGATTGTCTACAAAGGCATGCTCACAACCTTGCAACTTCAACCATTTTTTGATGACCTGCAAGACACCAGAATTGAATCCAAAATGGCTTTGGTTCACTCTAGGTTCAGCACAAACACCTTCCCATCGTGGCCACTTGCACACCCATTTAGGCTCATTGCTCACAACGGTGAAATCAACACCGTAAAGGGAAACACCAATTGGATGCGCGCACGCGAAGAATCTATTTCCAGTGACTTGATTGGGGACTTGCAACCATTGAGGCCAATCGTTACCCCTGGCGCCAGTGACTCTGCAAGCTTTGATGAGGTTTTAGAGTTGTTGCACCTATCCGGAAGGTCGTTGCCTCACGCCATCATGATGATGATTCCAGAGGCCTGGGAAAAACAACGCGACATGGATCCTGAGCTGAAGGCTTTCTATGAATACCACTCGCTACTCATGGAACCCTGGGATGGTCCCGCCAGCGTTACATTCACCGACGGAAGCTTGGTGGGTGCGACATTGGACAGAAATGGTCTGCGTCCGGGACGCTACCTGGTTACCGACGATGGTTTAGTCATTCTGGGAAGCGAGACAGGTGTTTATGATGTTGACCCTGCAAAGGTTGTAGAGCGAGGCAGATTACAGCCAGGCAAGATGTTCTTAGTTGACACCACTGAGGGAAGAATCATCAGTGATTCAGAAATCAAGCAAAAAATGGCTCAACAACACGACTGGGGCAAATGGCTTGAAGGTAATCGACTAAACCTAAGAGATTTGCCAGAGCGTGAGCACGTTCGCCACTCATCGGCAAGTGTCGAAAGACGTCAGCATGTATTTGGCTATACCGAAGAGGAGCTCAAAGAAGTAATCGGTCCGATGGCCACGAAGGGCATTGAGCCAATCGGAGCCATGGGTACCGATACACCAATTGCGGCCATCAGTGACAGGCCAAGGCTTTTATTTGACTACTTCACCCAGCAATTTGCTCAGGTGACCAACCCACCACTGGATGCTATTCGTGAAGAAGTAGTCACCTCACTGTCTTCGGTGATTGGGCCAGAGGGCAACATCTTGGAATCTGACTCAGATCACGCCAAGCGCATGATTGTCGATTTTCCTGTCCTAGACAACGATGAGATGGCAAAGATTAGAAACATCAACCAGCCGGGTGTTGGCTTCACGCACGTTGTTGATGCGCGCTATTCAGTCGATGGAGGTGCCGAGGCTCTGGCCTCAAGGTTGGAAGAACTCTGCTTAGAAGCAGATCAGGCAATAGCTGAAGGTGCAAGCTTTATGGTCATTAGCGACCGAGACACAAATAGAGAGCTAGCACCAATACCTTCATTGCTGGCAACCAGTGCGATTCACCACCACCTAATCCGTCAAGGAACTAGGACCAAGGTCGGAGTTGTTGTTGAAGCTGGAGATGTCCGAGAAGTTCACCACGTGGCAGTTTTGGTTGGATATGGTGCAGCGGCGGTCAATCCATATCTAGCTTTAGAAACTGCTGAGGAGATGGTTCGCACCAAGCAGTTGCTGAACATAACCACCGCAACTGCAACTGCACACCTCGCGAAAGCTCTGGGCAAGGGTGTACTGAAGGTGATGAGCAAGATGGGAATCTCCACCGTAAGTTCTTACAGCGGAGCACAGTGTTTCGAGGCGGTTGGATTGGGTCAGCCAATGGTTGATAAATACTTCACCGGAACCATTAGCAAGCTTGGTGGAGTTGATCTGGATATCATCCACCAGGAGATTGAGCACCGGCACCTACGGGCTTATCCAATTGAAGAATTCGAGCAAAGTGGATTGGATGTCGGTGGTGAGCTGAAGTGGAGAAGAGAGGGTCCTCCGCACCTGTTCAACCCCGAAACAGTTTTCAAACTGCAGCACTCAACTAGGGCTGGCAAGTATGAGATCTTCAAACAGTACACAAATGCGGTAGATGACCAGTCAGAGAAGCTGATGACTCTCAGGGGATTGTTTAAATTCAGAACTGACAAGACCACTTCAATCCCAATCGAAGAGGTCGAGCCGATTAGCGAGATTGTCAAAAGATTTGCAACCGGAGCGATGAGTTATGGATCAATTTCTCCTGAGGCTCACGAAACGCTCGCAGTGGCCATGAACCGGCTAGGTGGTAAGAGCAATACTGGAGAGGGCGGAGAGAGCCTGCAGAGGCTTACCAACCCTGAAACTAGGTCATCCATCAAACAGGTTGCCAGTGGTCGCTTTGGCGTAACCAGCATGTATCTGACAAATGCTGATGACATCCAAATCAAGATGGCTCAGGGTGCAAAACCTGGTGAGGGTGGTCAATTGCCACCAGGCAAGGTTTATCCATTCATTGCAGAGATTAGGCACTCAACTCCTGGAGTTGGTCTGATTAGCCCACCTCCGCACCACGACATCTATTCGATTGAAGACTTGAAGCAGCTTATTTTCGACCTAAAGCGTGCAAATCCATCTGCACGAATTCACGTGAAGCTGGTGAGTCAGTTTGGTGTTGGAACTGTGGCGGCAGGTGTTGCCAAGGCTAAATCTGACGTTATTTTGATTTCGGGTCATGACGGTGGAACCGGGGCCAGCCCGCTGAACTCTCTGAAGCATGCTGGAACGCCTTGGGAGATAGGTCTTGCAGAGACGCAACAGACATTGATGCACAATGGACTCCGAGACCGCGTCAGCGTCCAGGTTGATGGCCAGATGAAAACAGGTAGGGACGTTGTTGTGGCGGCACTCCTCGGCGCTGAAGAATTTGGTTTCTCCACGGCACCTCTGGTAGTCAGTGGATGTGTTTTGATGCGCGTTTGCCACCTAGACACTTGCCCTGTCGGTGTTGCGACTGGAAATCCGGTTCTCAGGGAAAGGTTCAGCGGAAAGGCTGACTTTGTCGTGAACTTCTTTGAATACCTTGCCCAAGAAGTCAGGGAATACCTCGCAGAGTTTGGGTTCCGAACTTTAGATGAGGCAATCGGGCGTGTTGACCTATTGGATGTAAATCGCGCTATCAAGCATTGGAAGGGTGATGGGTTGGACTTGTCACCGATACTTTCAACAGAGCTACCAGCTGGGGAGAGAAAAAACACCACGCAGCAGGACCACGAGCTTGAAAAGCATTTCGACCAGCAACTGATAAGACTTGCAGAGACAAGTCTTGAAGACGGTCTTCCGGTGACTATTGATTTGCCGGTGAGTAACGTAAACCAAGCGGTGGGAACGATGCTCGGTCACGAGCTAACCAAACGCTTTGGTGCTGAGGGCTTGCCCGAATCAACGATTGACATAAACCTGACCGGTTCAGCTGGGCAATCTCTGGGTGCTTTTGTGCCGAAGGGCATTGCAATCAAGGTGGTGGGGGATGTGAATGACTATCTTGGTAAGGGTCTTAGTGGTGGCCTTCTGTCAGTGCGGCCTTTTGCTGGTTCGCAATACCAAAGCCATGAAAGTGTAATCGCTGGAAACGTCATTGGCTATGGAGCGACGGGTGGAAAAATATTCGTTTCAGGTGTTGTCGGTGAGCGATTCTTGGTTAGAAACTCTGGCGTAATTGCTGTTGTCGAAGGCGTTGGGGATCATGCCCTTGAATACATGACTGGTGGCGAAGCGGTGATTCTTGGTGGTACTGGGATCAACGTGGGAGCTGGTATGAGTGGTGGCATTGGCTATTTCTATAAGCTCAACACCGACCGGGTAAACGAGCAGGCAATCGCCAGTGGTGAACTTTTGATTCAGGGGCTTAGCGAGTTTGACCAGGAAAGATTGAAAAAAATCCTGCAGGAGTATGTTGACTACACCGGTAGCAAGATTGCAACCGACATGTTGGATAACTTCGACACCGAAAAAGATAACTTCCAGAAATTGGTTCCAAGCGATTACGCCCGGGTTCTAGAAATTAGAACTGAAGCAATTCAAACTGGTGCCGACCCAGACGGAAGTGAAACATGGACCAAGATTTTGGAGGTGACAAATGGCTGATCCCAAGGGATTTCTAAAAACAACCGAGCGTGAGACTGCTAAAAAACGCCCAGTTCCGGTTCGAATAATGGATTGGAAAGAGGTATACGAGGAACGTGATGGTGAAGTCATTAAGCGTCAAGCCTCTAGATGCATGGATTGTGGAATTCCGTTTTGTCATCAGGGTTGCCCATTAGGGAATCTGATTCCTGAATGGAACGACCTAACCAGGCAGGGTCTTGGTGAGGATGCGATTGAGCGTTTGCACGCAACAAACAATTTTCCAGAGTTCACTGGAAGAATCTGTCCAGCCCCCTGTGAAGACACATGCGTGCTTGGCATAAATCAGCCACCGGTTACCATCAAGGAAATTGAAGTCAGCATCATTGATGATGCTTTTGAAAATGGTTACGTGAAACCTTCCATCCCTGAACGTTTGACTGGCAAAACAATTGCAGTTGTCGGCTCCGGTCCCGCTGGGCTGGCAGCTGCTCAGCAGCTGACACGCGCTGGCCACACGGTTGCTGTCTATGAAAGAGATGACCGCATTGGTGGATTGCTACGTTATGGAATCCCAGATTTTAAATTGGAAAAGACCCACATTGATCGCAGGGTAAGGCAGATGCAAGCTGAGGGAACTCTGTTCCGTCCAGGCGTAAACATCGGTGAAGACATCAGTTGGGCCGATCTAAGACAACGTTATGACTCGGTTTTGGTTGCAACTGGTGCGCTCAAGCCTAGAAATCTTGACATCCCTGGCCGGGACTCAGAGGGTATTCACTTTGCCATGGATTATCTGACCCAGTCGAATAAGACAGTTGCCGGCGATGATGTGTCTGGACGGATCGACGCTAAGGGCAAGCACGTGATCGTGCTTGGAGGCGGAGACACGGGAGCAGACTGCCTGGGAACCGCAACCAGGCAAGGAGCAAAGAGCGTAACCACCCTTGCAATTGGTCAGCAACCGCCATCTGAACGAACCGAGGATATGCCTTGGCCATCCATTCCAAACCTTTTCGAGGTGCAGTCGGCTCACGAGGAGTTTGGCGACAGAAAGTTTTTATCCTCAACGGTTCAATTTATCTCTGAAAATGGGAAAGTTACGGGTCTTGAGGTCGCTGAAACCGAGTACCGTGACGGTGGTCGTTTTCCAAAAGCTGGAACCGAGAGGATAATTCCTGCGGATCTAGTTTTGTTGTCTCTGGGCTTCGTTGGCACAGAAGGTGACAAATTGGTAGAACAGGCTAAGGTGGAACTTGATAATCGTGGCAATGTCGCCCGCGGAAGCAAATACGAAGTCGAAGACGGTCTCTTTGTAGCTGGCGACGCTGGACGTGGCGCAAGCTTGGTTGTCTGGGCTATCGCAGAGGGAAGAGCTGCCGCGAGTGCCATAGACGAGTATCTGGAGGGAGAGGCTAGATTGCCATTCCCGGTCAAACCAACTGACCAGCCACTGTCCGTCTACACATAAAATGAACGGTAAGAATGAGAAGAGCACGAATATTCGCCACTCTGGGACCATCTGTTTCAACCCCGGAAAAGATTGAACAACTAATCGACTCGGGCATGAACGTCGCCCGACTTAACATGAGCCACGGTGACCACGAGGTACATACCCAGAGTTACAAATTAGTCAGAGATGCTGCCAAGAAAACAGGAGCAGCGATTGGTATTTTGGCTGACTTGCAGGGCCCAAAGATTCGTCTCGGTAAGTTCAAAGATGAAAAGAAGGTAAAGCTCAAGGTAGGAGACAAATT
>Ga0209937_1000671_pt1 | contig 10512 bp, 10 predicted proteins | sample SalPon1_B_H2O_MG_FD_185699 | JGI IMG/M metagenome (GOLD analysis project Ga0209937, IMG submission 185699) | Salt pond water microbial communities from South San Francisco under conditions of wetland restoration - Salt Pond MetaG R1_B_H2O_MG... | ecosystem: Environmental > Aquatic > Non-marine... | reverse complement strand
CGAACCCTTTAGACGGGGGACGCCGAAGATTCGGTGATGGCGACCGAGGCTGACGGGTTGACACATCCGCTGGTAGTCGATGGCTTCCTCGAGCGTCGCCGATACCAGCTCCAGCTGGCTGATGCGGCGGGCGAAGCTCACACGCTGGTGTGTCTGCCGACCGGCCTCGGTAAGACGACCGTGAGTCTGCTCGTCACGGCCCGACGACTTCACGAGGCCGGCGGAACCGCGCTGTTGCTGGCGCCGACGAAGCCGTTGGTACAACAGCACGCCGAGTTTTATCGGGAGGCGCTTTCGATCCCTGACGACGAGATCGTCGTGTTCACCGGTGAGGTCTCACCCGATGACCGCGCCGCGGTCTGGGACGACGCTCGCGTCGTAATCGCGACCCCACAGGTCGTCGAAAACGACCTCGTCGGCAACCGGATTGGCGTACAAGATGTTACCCACCTCACGTTTGATGAATGTCACCGTGGCACGGGCGACTACGCGTACGTCTACATCGCGGAGCGATACCACGCTGACGCCGCCGACCCGCTCGTGACCGGTATGTCGGCCTCACCGGGCGGCGACACAGACGAGATCGAGACCGTCTGTGAGAACCTCGGGCTCCAGAACGTCGAGGTGATGACTGAGGCGGACGCCGATGTCGACGAGTACACTCACGACACGGACGTCCGCTGGGATCGGGTGACGCTCCCCGAGCCGGTACTCGAGATCCGCGACGCGCTAAACGAGGTGATAACCGACCGACTGGAGTCGTTAAAACAGCTCGGTGTGACGAACAAGACGAGCCCGGACCTCTCACAGCGCGACCTCAACCGAATGCGTGGTCAGCTCAAACAGATGATGGACAACGACCAGTCCGACGGGTACACTGGGATGTCCACGCACGCGGAGGTGATGAAGCTCCGTCGGGCAGTCGAGCTCGTCGAGACGCAGTCAGTAGAGTCGGTTAGACGCTACTTCGAGCGCCAGCGGGAGGCCGCGCGCTCATCTGGCGCCTCGAAGGCGAGCCAGCGGATGGTCGCGGACCCGCGGGTCCGAGCCGCGATGCGAAAGGCCGAGTCGTTCGACGGCCTCCATCCAAAGTTCTCGAAGGCGCGGATCCTACTCGCGGAGACGCTGGGCATTCAGGGCGGCGACCGAGCAATCCTGTTCACTGAGTCGCGCGACACCGCGGAAGCGCTCGTCGAGTTTCTCGACGCCAGCTTCGACGTCCACAAATTCGTCGGCCAAGGTGACAAAGAAGGCTCTGACGGGATGACCCAGACCCAACAACAGGAGACGCTCGATGACTTCCGCGACGGGGCGTTCGAGGTGCTCGTTTCCACGAGCGTCGCCGAGGAAGGGCTCGACGTCCCCGAAGTTGACCTCGTTTGTTTTTACGAGCCGGTGCCAACGGCCATCCGGTCGATCCAGCGAAAAGGGCGGACTGGGCGGCAGGCCGAGGGGCAGGTCGTCGTCCTCATGGCAGAAGACACCCGCGACGAGGCGTTCTTTTGGATCTCGAAGCGGCGTGAAAAACAAATGACCCAACAGCTCGCCGAGCTCAAAGCCGCCACAGACGACGTTGAGGCCGCCGTCGACGACGGCCAGGCCGGTCTCGACGCGTTCGCTGAGGCCGCTGACGAGCAGGCGACGGACCCCCCAACCGACGACGAGGGGAGCGACACGGCGGCGACCGACGCCGGCCTCACCGACTTCGCCGCAGAAAGCCGTGAAAACACCGGAGGCGGCGCAGGCGACGGAACAGACGACAGCGACGCGGTCGACGCAGTAGACGATAGCGACGACGGCATCGTCGCAACCGCCGGCCGCGAGACGGGTGTTGAGGTCGTCGTCGATCAGCGCGAGCTCGACTCCACGATCGCGAAGGACCTCTCGACGTGGGATGGGCTTACCACGCGGCTCGAGACGCTGGCGGTGGGAGACTACGTGCTCTCTGACCGCGTCGCCGTCGAACGCAAGTCGGCAGCCGACTTCGTCGACTCCGTACTCGATGCGGACCGGTCGCTGTTCACGCAGGTCGGCGAGCTCTCGCGCGCGTACGCCAGACCGACGGTCGTCGTCGAGGGATCGAACCTCTACGGCCAGCGCAACGTTGAGCCGAACGCGATTCGCGGCGCGCTTGCGTCACTCGCAGTCGACTTCGGGGTGAGCGTGCTCCGGACTGAGAGCGAGGCCGACACCACCGCCCTGCTCGCGACTATCGCTCGCCGTGAGCAGGAGACGCGGGACCGCGAGGTGAGCGTCCACGGCGAGAAGACGACGAAGACCCGCACGGAACAACAAGAGTACGTCGTTTCTGCTATCGCCGACATCGGTCCGGTGACTGCCCGATCGCTTCTCGAAGCCTTCGGCTCGGTCGAGGCGGTGATGGCTGCCGACGAGGAGCGCCTGCAGGAGGTCGACGGCGTGGGCGAGGTGACGGCCGGGCGAATCCGTGAGGTCGTCGCGAGCGCGTACGACGCGGGTGAGTGATCACAGATCGTACGTCTCACCGTCGACCGCGAGCGGCTCCTCGAAGGCCTCGTCGGGCGGGTAGTAGTGCGCCAGGTGGACGAGCCGGGTCTGGTCGGCCTCGAGCTCTGTGGCCAGTTCGAGCGCGCCCTCTCGGGTCATGTGCTTCGTGCCGAACGTACGAGGGACGCCGGCATCGGTCTCGTGACGGCCCCCGATCGGGTGGCTCGCACACGCTGACGCCGGGACGATCGCGTCCGCTAAGAGGAGGTCGGCGTTGGCGAGGGCCGTCCGCGACCGAGCGGGAATGTCGTAGCTCGTGTCACCGGTGAGCGAGAGCTTCGCGCCCGTCTCGGGGTCGACGACGACGAGCCCGAAACACCGGAGCGGCGGGTGGTCGACAGGGACAAACTGCACCCGTAATCCGCACGTCTCGAAGGGCGCGAACGGCTCGCGCGCTTGAACACTGATCCGGTCGCCGAGGTAGTCGTACTTCCGGCGTATTGTCTCGGCGACGCTCTCGTTCGTCGCAGGGTCGGTCTCGCTCGGGGCGTGCACTGGGAGGCCGTCGACGAGCCGATAGACGTTGCCGAGGCCGTCGAGGTGGTCGAAGTGGATGTGCGTGACGAGCCCGGCGTCCGGGAGTGCCACGTCGTGCTCTAAAAACTGCCGGCGGAAGTCGGGGCTGAAATCGACGAGTAGCGACTCGCCGGTCCGTTCGTTGGCGACGTGGACCGAGAAGCGCGACCGAGAGACCCCGCGCTCGCGGGCCGCCTCGCAGGTAGCACACGCACACCCCACGGTCGGCGTCCCCGTCGTGTCTCCTGTGCCGAGCAGCGTGACCCGCATCTCGTCACACGCTCCATCCCACACGGACTTAGCGTCGGTGGTCGGCGGTCGCGTACCGACACCCAACGTATAACCCGCCACCGCCCGAGCCCCGCGATATGCACGACAGCAGCGCGCTGGTTCTCGCCCGACTTCCTTCGGGTGTGCCAATTCGTACGACCGTTCACGTCTACGGCGAAGGAACGCTCGTCGACGGCGAGGACGGCCCCACGCTCGTCGTCCCCGACGACGCCGGCCCCATCGTCTACGCGCAGGCGGCCCAACACGGGCGCGAGGTGAACGGGACGGCAGTCTTACGTCGACTCCACGACCGGCTTGTCGATGATCACGCCACGGACGACGGCCACGAAACTGACGACGGAGCCCTCACCGGAACGCTCGTCTCGGTCCCCGTCGCAGACCCACTGACGTTCGATCACGTCTCGTACACGACTCCCGAAGTGCTCGACTCGGTGTCGCCGAACATGAATCGGTGTTGGCCCGGAGATGAAGACGGAACCCTCCATGAGCGGATGGCCGCCCGGCTCTGGCGGTTCGTGCGAGACGCAGACGCCGTCGTCGACCTCCACACAGGGTCCGCTGAGATGCTTACCCACACGGTCTACCTCCGAGGTGACGCCGACTGCCGTCGGCTCGCCGAGGCGTTCGGGACCGACCTGTTGTTAGCTGAGGCCGCAGGCGACGACGCCGACACGGAGTGGAGCGAGCGAAACTTCGACGGGAAGCTACGCGTCGCCGCCAGCCGGCGTGGAATACCGACGATTACGCCAGAACTCGCCCACAGCCGACAACTCGTCGAATCGGCCGTCGAGACGGGTGTCAAAGGAGTCATCGGCGTGCTCGAGTCGGTGGGCGCACTCGACGGTGAGCCGAATCCGTGGGACGGCACCGTCGCACGCAACCACCTCGGCAGAGTCACCGCTGTCGACTCCGGGTTGTTCCGCCCGGCAGCCGGGCTCGCGATCGGGGACTCGGTGGCTGCGGGCGACGCGCTTGGAGAGGTGTACGACCCGACAACGTTTGAGACGCTCCAGCGACCAGTCGCCGACCGGGACGGGATCGTTTACTCCGTGGCCCGCGATGCGACCGTCACAGCCGGCGCAACGCTCGTTGGTGTCGCCGAGCGGATCGACGACTGACGGCTCACCGCACTCGTATCTGGCCGTCGGCGCCGACCGTAACGTACAGTTGTTCACGGACCTCGCGGCCGTACACCGCGTCGCCGGCGCGGTCACCGATCGTCTTCATCAGGTCGGGAGCCGTCTTGTTCACTTTCACGCCAGCCGCATCACAGGCGTCGTACACGCGCTTTGGGGCGTCATAGAGGTCGGTTCCCGGAGGGATTTCGACGTGGACGGGCGCGGCAAGCGCCTCGGCGAATGCCACCGTTTCTCGGGCCCGCTCGACATTGTCCCGCGCGCTCGCCTCGACGCTCGAGACGTTCGCTCGGGAGGTCCCGAGGCGCTCGGCGATGACGGCCTGTCTGAGCCCCTGCTCGCGGAGCGCGAGCACCTCGGCCTGCCGTTCGGTGAGCACACCCGCGTCGGCGTCGAACCCGGCGTGGGCCAACAACGCCGCTGCGTCGACGTCTTCGGGGTCCGGGGGCTCCGCCGGTCGACCGGCGCTGTCGGTCTCGCCGTCGTCGGGGGCGGGCGAGGCATCGTCTGCGACCATACCAGACGTAGGGCGGCATCGGTGAAAAAACGGTGGATTGGAGCGATCAGTCGATCAGAAGACAGGTGCATCGAGAGGCCCCAGGGTGTTTGGCTGGGCCACAAATCGGCGGCGTATGGACTGTCCGTAGGCGAGCCGCGCCCCGAACGAGGCTAGCGGCCCCAGAAGTTCTCGCGGCTGCCGAGCCGCTCTCGGCCGCTGGATCGCGTATCGTCTGTGCCGTCCGTCTCGTCGGCCTCCGCGTCAGCGGGTTCTTCTGTGTCGTCGCCGTCAGCCGGTTCGTCGGGAAGCCGTTCGACGACCTCCTTTGCCGTCGCGTGGCTCGATTTGACCCGGTGTATCGCCACGACTGCGCGGGCCGGCGGGAGCAGGCCATCGACAAGCACGATGAACCCGTCCTCGGTGCGACCGACACCGGCACCGCTCTCGTGGATGTCGTCGACCTCGACGACGACCTCCTCGCCGGGCTGGACCGGCTGCTGTTTGAGCTCGTATATCGGCATATCATAGTGGTTACACCACTCGGCACCGCCTTTGTTGCCGTAGTGTTGACACCCCATCCCCTGAATTCGTTCGTCGAAGCTGGGGCAGTCGTCGGCGAGTGGACAGTCCGCCATACAGGAGGGAGACCGGCCGCCGTTGTAAACGTTTTCGGGTCTCAGAGCCGATACTAGAGGAACTCGCGGACCTCGGAGTACCACATGTCGTGGTGGTCGACCGCCCCGACTGCCTCGGCGACGTCGACGGCGATGGCGTGCCAGCACCGGGCCATCGGGTCGTCGGGGTCGAGGTTGTACGTCGCATCGGCACAGTCACACGCCCCGTCCTCAACGACGTACTCGTCCTCGTGGCCGACGACGACGGTAAAATCGCGGTATCGTTTCACGCGCCCCTCAGCGACGGCCTCGAGGGCACGCTGGCCGCGGTCGCCGTGGTCGGCGACGATCGCGGCTGCGATCGGGCCGGTGAGCTCTCCGGCCTCCGCGATCGCTGCCCGCCAGTCGTCGACCGGCTCCATGTCCCGCCGTTCTCGGGCGGCCGGTTAAATCCCGTCGGTCACTCGAGAACGACGAGGACCTCGTCCATATCGACGCTGTCACCCACCGCGACGTGGACGCCGGCGACGGTGCCACCGCGGTCGGCCACAACGTCGTTTTCCATCTTCATCGCCTCCAACACGCAGACGACGTCGCCGGCGGCGACCGTGTCGCCTTCGGCGACCTCGACTGAGAGGATCGTCCCCTGCATCTCGGCGTCGATCGTCTCGCCGCCGTCGCCGACCTCGGAGCTCGACGCACTATCGTCGGCGCCGGTCTTGCGCGGTGGCTCTACAGGTGACGTTGTAGAGTTCGTCTCACTCATCCCACCGAGATCGACCGGCGGGGCGTCGTGAGCTGCCAGCTCAACGTCGAACCGCTTCCCGTTCACCTCGACGGTGTACGACCGCTCGGTCGCGGAGGAGTCGTCTGACGCCTCGGTCGAGGTGGGAGACGGTCCCCATCGCTCTTGTGCTTCGGCGATCCGGTTGGTGTCGACGCGTTCGTCCAGGTATTTCGTCGTGTGCGTGCCCGCACAGAACCGGTCGTCGCCGAGCATCAGCCGGTGGAACGGGACGATCGTCACGACGCCCTCGATGGTGTACTCCGCGAGCGCTCGTCGCGAGCGGGCGAGACACTCGTCGCGGTCGGCCCCCCACACGATCAGCTTCGCGATCATAGAGTCGTAGTCAGTGACGAGCTCGTCGCCCTGTCGGAGCGCGTCGTCGACGCGGACGCCGATGCCACCCGGCGGGTCGTACACGTCGAGGCGACCCTCGCTCGCCGGCTGGAAGTCGGCAGCTGCGTCCTCAGCGTTGATCCGGAACTCCATCGCGTGGCCGTCGATCGAAACGGTCGATTGGTCGACGGTCAACCCGTCGCCGGCCGCGACCCGGAGCTGTTCTTTGACGATATCGATCCCTGTGAGCGCCTCGGTGACCGTGTGTTCGACCTGAATACGGGTATTGACCTCGAGGAAGTAAAACGGGGTTTCTGGGCCGAGCGGCTCGTCGGGGTCGCGATCGGGATCCTCTTCGACGAGGAACTCGACGGTTCCAGCATTCGTGTAGTCGGCAGCGGCGACTCCTCGGCGGGCCGCCGCCCCGATGCGATCACGCAGCGCGTCAGAAAGCGCCGGGGATGGCCCCTCCTCTATCACCTTCTGGTGGCGGCGTTGTAGCGAGCAGTCGCGCTCACCGAGGTGGACGACCCGTGGCTCGCCGTCGTCGCTGGCATCGGTGTCCGCGATCACCTGAACCTCCACGTGCCGCGGCGTCTCGAGATAGCGTTCGAGGTAGACGGCGTCGTTCGAAAAGTATGCCTCGCCTTCACGGCGCGCCGACTCGAGTTGTGTCTCAGCCTCCGCTGGCTCCGTGACGATCTTCATCCCGCGGCCGCCGCCGCCGCCCTCAGCTTTGATCGCGATTGGGTAGCCGTGGGTCTCGCCGAACGTGTGGACGGCGTCGACATCGTCGATCGGCTCCGTCGTCCCGGGGACGATCGGCACGTCGGCGCCGGCCATCACCCGGCGAGCGGCGGTCTTCTCGCCAAGTTTGGTCATCGCGTCGCTCGACGGGCCGACCCACGTGAGCCCATCAGTTTCTTCGACTCGGGCGGCGAACGCGGCGTTCTCCGCAAGGAAGCCGTATCCGGGATGGATCGCGTCGGCCCCGGCCGCCAGCGCAGCCTCGACGATCGCTTCCCCGTTGAGGTACGAGTCGGCCGCGCGCGCCGGGCCGACGTTGTACGCTTGGTCGGCAGCGCGCACGTGGCCGGCGTCGGCATCCGCGTCGCTGTAGACGGCGACCGTCTCGACACCGAGTTCGGCGCAGGCCCGCATCACGCGGACGGCGATCTCGCCGCGATTCGCGACCAGTACCGTGTCGAACATCGTACCGCCAACTTCTCAGAAGGGAAACCTCACTCTGTCGGTCCGCGGCGATTAAGTCGTCGCCGCCCCAGCGACCGTCTATCCATGCTTGCAGCAGAGAATCCGTACATGTTGCCGGCGGTGCTCCTCGGCGGTGCCGTCTACCTCGGGCTCTCCGTGGCGACGGACCTCTCGATCGTGGTCCGCGTGGGCGCCCTCTTCGGGCTCGCGATCGTCGCGCCGATCGGGCTCAACGCGGTCGTACGTGCGATTCGTGGCAACTCGTCCTCAACGGCAGACGGAGCGCCAGATGGTGAGGTCGAACCGGGTAAGGAGCCCGCGGTGGGCGAGGGGTCCGTGTCGGTGGTTGAGGAGGGCGAGGACTCACACTAACTCCCGATCAGAACCGGTCGCTCCGGCCGGCAGCCGTCCAGGGGTCCGAGGGCGCGGTCTCCGGCACCCGCGCCGGGCGACCGCGGACGGCCGACAGCCGCCCCGCAAAGCTCCAGCGACGGTCGGTCCACTCGTCGCCGTGCTCGTCGGCGGCTGCTGCCGCTGCGGCTGCAACGCGATCGTGCTGGTGAGCGGCTATCGCGGCTGCGATAGCCGCGGCTTCGTCCGGAGCCGGGGCCGGCGAAAACCGGATATCGTCCGGCGTAACCGCGCCCACCGCTGGCGTCGACGTGGGGGGTTGGTCGTCGCGGTTGACGTCGTTGTCGCGGTCAGTGTCGTCGCCGGGGGCGGTGTTGCCGTTGTCGCGGTCAACGTCTTCGTCGACGTCGCTGTGTTCGGTGTCGTCGACGGCCATCTCAGATCGGAAGGTTACCGTGTTTCTTTTCGGGGTTCTCGGCGCGTTTGCCCCGCAGCATCTCGAGGTCGTCGATCAGCCGGGCACGGGTTTCGGTCGGTTCAATCACATCATCGACGAATCCGCGGTCGGCGGCGGTGTAGGGGTTCGCAAACTCTTCGCGATACTCCTCGATGAGCTCCTGACGGTGTGCTTCGGTGTCTTCGGCCGCCGCGAGCTCCTCACGGTAGAGCACGTTCACCGCGCCCTGTGGCCCCATCACCGCGATCTCCGCGGTGGGCCAGGCGTAGTTGACGTCGCCGCCGAGGTGTTTCGACGCCATCACGCAGTAAGCACCCCCGTACGCCTTACGGGTGATAACGGTCAGGAGGGGGACAGTCGCCTCGGCGTAGGCGTACAGTAGTTTCGCGCCGTGACGGATGATCCCGCCGTGCTCCTGGTCGGTGCCGGGCATGAACCCGGGAACGTCCTCGAAGGTGAGTATCGGGATGTTGAACGCGTCACAAAACCGAACGAATCGCGCGCCCTTCTGACTGGCTTCGATGTCGAGGGTTCCAGCGTTCACGCGGGGGTTGTTTGCGACGATACCGACGGAGTGACCATCGAGCCGGGCGAACCCAACGAGGAGGTTCGGCGCGAAGTTCGCGTGGACCTCAAAGAACGACCCCTCATCAAGTACACCGTCGATTACCTCGCGCATGTCGTACGGCTTTCGTGGCGCATCCGGGACGACCGTCGTCAGCGACTCGTCGGCCCGGTCGGGGTCATCCCACGGATCGACCCGTGGCGGGTCTTCGACGTTATTAGCCGGGAGGTACGAGAGCAGGTGCGCAATGCTGTCGAGCACGGCCTCCTCGGACTCCTCGGCAACGTGTGCGACCCCGGAGGTACCGGTGTGGGTGACTGCGCCGCCGAGTTCTTCGAAGCTCACCTCTTCACCGGTGACCGTCTCGATGACGTCGGGACCGGTGATGAACATGTGTGAGGTGTCGTTCACCATGAAGGTGAAGTCGGTGATGGCGGGCGAGTAGACAGCGCCACCGGCACAGGGCCCCATGATGGCCGATATCTGTGGAACCACTCCAGAAGCCTCGGTGTTCCGCCGGAATATCTCTGCGAAGCCGGCGAGTGAGGCGACGCCTTCCTGAATCCGCGCGCCCGCGGAGTCGTTGAGCCCGACGATCGGGGCCCCAACCTCAACGGCCGTATCCATCAGCTTACACACTTTCTCGGCGAACACCTCTCCAAGCGAGCCTCCGAAGACGGTGAAGTCGTGCGCGAACACGAACGTCTTTCGGCCGTTCACCTCGCCGTATCCGGTGACGACGCCGTCGCCCGGAAGCTGCTGTTCTTCCATCCCGAAAGTGTGGTTCCGGTGAGTACGGAACTGGTCGAACTCGTGGAACGTCCCGTCGTCGACGAAGTACTCGATTCGCTCGCGAGCGGTGAGTTTCCCTTTCTCGTGTTGGGCGTCGATCCGGTCTTGGCCGCCGCCTTTTGCGGCTCGCTCACGGCGGTCCTGCAGCTCCTCGATCCGGTCCTCCATCGTCACGTCGGACCACCCTGCGTCATTATCGGAGGGGTCGGCGAGCGGCGGCAAAAGGATTCCCCTCTCCGACGAACACCCGATAGACGATCGTCGAATATCGTGGTGGGTAGTCACACTATGGACCCACAACTCACGCACGTGCCCGACTAGCCAGCTGTGTCGTTCACCGTCGGATCTCGCGCGTCGGAGTCGAGCAGACATAGGTGTCGGCCTAGACGCGGGGCCTAGACACAGAGGGGAGGCGTCGACGTCGACGAACGAG
>Ga0209937_1000670_pt1 | contig 10513 bp, 9 predicted proteins | sample SalPon1_B_H2O_MG_FD_185699 | JGI IMG/M metagenome (GOLD analysis project Ga0209937, IMG submission 185699) | Salt pond water microbial communities from South San Francisco under conditions of wetland restoration - Salt Pond MetaG R1_B_H2O_MG... | ecosystem: Environmental > Aquatic > Non-marine... | reverse complement strand
CAAGAGCAGAGATGAGCTATCTAGAAGCAAGAGAACAGTTTGAAAGAAAGGTACTAGAAACAGAAGATTACTACAATGGTATAATCAATGTTCGCGTAGGCGGTTCCAAAGTTCTCATAGAATCACTAAAAAAACACTCTTAAAGGCAACAACAAGGACCATACTGGCAAATATTGCCCGTCTTGAAAGCGCATGAAAGACTGCGCTTGGATTCTGACGTGTCCGCGTGAGAAGTATACGAAAGGCTTCAAAAGATCGGGTGCTCTGAGAAAAAGCAACACCTCAGCAAGTGATTTCGCTTGATAGGGATTTACTGCTGCCCGTTGATTAGACGAATCTGGAGTAAGGGGTACAGGTCAACCGCCTCTGCTGTGAAAACACAAATCTCCTGTATCAAGTATGGCTGACTCTACTCAGATGATGTAGAATACCATAGTTTCGCCCTTTACGGGCGAATTATGACCTCACTATCTAGATGATATTAAGACGCACTTCGTGCTTTGTGTTATCATATAAAAGACAATTGTAGTTTGAGCGATAGCGAAAACTAATTGTAACGAAGTTACAATTCCAAAGATAACTAAATATATTAATAGTATGCGTCGGAGAAGCAGATGAAAGTTTATGATATCATAAGTGAAGATAAAGAAGTTGTCGAAGCACCTGTAGGAATGCTAAAACGAGCAGGTCAAGCTGTTGCTGGTAAGGTTAGTAAAACACAGGCACGCAAAGGTGAAGTTTCCAAAGAAGCAAACGAAGTCTTTAAGGATCTCAAAGTTACCTTCAAAGGTGCAGATTACGATCTTAATGCATTGCCGGTAGAAAAGTTCAAAGAATTTATGCAGGGCAAAGGATATGATCAGGGTCTAGATCAACAGATAAACAAATTTACAGATGCTAGTGATCCTGAATCTACACTTGATAAAAAACAGATAGAAAAAATAGTATTATCGCAGACTCAAGAAGCTTCTACTACTGCCGGAAGTACAGGTAAAGGTAAATTTGCTAAAAAAGGCGGAGCTGGCGGCAAATCAGGCTCTGCAGCACAAGACGCAAGCAAAGATCTTAAAAAAGTAGCACAGGCAGTGCAAAAACTCTCTTCCGAAGAAAAGCAAAGGCTATCAAAGCTAATCCAATGAATATTCTTGAAATTGTATCCTACAACTGTAAATCTGAACGCTATCTTGCAGAAGGATGGCAAACTCTTACTGAATCTCAAAAGAGAGTAATCCGCGAGTGCGAACGAGAACTATGGCCTCTAATGGAGGAACTAACTGCTCTGTTTGAACAGAGATTAGACCCTAAGGAAATAGATAAACTTTTTACGGCTGCTGAAGAACAAAGCACAGGCAAACTGACCAAAGGCGGTAAAGCAGCAAAGGGCGCAAAAGATGCTGCAAAGCTAGGTGCCGACACCATAAAACAAGTAAATCAAAAAATAAATGAACTGGGTAAAAAACTCCAAGACACTGAACCTGTTAAAAATCTAGACGCTCAGGTAGAAAAACTCAAACAAGATATCAAACAGAAAGCTGGCGATGACAGCAAAATAATCCAGCAGGTTGAAAAATACGGTGATTGGGCAAAAGAAAATCCTGGCAAATCAGCATTTGTAATCGGCGTGCTAACTGCTGCTGCTGCCTTTGCCGGCGGTCCTGCCGGGGGTGCTGCTGTCGGACTTGTACTTCGTTCTGCAAATGAAATGCTGAAAGGCAATAAAGCTTCTAGTGCTGTAGGCAAAGCAACTAAAACAGCAGCAGTGGGCGCACTTGCAGGCATGGCATTTGATGCGATTGGAGATTCTGTAGTTGATAATATTGCTGCTGCTGGCGAAGAAGATCTAGTAGACATGATAGACAGTTTTGATTCGGCAAATCTAGAATCTGCAATGGATGGCATACCTCCTGAATATGCTAGTTTGGTAGACGAATTAGAAGGTGCAAGAACAGTTAGTATAAGTGGAAATGTAAACAATTTCTTCTACGATTACGATGTAGTTTTGCCACCGGATCAATACGAACAATATTCAGAACTACAAAATTCTGTGCAAGAAGCAATGAGAGAGTCCGGGTCATTTTCCGATGAAGCAATGGCAGAAACTGCTAAGTTTCATGATTTTATGGCCGAAGTACAAAACGACCCCATGCAGGAACAGTATAGAGCAGCATTAGCAGCACTAGAAGCAGCAGAATCTCAGGCTGAAAATTTGACCACTGATCAATTAGAAGAACTAGTAGCTGATATGGACAGCCTTGAAGACAAAGTAGATGCTTTGTCTAATGCTGACGCAGCTATTGCATCCGCAGTACAAGCAGCAGCACAAGAAGCTACTGCTGCAGCAGATAACGCAATTAAGGCATCGCCTGTAAAATCTGATGAAGAAAAACAATCTGAATCCATACGCGAAGATCTTAAAAGCAAAATAAAGGGTGCTGCTGGCAACGTTAAAAAACAGGCAACACAGGCAGTAACTAAACAGAAGCTAATGAAAGCTTGGCAGAAACAGGGCAAACCGCTAGACTATGGATCAGTAGTCAAGATAATGCAGAATCAAGGTCTTGATACAGACGAAATTTCAAGAGTAAGTCAAGCAGCCAAAGTTGAACTGCCTGTTAAGTCGCAGGTTAAAGGTGTTAAACCTGGACAAACTCAGCAAGGTCCGGAAGGCAATGATTACGAGTGGAAAGGCGCGCAGTGGGTAAACAAATCTACTGGTAAAGTAGCTAAAAAACAGGTAGCACAAGAGCTTACTAAATCAGCTAAAGCTGGCGAACAATCAAAAGCTTCGTCGGATCAGGAACGCGGATCTTCAGGCGTTGACATAGACGCACTTGCAAAAGAAATCAAGAAAAGAGGAATGTCGGACGAAATTAGAAAACTGCTTTAGAAAAAAGGCAAACCTGATTTTTTTGTCGTTTCTAGATTTTCTTTTATCAAATCTGAGACAATTTCTCTATCTTCGTGACCAAGCAGATAAGTATCTTCTAGAGTAACACTACCTCTCATATACCAACACATTTTGAACAAGCTATATTTGAAGTTTTTAATTTCTCTGTCTAACGAGTCTACTTCTTGCAAAATCTCGTCAGTACTCCAGGTCAGGATTTTTGTTCGAAAAAATTTGATTGATCAAACATGATAGGAACTTCGAACGAAGCAGGTGCACCCTTTTCAATATCTTCCTGCTCTGAGTTAACAGTCATGGGTTTAACTGAGAATTTCTGCTTTTGTTTTTCTATATGCTCTGTTATTTGGGTGTAGAACTTCTGCTCTGCGTTTTCAATAAACTCTTTGATATGCGCAGGATCAGTTACAGGTTCTGTGCCTACATCGATCTGTCTAATACTGGCAATGATTAAACCTACTGTGAGTTCTGTAAGTTTGTTAAAACTCTTGTTAAAGCGAACTAGTTTTTCGTTTTCTGACAGTTCGTCGTTGTTAACCAGCTGGAATACTCTCTGTTCCTCAAAGGTTTTAAGCGCACTCTGTGTAAACTGCTGATAGGTTAGAGGTTGTAGATGAATTACTAGATCATCTATGACTATTGTGTCTTCGAATGTGTTGTTTATAAGGCTGTCTAGGATATTTCTTAGATCAACTTCGTAAGTTCGTTCTTCCAGTGTGTTCGGTATTTTAGTATTGATGTCCATCTTTTCGCCATAGGTTGCAATTCTTATAGCAATGAGAGCAGCGTCAAGATCGAGGCTAGGCATGTTCCAGGCATTTTTTATACTGGGAATACAGCTTTGAACTACATCAACTGTTGCCTGTCCATTTAACAGAGCATCAGGAGTCTTAAAAGTGATTTCGTCTTTAGCAGTCATTGCAAACACAGGTAGCTCACGTGTTTCCGGCATCTCGATACTGCCTGGCGGATAAAAATTTCCTCCGCTGGGCAATGTGAGATAGATTTTAGGCTGTCTAAAGTGACTCTGAAGTGGATTATTCGACATCTACTGCTCCGATAAATAATATATAGATATTTATATCGCCTTGATTTGGAAGTAAAACAATATGGCTACAGTTACAGGAACCTTTGGCGACGAAAAAGTCGTTCTTAACAATGCTGCTACAGAAGCAACACTTGAATTGCTGCTGAAGTCAATTAAAAATATTCCTGGTGCGTCCCCTGCCGATAAGAAAAAGCTACAAAAAAATACCGAAGAGCTTGCAGAATCAACAGGTAATGCTTCGGATGATTTAGACGACCTTGCTACTGCAGCAGACGAAGCAGAAGGCTCTCTGTCTTCAATAGGCAGCGGGTTTAGTAAAGTAGGCGGAGCTATAGGCGGATTTGCAGTTGGCATGTTTAATGCTACGTCAAAAATTACAGATCTAGCTGCGGGCTTTATGACCGGATCTGACAGACTGTCTGACCTTACTGAAGGCATTCCTATTATTGGTCAAATTACAAGTGCGCTTGATGCTAATCTTGATGTGTACAGGAACGTATCATCTGTTGGTGCTACATTTGGCAACTCTATGGCTGATATGAGAATTGCTGCTGCAAGATCAGAAATGTCTCTTACAGGCTTCCAGGATATGATTTCAAACAATGCAGAAAGCATGGCAGTGCTAGGTGGCACAGTATCTGACGGTGCATCACGATTTGGAAGGCTAAGTCAAGAATTAAGAACCAGCGATGTAGGTAAGCAGTTTATGGGCATGGGTATGACTATGTCAGATCTCAATGAAGGCATGGCTGATTATATTAGTCTTCAGGCTCGTCAAGGTAGAATTGGTCAAATGACCGACCAAGAATTGCGAGAAGGCACACAAGGTTACATTGAAGAACTGGATAAGCTGGCGAGAATAACAGGAAAGAGCAGGAAAGAACAAGCAGATTTAATTGCGCAAAATCAAGCTCAAGCAAACGTAGCTGCTATGCGTTCAAAGCTAGAAGGGGAAAGGTTGCAAAACTTTGATGCTTCTATGGCAGCAGCAAGTGGAATCAGTTCAGAATTTGGCACTGTTATGGCAGATCTAGGGGACGGAGTTGCTCAGACAGAATTTGCACAAAAACTTCAGTCACAGGTTCCAGAATTTGGCACACTAGCAGAACAAATGGCAGCCGGAGAAGTGTCTTCAGAAGAATTTGCACAAAGAATACAACAACTTGCTCCGCAACTAGAAGGATTTCGTGACGAACTAGGAGGCGCAGCAACATCTGCCCTAATGGGGCAAGCAGGATTCGACAGTCTACTAGCAGGTATTACAGACATAAGTAATTTTGCGGCTAAAGCAGCTAACCCGGGCGAAGTAGAAGAAGAGCAAAAGAGAAGAAACACAATAACAGAAGAGCTAGGCGGATTTTCTCAGACAATTACTTCCATTAGATCAAGAATAACAGAAGCATTCCTTACAAGTGGCGTGTTTGAATCGATAACAGACACACTTGGAGGATTTTTGGATCACCTTAGTGAAAATGAAGGCAGCATAGACGGAATAATGAAAGGCATACTAGATGCTATGCAACCAGTAGTTGATTGGTTTAGTAACCTTATATCAGACATACAAGAATTTGGATTCAAAGACACACTAATTAATTTGTTTAAAGACATTACAGACGTTATAAAAACAACTCTTTTTGGAGGCCTAACAGGAAATCAGCAGCAAGAGCAAGCATCTTTAGAAGCAGAACGCACTGTGTTACAACAGAGCGGTACTAAGCAAGGCGGAGCAGGTGCAGGTCAACGACAGAGATTAGAAGAAATAAATGCAAGACTTAATGAATTAAAACAAAAAGGCGAAGGTGGAGGAATACTGTCAGGAATTCTAGGAGATTTTGTTCTGCCTAGTGCCCTTGCTGCTGGTGGCGCATTAGCAGTAGGTGGCGCTGCTATACTAGGACTAACTGCGCTTTCCGGAGCATTTGCCGCTCTCGGCAATCCAGCAGCAATGGCAGGTATGGCGGCTGTAGCTGGGTTGTTAGTAGGAACAGGTGCTGCAATTATGCTTGCAGGACAAGGCATTAATCTTGCAGGTGATGGCATACAGAAAGTTTCTACCGGTTTGCAAGAAATGAGCAAAATCAAAGACGTGCAAAAACTACAAGACATAGGTGCATCTCTAGGTGGTCTAGGTACAGGATTGAAAGATTTGGCAACAGGCGGCGCTCTAGAATCTATTACAAGTTTCTTCGGAGCAGATTCTCCTTTTGAAAAAATCGTAGACGGTGTTAATAGATTTTCTGAAGTAGATAATTCTGCTTTTAATAATCTCATGACAACTAGCAACAGTTTACAAAAACTTACTGACCTAGATTTCGATGCAGGAGGAATGAAAGCTTATACCGAAGCAGTAAAGGATCTTACTGTTGCACTCGAAGGACTAAACAATCAAATGGACGGCGGCGAACAAAGTCTATTAGATAAAATTAATCCATTTTCTGATTCTGGAAGCAACTCTGGGTCGACTGCAGCTAACCAAAACAGCGGAAATCTACAACAAGATAGCGTAAATACGACACTAAACAATATATTAGCAGTGCTCATGGCGTCAAATGATATGAACAAGAAACAGCTAGGTGCTGCAAGAGCAATGAGCGGTAACCTATATCAAGGCTTCTAGTATGCAAGGGAAAATAAGAGAACAACAATGAGCTGGAAAAAATATTTTACTCCCGTACCAACAGGAAACAACACAGAAGGCTCATACAGTCCTCTAGGCTCGGGCAACAGTCAATCGCCCGGGCCGGCTAGTTCTAACTATAATTCCTATCTGCCAGATGTTTATGTAGGTTCTCCTAATCGTGTAGAACGCTACGGTCATTACAACACAATGGATCTTGATTCTGAAGTAAATGCTGCTCTAGACATACTAGCAGAATTCTGCACACAGCCCAATGATCAGAATGGCACTTCATTTAGATTTAATTTCAACAAATCAGCTACTAATTCAGAAGTACAGATTCTTTCACAGTACCTCAAACAGTGGTATAAGCTGCAGAAACTAGAAACAAGAATGTTTCGTCTTATTAGAAACGTTTTCAAGTACGGCGACGAAATCTTTATTCGAGATCCAGAAACCAAAAAACTGTTTCACGTAGAAGCAGCAAAAGTCAACAGAATAATTGTAAATGAATCAGAAGGCAAAATACCTGAACAGTATGTTATACAGGATATAAACTTCAATTTCAAAGACATGATTGCTACTACGCCTTCAGAAACAAACGGCAATATACTAGGCGGCGGCTCGGGCTATCTTGAAGGCGGTGTGAGAGGCATGGTAGGACAGTATCCCAAGCAGAGTGGTTCACGTTTTCAACTAGAGCAAAACGAAGTAGCCGTAAACGCAGAACATGTGCTGCATCTCAGCCTATCAGAAGGTTTAGATAACAACTACCCATTTGGAAATTCGCTGCTAGAAACTATATTTAAAGTCTACAAACAGAAAGAACTGCTTGAAGATGCTATTATAATCTATCGTGTGCAGCGTGCGCCTGAGCGCAGAGTGTTCTACGTCGACGTCGGTGGCATGCCGTCTCACTTGGCAATGCAGTTCGTTGAAAGAGTAAAAACAGAAATACATCAGAGAAGAATTCCATCTGCAACAGGCGGCGGCGCTAATGTAATTGATTCAGCATACAATCCGCTTTCAGTTAACGAAGACTACTTCTTCCCTCAAACAGCAGAAGGTAGAGGATCAAAAGTTGAAACACTGCCAGGCGGCACAAACCTTGGCGAGATAGATGACTTGAGATATTTCACTAACAAACTCGTGCGCGGTCTCCGAATACCTTCTTCTTATCTGCCAACAGGCGCAGAAGACGGCGCTACTTCTTATAATGATGGCAGAGTAGGCACAGCGTATATTCAGGAATTACGCTTTAATACCTATTGTGAAAGATTACAAGGTTTGTTGATAGAAGAGTTTAATGAAGAATTTAAACGCTATCTGCTAGAAAAAGGTGTAAACATTGACACCAACATGTTTGATTTAGAGTTTGAACCACCGCAGAACTTTGCTAGTTATAGACAGGCAGAACTTGATAACTCTCGTGTGCCTACATTTACTCAGATGTCAGCAATACCTTATATCTCAAATAGATTTGCCCTCAAACGCTTCTTGGGCCTGACGGACGAAGAACTTGCTGAGAACGAAAAACTCTGGCGCGAAGAAAATGACGAGTCCCTCAACGCTGAACCTGCCGATGCTGCTGCAGAAATGCGTGGCGCAGGAATTAGTTCCGCAGGCATAGCAGATGACGCTGCGGGCCTAGAAGACGAAGCACCACCTGAAGGCGGCGAAGACGGAGGTGATGCAGAAGGCGTCGACACTGCAACAGATACCGGACTAGGCGGTGAAACAGGCGCACAACCACCAGAAGGCGGATCTCCCTCACCGTAATAAATACTACCATGATACTAAGAGAAATCTTTTACTTTGATAGACAGACCATGGAGCCTAATCAGGACGATAGATACGATCCTGTCTACGATGATTCCGTAGTATCAACAGATGATACCCGCACTACCCGTCTTACTCTAAGACAGATTAACAGAGCAAGAAAATCCGCAGAACTTCATAGAGAAGAAAAAGACAAAGAACTTGATTTTGTTCGCTCTATGTATGGTGCAGACGCACAAGCCGAGGCCGAAGGTGGGCTCTAAATGGCAAAAATCGACAAATCACTCTATTCTAAATCAGAGTGGAAGAAGATTCGAGAACAGCGTCGACAGTCAAAAAAAATAAAACCTCCTCCTGCTCAGGCAATACAAACGGAAACAGTTCCAAAACCCCGCGCACTTACAGGCTTTGTGTTAGGCAATGGTGTAAGTAGACAAAACCTAGATCCAAAATTACTAAAAAAATACGGCACTGTATATGGATGCAATGCGTTATACAGAGAATTTGCTCCTGATTATCTAGTAGCAGTGGACGTAAAAATGATCCTAGAAATATCAAAAACAGGATATCAAAACCAACATTCTGTATGGACTAATCCTAACAAAAGTTTTGCGAAAATTTCTAATCTAAACTTTTTTCAACCTTCCAAAGGCTGGAGCTCTGGACCTACAGCAATGCATCTTGCCTGCAGTCATAAACTAGAAACTATCTTTATATTAGGATTTGATTACAAAGGTCTAGAAGACGGTAAGAAAGTCAACAATATCTATGCAAACACCAAAAACTATAAGAAATCCAGCGACGGCGCAACCTACTACGGTAACTGGCTAAAACAAACAAAAAAAATCATACACGACAATCCTGCTATACAGTTTACTCGAGTAATAACAGCAGATAATTACTGCCCTGAAGAACTAAATAGATTTGACAATTTTAAAACAATTCGTCGAGAAGATTTCGAAAAAATCTTCAATTTAAAGTAATTTCTCACCAAAACGGCTCGTTTTGAGCCCGAATCCCCACGAATTTTGTGCTCTAATGTAAATAATACTGACAGCCTTAATATAGGTACGACATTTACAGGAGTTATACAAATGGCCAACCCGAACAAATTTGAAGAAATGCTGGAACGTCTAATTAATGAAGACAAAGCCGGCGCAGAAGAACTTTTCCATGAAATCGTAGTTGAAAAATCACGTTCAATCTACGAAAATCTACTTGCTGATGAAGAAGTAGAAGAAGCCGAGGATCACGACGAAGAAATGGACGATGACGACGAAGAGACAAAAGAAGGCTCCTACGGCAAGAAAAAGAAAATGAAGAAAGAAGAGGACGAAGTTTCAGAAGACTTTGACCTTGACGAATTCGAAGTCGAAGGCGGCATGAACATGATGGCCCAAGACGAAGATCCTACTGACGATCCAATGGCTGCTATGGGCGGCGACGAAACTGACGACCTTGAAATGGACGTTAGCATGGACGACGAAGGCGGAGACGGCGAAGAAGGCGAAGTTGAAGATCGCGTAGAAGACCTTGAAGACGCACTAGACGAACTTAAGGCAGAATTTGAAAAAATGATGTCAGACGAAGACAGTGACGAAGAAGGCGATGACGACGACGACGCTGAAATGGACATGGGCGACGAAGGCGAAGACGACGACGCTGAAATGGACATGGATGACGAAGGCGAAGAAGAAAAAGAAGAATCATACGTTGATCCTACCGACCAAGTAGCTACTATGAGAGAATACGTAGAAAAAGTAACTGCCAAAATGGGCGACGACGGTGCTAACACACAGTCAACAGTTGCTGGTCCAAACGACATGGGCGGAACTGCTGAAAACATTGCACAGGATGACGTTGAAAACGGCGTTGAAGCTAACCAAGGTAATCTAAAAGGCAATGCACTAAGTGATCAGAATCCTAAGGATATGAGCACAGGCAACGTTAATGTACCAGGCGGCAAGGCTTCTAAGTCAATGAAGAATCAGCCAAAAGGACACGGCGCAGAAAAGAAAGGATCTGGTGAAAGCGGCGCAGACGCAAATTCACCAATTGGTTCCAAATAAGGAAATAGGATGACACTGGCTTTAAGAGAACAGCTATCCTACGATCAGGCAGAAATTGTCGTTGAGAATGCCAACGAAGGCAAAGACCTTTACAT
>Ga0209937_1000668_pt1 | contig 10577 bp, 11 predicted proteins | sample SalPon1_B_H2O_MG_FD_185699 | JGI IMG/M metagenome (GOLD analysis project Ga0209937, IMG submission 185699) | Salt pond water microbial communities from South San Francisco under conditions of wetland restoration - Salt Pond MetaG R1_B_H2O_MG... | ecosystem: Environmental > Aquatic > Non-marine... | reverse complement strand
CGCGACCGTCGCCCGCTCGCGCAACAAGGCGGCGACGCTCGCCGCGCTCGCCGATGTGGTCCCGACCCCGCCGACGGTCATCGCCGCGGCGCCGCGTGACCGCGAGGCCGTCGCCGCCGCGGCCGCAGAGCTGGGCTACCCGCTCGTGCTCAAGCCGACGATGGCCACGCAGGGCATCGGCGTCACCCGTGTCGCCGACCGCGATGCGCTGGAGGGGGTGCTCGACTACCTCGATGCGATCCACACCTTCCCGCCGACGGGGGAGAAGTCCGTGCTCCTGCAGGCGTACCTGCCGGAGGCGACCGACATCCGCGTGATGGTCATCGACGGCACCGCCGTGGGCGCCGTCGAGCGGCATGGCCCCGGCTGGAAGCACAACGTCCACCGGGGCGCCGCGGTGCGGTCGGTGCCCGTCGAGGGGGAGGTCGCTGCGGTCGCCGAGACGGTCGCACGGACCCTGGGGATCGACTACGTGGGTGTCGACCTGCTGGAAAGCGAGGGGGTGATGTACTGCTCGGAGACGAACGCGCGGCCGACGATCGACGACCCCGCGCTGTACGAGGCGGACATCTTCGAGCGGCTCATCCGGCTGATCCGCCGCGTCGCCGGCTAGTCGATGTCGATCTCGGCGGCGGGGTCGCGCACGGCGAACGTCATCTCGAGGACGCCGTTGTTGAAGCGCGCGGTGCCGCTGTGCTCATCGACGGGCTCGGGGAGCTCGAGCCGCTCGTCGTACTGTCGGCGCGCGCCGGTCGCGGAGATCGTCACCACCTCGCCGTCACAGCGGACCTGGAGGTCCTCTTTCTCGATACCGGGGAGGTCGCCGACGATGCGCACCTGCTCGCCGTCACTCTGTGCGTCCAGGTGGGTCTCCGAGCGGAACCCCGAGCGGTCCCTGACCCCGCGATGCCGCCCCACGGGCCCCTCACGGACGGCACGTTCGACGTCACGCAGGAACCGGTCGAATGGGTCGTCAGGGTCGAATGGCATACCCACGATGGCCCCCGTTCGGATGTAAACCCTTCCCACGCCCGGGGTGATGGCGGGGGCTTGATATACGGTGTCAATACATACTCGGATATGAGTGACTCGTCTGTGCGGATCGCCCTCAACGGCTTCGGGCGCATCGGTCGGAACGTGGTGCGGGCGCTGCCGCGGTATCCCGATGTGGAGCTGGTGGCGATCAACGACGTGATGGAGCCGGCGCAGATGGCGTATCTCGCCGAGTACGACACGGTGATGGGCCGCGATGACTCCGTCACGCTGGCAGATGGCCGGCTGCAGACCGAAGCGGTCGATGCGGCGCTGCTGCAGGTGCGCGACCCCACCACCCTGCCCTGGGCCGACCTCGACGTCGATGTCGTCCTCGAGTGCACGGGGATCTTCCGCACACACGAGGATGCGGCGATGCACCTCGAGGCGGGTGCGGGCAAGGTGATCATCTCCGCGCCGCCGCGGGGGGAGACCCCCGTCACCCAGCTGGTCTACGGGGTCAACCACGACACCTACGCTGGCGAGGATATCGTCTCGAACGCCTCCTGTACGACGAACTCGGTCACCCCGATCGCGCAGGTGCTCGATGCGACCTTCGGCATCGACCACGGCATGCTGACGACCGTGCACGCGTACACGGGCAGCCAGCAGCTGCTGGATGGGCCGATGGCGAAGCCGCGCCGCGGCCGCGCCGCCGCGGAGAACATCCTCCCGACGACGACGGGTGCGGCGGAGGCGGCGACGGTCATCCTCCCGCAGCTGGCGGGGAAGCTCGACGGCATGGCGATCCGGGTACCCGTCCCCAACGGCTCGCTCACCGAGCTCGTCGTCACGCTCGATGCGGCACCGACGGTCGAGGCGGTCAACGATGCGTTCCGTGCGGCGGCCGCTGCGGGCCCGCTCGCGGGCGTGCTCGGGGTGACCGACGACCCGCTCGTCTCCAGCGACATCCAGGGGATGCCCTACAGCTCCATCGTCGACCTCGCATCGACGAACCGCGTGGGTGCGGGGGCGATGTACAAGGTCCTCACCTGGTACGACAACGAGTTCGGCTTCTCGAACCGCATGCTGGATATGGCACGGTTCATCACCGCGTGAGGCGTCGGACCGCCATGCTCCCCTTCGAGACCGTGGAGGCGATCGCCCCCGACAGCACCGTGCTGCTGCGGGTCGACCTGAACGCGCCCGTCACCGATGACGGCAGCGTCGTCGACACCCGGCGCTTCGACCGCCACGCCGCGTCCATCGACACCCTCACCGCCGCGGGCCACCGCGTCGTCTGCCTGGCGCACCAGGGCCGCCCCGGCGGCGACGCGTTCGTCTCGCTCGCCCAACACGCCGTGCTCCTGGATGCGAAGACCGATGCGCCGGTGCGGTTCGTCGATGCGGTGACCGAGCCGCGTGCGCTCGCGGCGATCGACGCGCTCACCGCAGGGGAGGTGCTGCTGTTGGAGAACGTGCGGATGCACCCCGACGAGCTCCCGGCGGCAGCACCCGAGCAGAAGGCCGAGACCGCCCTCGTCGAGACGCTCGCGGCGGCGGTCGACTGGTACGTCGATGATGCGTACTCGGTCGCCCACCGCTCGCATGCGTCGATCGTGGGCTTCCCGCTGCGGCTGCCCGCCTGCGGCGGCCCCGTGATGGCGACGGAGTACGCCGCGAACACCGCGATCGCCGACCGCACGTTCGACGGCCCGGTGGTGATGGTCCTCGGTGGGACCAAGGCGACGGACGTGATCGGGGTGATGCGTGCACTCGCCGACCGCGTGGACCAGTTCTGCCTCGGCGGCGTCGCCGCGGAGCTGTTCCTGCGCGCGGCGGGCGCACCCGTCGGCGTCGACACCGACGGCGACCGCTTCCGCTCCCAGTGGGCCCAGACGGCCGATGAGATCGCCGCGGTCCGCGCGACGCTCGATGCGGCGGTGCTGCTGCCGACGGACCTCGCGTACGCCGATGCCGACGGGGAGCGGGCGGAGGTGGCCGTCGCGGCGATCGACGAGAAGACCACGCCGTATCTCGACATCGGCACGGCGACCGCCGAGCGCTATGCCGCGGCGGTCGCCCCCGCGGCGGCGGTGTTCGTCAAGGGCGCACTGGGCGTCTTCGAGGACCCCCGCTTCGCGACGGGCACGGTCACCGTCCTCGAGGCGATCGCCGACGGTGACGCCTACAGCGTCGTCGGCGGTGGCGACACCTCGCGGGCGGTGCCGCTGTACGACCTCGACCCCGGTGGGTTCGACCACCTGTCGATCGCCGGCGGCGCGTACCTCACCGCCCTCAGCGGGGCGCCGCTGGTCGGCGTCGACGTGCTCACCGCGACCACAGCAGCTTAGCGGGTCGACCCCCTCGCTATCGCATGCACATCGGTGTGGTCGCCGACACCCACGATGACCGCGCGGTCGCCCGCCGTGCGGTCGAGCTGTTCACCGACGCGGGTGTCGAGGTCGTGATCCACTGCGGGGACATGATCGCCCCGATCACCGCTGGCCTCTTCGAGACCGACGCGTTCGCGTTCCATGCGATCCGTGGCAACAACGATGGCGCCTGGCCGCTCGCGTCGGTGATCGATAGCTTCGGCACCTTCCATGGGGAGTTCGCCCGCATCGAGTGCGACGGCGTCCGCGTCGGGGTGACCCATGGGACCCACGAGGCGCGCGTGGCGGCGCTCGCAGACAGCGCAGCGCTCGACTGCGTGCTGCGAGGGCACACCCATCAGCACGGCACCGACACCAGCGGCCGCATCCCCGTGATCAACCCAGGTGGGGTGCCGATCCCCGGTGGGGACGACGCCGCTCACGTCGCGATCGTCGACACCGCCGACCTGTCGGTGCGCTACCGCTCCTGCTGAGGGACGCCCGCGGCGACGCCGTCGGCACCCAGGAAGCCCACGGGGTCCCCGCGGAGCCCCACCCCGAGCGCCGCATCCGTCCGCTGCATCGATGTCGCCGCATCGGCCGCATCGAAGATCGCCCGGATCGCATCGACGTTCTCGGGGACCACATCCGCCTCCTGGTGGATCGCCTGGAACAGGTACAGGTCGCGCCCCTCGACGGCCACCGACTCCGCCCACACGCAGTTCTCCCAGAGGTCGCCACGGGGTCGCTCCGCGTCGTAGGCGAACTCCTTGAGCGTGCCCGCCCCATCGAGCCCCAGCCCCTGCGGGATGAGGTAGATCCGCCCCTCCTGGCGGAGCACCCCGCGGACGTGCGCGGCGGTCGGGCTCTCCGCGAGGGTGACGTTGAGCGCGTGCACGTGCATGAGCGTCGCCGGCACCTTCATGCCCATCGTGTCGATCGCCACGTCGGGGAAGATCGTCTGCACATCCGGCCCGTGGTGCGATGGGATCGCGATCGGGTCGGGGAGGATGTCGTTGATCGGCCCGCGTGCGTTCTGGCCGGGGTCGCCACCGCGGCGCACCAGCGTCGCCCGCACCCGCTCGATGCCGTACGCGTCCTCGAGGGGCGCGATGATGCGCGACAGCCCCGTCGTGTTGCACGAGACCACCCGGACGAACGCCGCACCGATGGCCTCCGCGTAGTTGCCCCGGGCGTTGAAGCTCACGTCGGCGACCGACGCGTCCTCGCCGCCCTGGAACACCGCGGGGGTGCCGTAGGTCGCATACCGCTCGCGGTTCTCCGCCCCGATGCCCGAGGGCGTGCAGTCGACGATCACATCCGCCGCGGCGATCAGCTCATCCACCACGCCATCGACCTCCACGCCCGCCTCGGTGAACAGCGCCAGCCGCTCGGGGATCGCCGCGTACATGCGGTACCCCCGCTCGACGGCCGTCTGCGCCTCGAAGTTGGGCTGGGTCTTCGCGACCCCGATGACCTCCATGTCCGGCTGAGCGGCGACCGCGTCCGCGACGCGCTTGCCGATGGTCCCATAGCCGTTGATGCCGACACGGATCATGTCCGGTCTCCTCAGAGGGGCCGAATAGGCATTTCGGGCGCTGAAATCGGTACTTGCATGCGAGTGACCCACACGTTCTTGCCGGTCGGTCCATGAGGAGATCGCATGCAGGCGGACGCACTCGCCACGGCGGCGACGACGGCGGTCGAGGTGTGCCTCGGGGTGGGCACCGACGAGCGATGCCTCATCGTCACCGACCCCCCGCGGCGGGCGATCGGCGATGCGCTGGCGACGGCGGCGCGTGAGCGCACCAGCGACACCACCCTCATCGAGATGCCCGTCGGCCCGCAGCACGGTGCGGAGCCGCCGGCGGCGGTCGCACAGGCCATGGCCGATGCCGACGTGTTCATCGCGCCGACGACGAAGAGCCTGAGTCACACCCGCGCCCGCAGCGCGGCGAGCGATGCCGGCGTGCGCGGTGCGACGCTGCCGGGGATCACGCCCGAGGTGTTCATCGCGGGGATGCAGGCGGACTACGCGGCGGTCGCCGAGACCACCCACGCGCTCGCCGCAGAGCTCGCCGACGCGGCGACGGTCACCGTCGAGACGCCCGCGGGCACCGACCTGCGGGTCGACGTCCGTGGGCGCACCTGGCAGACCGACACGGGGGACGTCACCACCCCGGGGGCGTTCTCCAACCTGCCCGCGGGGGAGAGCTTCATCGCGCCCGCCGACGCGGAGGGGTCGGTCGTGATCGACGGGACGATGCGACCGCACGGGCGGCTGGATGCGGAGCCCGTGCGCTTCGACGTCGCCGACGGGCAGGTGTCGGCGATCTCCGACCCCGCGATCGCCGACCAGGTCGCCGAGGCCGCCGCTGCGGTGGGCGATGCAGCCTCGAACTTCGCAGAGCTCGGCATCGGCACCAACCTCGGCGTCACCGAGCTCATCGGCTCGGTGCTGCTGGATGAGAAGATGGCGGGGACGGTCCACGTCGCCATCGGCGACAACGCGGGCATCGGCGGCGATGTGGAGGCGCCGCTGCACCTCGACGGGATCATGCGCAGCCCCACGGTGACCGTCGACGGGCGGCCGCTGGCGCTGCCGTGACGGCCGACCGGAGGTTTTTGTCCCGTGGCTGATGAGCGCCGACAGATGTCGCACCCCGCCGGCCAGCAGCTTGTGGCCTGTCCACGATGCAGCCCCGCAGAGCCCGTCGTCCATGCGGTGCTCTCGGCGGGTGCGGGTGCACACACCGTCCGCTGTGAGGCCTGCGATCACGTGCACAAGGTCCAGCCCACCGCCGCGCCGACGATCGAGCGCCCGGTGATCATCTCGCAGGACGGCGAGTCGACGCGGACGGTGGTGCCGACGACGCCCGGTGAGGCCGTCAGCTGCGGCGATGAGTTCATCGTCGACACCGACGCGGCGATCATGCAGGTGCGGGTGACGGCGATCGAGGATGCGGACGGCCGCCGCGTCGAGACGGCGACGATGGCCGACGTCGGCACGCTGTGGACGCGTGCGGTCGACAACGTCGGGGTGAACGTGACGATCCACCCACCGGATGACCGCGACCGCAGCCACAGCGCGACGGTCCGTCTCCCCGGCGAGTACACCCTGGAGGTCGGCGCCACGCTGGACGTCGACGATGCGGTGGTGACGATCTCGGCGATCCGCATCCGCGATGCGGTGACCGACTACCGGCACCGCACCTACGACCGCCCCGGCGATGCGGTGTTCGCGAAGGACGTCCAGCGGGTGTACGCGGTCGCCGACCGCCGCGACCCGTGGTCCGTCTGGTGAGCGGCGTGTCCGAGGCGTGGGCGGCGGAGCGGGCGGCGCTGATCGACCGCCTCCAGCAGCAGCTCGACGTCGCCCCGGCGGTGCTGGATGCGATGGGGGCGGTCCCCCGCCACCGGTTCATCCCCCCCGCCCAGCGTGCGGCGGCCTACCGCGACCGCCCCGTCCCGGTCGGGGAGGGCGCGACGATCAGCGCCCCGCACATCGTCGCGCAGATGACGGACCTGCTCGCGCCATCGGCGGCCGACGATATCCTGGAGATCGGCACCGGCTGCGGCTACCACGCCGCGGTGACCGCGGCGATGCTCGATGCCGGCGGCATGGTCCACTCGGTGGAGGTCTCCCCCGCACTCGCGGAGACGGCGATGGCGAACCTCCGGGCGGCGGGGGCGGCCGACCGCGTGCGCATCCGCGTCGCCGATGGCGCCACCGGCTGGCCCGCGGGCGCCCCCTACGATGGGGCGTACCTCACGTGTGCGGCACCGCAGGTGCCACCGGCGGTGCTCGCACAGTGTCGTCCCGGCGCACGCATCGTCGCCCCCCTGGGCACCGACACACAGCGGCTGGTGTCGATGACCGTCGGTGCGGCCGGTGTGCGCGAGCGCACCGACCACGGTGCGGTGCGGTTCGTCCGCATGCGGTGAGGCCGCAGGGTTCAATCACATCGGGGGTCCCTCCGCTGTATGGACGCCGAGCGTGCCCGGGAGGCGATGGTCGAGCGCATCAGCCGTGCGCAGACCCCACCCGCGCCGCTCATCGACGCGATGGCCACCGTCCCCCGCGAGCGGTTCGTCGAGACCGCCCCCTACGGCGAGCTCCCCCAGCGCGTCGACGACAGCGATGTGTTCGCGCCCGCGACGGTCGCACAGCTGCTGGCGATGGCGGCGCCGCTGCCCTCGCAAGACGAGACACGGGTGCTGGTCGTCGGTGCAGGTGTGGGCTACACCGCCGCGGTGCTCGCTGAGCTCGTCGGTGCGGCGGCGGTGCATGCGGTGGACATCGACCGCCGGCTGGTCCGGCGTGCCCGGCGGAACCTCCGCCGTGCGGGCTACCCCGCGGTGCTCGTCGACCGTGCCGACGGCACCGACGGCTACCCCCTGTACGCCCCGTACGACCGCATCATCGTCGAGGCGGCGAGCGCGCGCGTGCCGCCGGCGCTGCCGGGGCAGCTCAGCCCCACGGGTCGGGTGGTGCTGCCGCTGGGCGGGGCCCAGCAGCGGCTGGTGAGCGTCGATGCCGACGGGCAGATCCGCGACGAGGGGCCGCAGGTGTCGGTCGCACCGCTGCTCGCGCCGGGGGAGTCGCCCGCCGGCCCGATCCGCAACCGCACCGTGCGTGAGGACTCGGAGTGGGCGGCCACCGCAGCACACCGGCGCCACGGCTGGGAGCTCGACTGGATCGACTGGTCGCGCCGCTGAGCTCAGACGGTGTCGATGCCCGTGCCCACCGAGCAGACGTACTCACCCGTGGCGACCTGCGGCTCGCGGGCGGCCCGCCAGAAGATGCCCGCGGACTCGGCGGGCACGCGCGCCCGCTCGTCCCCGAAGACGTCCGTCACGCGGAACAGCAGGTCACCCTCGGCGACCGACTGCCCCAGCTCCGCCTCGAAGTCGACCAGCCCGCCGGCGGGTGCACCGTACTGCTCGAAGCTGCGGGCGCGCCGCTGCGGGCCGACCTCGATGTCGCCCTCGAGGAAGCCGTAGCCGCGCAGCACGTTCAGCACCCCCCGCACCCCCGTGCGGATGCTCGCCGCATCCCACCCGACGGCTCCGCCCAGCTCGGGGTCGATCGCGGGGATGCCCTCATCGGGGGCGACCCGTGCGAGCTGGCCCCGTGGGCCCTGCTGGTCGAAGATGTAGCCCGTGTCGAACGTCCGCGCGAGCGCCAGACAGGCCTCATGCAGCCGGTGGCGCCGCCCACACCGCACGCGCACCTCGTCGATCATCTGCGAGGTCGACCCCTGATGGAGGTCCAAGACCAGGTCGGCCTCCGCGGCGAGCTCGAACGTCGCCGCCGCGATCCGCTCGGAGGCACTGCCATCTGCCGCCCCGGGGTAGGTGCGGTTGAGCTTCATGTCGTCGATGGGGTTGCGGTGGACCTGCTGATGGAACGCATCGGTGTTGACCACCCCCACCATGACCACCCGGCCGACGAGCGCCATGGGGTCGAGTCGCTGGGCCACCTCACGGATCACCCCCACACCGTTGAGCTCGTCGCCGTCCGAGGCGGCCTGGATGTACAGTGTCTGCCCGCTGTCGGCGCCCTCGAACACCGCCACGGGCAGCGCGACCGGACGGCCGATGCGGCTCTCGCCGACCTCGAGCCAGCCCGTCGCCGCCTCCCCGGGGTCTGCCTGTGCAGACCCGATCGTCACCATTGCGCCGAGGGTTCGTGGGGGCACGCTTAGTGCGTTCGATGTCCCGACCCACAGAGCTACGCCGCCACCGGACCTGCCGTTGGACAATGCGCACGCCGTCGTGGGTCGCGGAGGGGGTGTGGGTCGACATCCGGCGGGAGCCCGATATCGTGGTGCTGTCGGTCGCGATGTTCACCTTCAGCCTCGCCTTCCAGGCGACGAGCCGCTACCTCCCACGGTACCTCAGCGTCCTCGGGGCGGGGGCGGTGGTGATCGGGCTCTTCGGCAGCCTCAGCAGCCTCCTCGCCGCACTGTATCCGTACCCCGGCGGGCTCATCGCCGACCGGGTGGGTGCGCGTCGGGCGCTGACGGCGTTCGGGCTCGCCTCCACGCTGGGCTTCCTGCTGTGGGCGCTGGCGGGGCCGATCGGCACCGTGACGCTGGCGGCCCCGGGCGGCCCGCTCGTGATCCCCGTCGGGATCTTCGTCGGCGCCGTGTTCGTCCAGGCGTGGCGCTCGCTCGGGCTGGGCGCGACGTTCGCGGTCGTGAAGCAGGCGGTGCCGCCCGACCGCCTCGCCAGCGGCTTCGCGAGCACGGAGACCGTCCGGCGGCTCGCCTTCCTGCTGGGGCCCGTGCTGGCCGCGGGTGTGCTGGCGGTGCTGAGCTTCACCCGCGGCTTCGTCATCATCCTCGTCGCCGCCGCGACGGTCGCCGCCATCGGCACCCTCGCCCAGCACCGGCTGTACGCCGCGGATGCTCCGGTCGGCAAGCCCCTGCAGGGTCTCGGCCAGCTGCGTCGCGACCTGCGCGCACTGCCAGTGGCGCTGCGGCGGCTGCTCGTCGCCGACACGTTCGTGCGCTTCGCGAACGGCATGGTGTACGTCTTCTTCGTCATCGTCGTCACCGAGTACCTCGCGGTGGGGCTGCGGCTGCCATCCGCACTCGGTGGCAGCAGCATCGACCCCGACCCCTTCTTCGGCCTCCTGTTGGGCGTCGAGATGCTCGTCGCGCTCGCGGCGATGCTGCCGATGGCAGCGGTCGCCGACCGCGTGGGCTACAAGCCCATCGTCGCGCTGGGGTTTGCGGTGTACGCGGTCTTCCCGGTGCTGCTGATCAGCGCGCCGGCGGACCCGCTGGTGCTCATCGCGCTGTTCGCGTTCTCGGGGCTGCGCTTCGCGGGCCTGCCCGCGCACAAGGCGTTCATCGTCGCCCCCGCACACCGTGGCGAGGGGGCGACGACCGTCGGCGTCTACTACCTGCTCCGCAACCTCGTGACGGTGCCGGCGGCGACCGTCGGTGGCGTGCTGTACGCGGTCGCACCCACCGTGGCGTTCGCCACCGCCTCCGCCGTGGGCCTGATCGGGACGGCCATCTTCCTGCTGACCGCACCGGCGCCCATCCCCGGTGGCTGATGGCGCGATTCATGTCGGTCGGGACCACACAGCGGTCATGAGCGATGCCCCACCGCCGCTGGTGCAGCTGCTGCGGACGATCGAGGTGGGCTCGGCCGTGCGCCGGGGGCTGCTGGCCGGTGGGGGCCTCGCCATCGCCCTGTATCTCATCCGCGTGTTCG
>Ga0209937_1000666_pt1 | contig 10585 bp, 17 predicted proteins | sample SalPon1_B_H2O_MG_FD_185699 | JGI IMG/M metagenome (GOLD analysis project Ga0209937, IMG submission 185699) | Salt pond water microbial communities from South San Francisco under conditions of wetland restoration - Salt Pond MetaG R1_B_H2O_MG... | ecosystem: Environmental > Aquatic > Non-marine... | reverse complement strand
AAGTCTGCGGATTACGAGCGCCTGATAGCGGAGCATTGCCCAAAGGCACCTATGGACGGGCCGCTGGCGCTAAACCTGCAATTCGGCATACCTATCCCAGGCTCATGGAGCAAGCAAAAAAAGGCTGACGCGCTATCCGGCGTAATAAGGCCAACAAGCCGTCCGGACATAGACAATTACATCAAAGCCGTCATGGACGCGGTGAATGGGTTGGCCTACCACGATGACGCGCAAGTGGTGTCGCTTTTTGCCAAGTTGGTTTATAGCGAGTCTCCGCACGTCCATTTTGAGGCCGTTCGCATCTAGTGGGGTTTTATTTTCGCTTGGATTCGGGCATAGTTCTCTCGCGGCTAACCTGCGCCTGATCACGCAGGGACAGCTTTACCCCTGAGTTGCCGCATCTATTTTCCAAGGGGCAAGCGAGGGGATTATGCATTATTACAGACACCATATTGGCGACTTTAAGCGCGACACGGACATGCTCACGGATAGCCAAGCCATCGCATACTTGCGAATGCTTTGGATGTATTACGATACCGAGGAGCCGCTACCTGACGACAGCAAGAAGTTGGCATTCATGCTCCGCAGTGAACCGAGCACGATAGAGCTGCTGCTAGAACACTTTTTTACCTATCAGGATGGTCGCTGGTCGCACGAGCGATGCGATGAAGAAATAGCCGGATTTAGGGCGAGAAGTGAGTCGGCCAGAAAGTCAGCAAAACAGCGCTGGGATGCTCAATCAATGCGAACGCATAGCGAGCGCAATGCGAACGCATCAAAAAGCGATGCGAAATTGTGCGGAAACGATGCTAACCAAGAACCAATAACCAATAACCAAGAGAATAGGGGCAAAACCGCCAAGCGGTTTGTGCCACCAACCACTGATGAAGTGAGCAGTTATTGCAAAGAACGCAACAACCTTGTGGATTCTGAAAGGTTCGTGAACTTTTACGAGGCCAAGGGATGGATGGTCGGCAAGAACAAGATGCGCGACTGGAAGGCGGCGGTTAGGACTTGGGAGAAATCATCGGACGGCGAAGCGCCGCGCCGGAGGAAGATGCTATGAATACATCAGAGCAAGCACTTATACAGGCTGCGTTGCTGAACAACGACGGCGCGATGGCAGTAAACATTGGCGCTGATGACTTTTCGACGGATGCCGGCCAACGGTTATGGCAGGAAATATCGAAGCTCCTGACCATGACCGGGTCTGCTGACGGGGTTTCATTGCAGGACGCACTAAGCGGCGATAAAGGATGCTTGATCGAGCTCGGTAACTGCATGGGCATAACTTGCAGCCCTAAGCAGATTCATGCCTATGCCGGGATAGTAAAACGCGACGCTAAACGTCGGCGCTTACAGGCGGTCGCCCAAGGCATAATCGATGACGAGGACACAGACCCGGACGAACTTAGCGGGCGGCTGATGTCGAAGCTAATTGGCGGTCAAGCGGGTGAAAAGAAGGCCGACTATTCAGCGCAGGAATTGATGGCAAAGACCATTGAGCGAATAGACGCGGCATCCGAAGGTGGCCAGCTGGGGTTGAAAACAGGCTGGCGTTCGATAGACCAGAAACTTGGCGGGTGGCATCAAGGCGATCTTACGATCATAGCGGGCCGACCGGGAATGGGTAAGTCAGCGCTCGGGATGAATGCCGCAGTTAACGCGGCCAAGCTCGGAGCTAAGGTTGGCTTTATCAGCGTTGAAATGGATGCGGTCAGCCTTGGCATGAGATTAGCGGCGTCGGCGGCAGGTATTTCGGTCAGCGATCTGCGACGCGGAAACCTAAGCGCCCAAGACTGGGAACAACTTGCTAGGGCGAGCAGTGACATAGCATCTTTGCCGCTGCGCGTGTTGGATGCCCCTTCATGGACGATGGGCCAAATTGTGCGCCAGTGCCATGCTTGGCACCGGATGGGGCTGGACATGGTGGTTATTGATTACTTGCAGCGCACAAAGCCTGATATTAAAACTGACCGCCATGATTTAGCGATAGGCCAGATGGCGAAAGACTGCAAGACGATGGCCGCTGTGCTAGAGATTCCGGTCTTGCTCCTCAGTCAGCTAAGCCGTAACCTAGAGCAACGGCAAGACAAAAGACCGAACATGAGCGATCTGCGCGAGAGCGGGCAGATAGAGCAAGAGGCTGATAACATTTTGATGCTGTACCGGGACGCGGTTTACAACGATATCGCAGACGAGCGAGATGCCGAAGTGTTGGTGGAAAAGCAACGGCAAGGCCCAGTCGGCATGATTCCGATGATCTGGCACGGCGAGCGTGCTTTGTGGCTAGACGGGAATGGGGGTTAAGGATGCATCATATTGAGATTGAACAAGAAGAACGCAGACGCGATGACCTAGTGGCAAGGGTTCGTGAGGAAGCGATTGCCATTCGCCGAGCAAAAGCAGAGGCAGCAATGCGTGATCTGCGCAAGCGCGAGCCGATCGTTGATGAATACGATATGCCAACCTATGAAGAAAACATCCGCGTCAAAGACCAAGAGTTTATAGATTTGACCAACGACGTGGTTCATCACCCATCGCATTACACCCAGGGCGGAATCGAATGTATCGAAATTCTCGAACAGTTGGCGGCAGATGGCCACGATTTCCGTATCCTGAATGCAATCAAGTACTTATGGCGGTATCAGCATAAAGGCGGCGATGAATCGTTGCGCAAAGCCATCTGGTATATACAGCGCACGTTGGAACGCCCATGAGCAACATATACGACCTAGAGACAGGCAAAGCCAAGCTAAGTGGAGATGACTTCCTTGAACAGCACAAAGGCCGGTTTGATGACGTCATGCTGATTGGCTTTGACGAGGATGGCGAGATCGCATTTGGCGCCAACGGCCTTAGCTGTCGGGATGCCGTGTTCCTTATGGAGTACGTCAAACGGGAGCTGATGGAGAACTACACCGATGGCTGATGACATAGATCGCGCAAACGATTATGCGGAAGCCATGCGCGAAGCTGCGCTGAAAACCGTCAGCGCTGATATACCTGAAGGCAAACCGGGCGAATGCGAATGGTGCGGTGAACATACGCCTAGGTTGGTAAACAATGCGTGCGCACGTTGCCGCGACAAGATGAGGCTTGGTTAGTATGTTTACGCGCTGGGCCGTAGTTCATCGACATGACGGCTCACCGGTTGATGGGATGACGTTTATACATAAACCCAAAGCCGAGCAGATGCGCAAACAGCTAAACCGGCCTGATGAATATCGAGTAGTTCGATTCAACCTAGAGGCGGCATCGCTATGAGCGAAAAGAAACATTGGTGCGGCACATGCGACAAATGCGATTGCGCCTTTTCAAGCAAAACCGCTAAGGCCAAAACGAATGAAAAAGAACGCAAGCAAGAAGAACGCAAAGGAAACGATAATGGATAAATTTCCCGAATATAAAAGCGTGGACGTCGAGACGCTGATTCCTTACGTCAGAAACAGTCGGACGCATACTGACGAACAAGTAGATAAAGTGGCGGCAAGCATCAAAGAGTTCGGCTTTCTCAATCCTGTCATCACGGACGGAGATCAAGGCATCGTTGCCGGCCATTGCCGGGTGCTAGCCGCCAAGAAACTATCGATGGGGAAGATACCAACGGTTGAGGCGAAGCACCTGAACGAAGCGCAAAAGCGCGCCTATGTCATTGCAGACAACCGGCTTGCGCTTGACGCTGGATGGGACGACGAGTTGCTCAAAGTTGAGATCGAGGAGCTGGACGCCGAAGGCTTTGATCTTTCGTTGCTCGGCTGGGGCGACGATCTGCCTGAGTTCGCAACCGAACCTGATTACAGCATCCTTGACGAGATGGATGATGACGGCGAGCTAGAGGAGTTGGCTTCGGGTGTTAAGAAAGCAATCCAGATAGAGTTCGAGCAAGAGCATTACGAGGAAGCGCAAGAGCTGGTGAAGTTTTGGCGAGAGCAGGGTGGCTACATCGGAATGATGCTGATTGAAAAGCTCAAGGCAGAAAAAGACAAGCTATGAAGCTAGAAAAATCAAACATACGGGGCTTAGATTTCTATCATAGACCGGCTTATAGCGACCTCAAGACTTTTGAAGAAGTGATCGGCAGAACCGTTTACCTCAAGCGGGGTATGAAAATAGAGCCGGGTGAGTTATGGATGGACTGCGGCGCCAACGTCGGCGCTTTCGCACTACTGGCTTGCAAGCTCGGGGCCGAGGTAGAGTGCTACGAACCTGACCCGTTCCACTGCGAGCTGATAGAAAAGAATCTGCGGGCTAACAACTTCAAGGCCAAAATCCATCAAAAGGCACTCGTACACGATGAAACCAAAAGCGTTAAGCTATTCGTCGGCAACAACAACCAGACTTGGCGCAACAGCATCGTCAAGCAGTGGAACGACCTTGGCTTAAAGGTAGATTGCGAGCGGTTTGACCAAGTCGCGCATCGGTTTAATGGATGCAAGATGGATATCGAAGGCGCTGAAATGCCTATCTTAGAGTCAACAGATGCCGTATTCGATAAACTGGTATACGAGTGGAGCTTTGACATCGATGCCAACCTGCGTCGCTTGTGGGAAGTGATAGAGCGGCAGCAAGAGGAATATCGAGTCGAGGCCGCTTGGTCGAGCATCCGCTACGAAAAGCGTGATTACGAGACTTGGCAAAGCTCCTGGTTCCCGGCATGCACCAACGTATTCTGTTATAGGAGAACCTGATGAAAACAATCGAGCTGCAAAAAGTAGAGCACAACGTAAAGATTGGCGATACGCCTAAAGAGCTAGCGCCGAGCCTATTTGAGGATTCTGTATTCGTTGAAGATGGCAAAGAGGTTGGCTTTTACATCGCGCAGATTCCCGAGCGCCTACAAAAGCTCGTAGACGTGGCAGACGCCGAGCTTAACTCAAGCCGGGTGCCAAAGTCTGAGATGAAGCGCTCTAGCGGGTTCGCTAACGAGGAAAACGACGTGCGCCAGTATAGTTGCATTATTGGCAGCATCCCGCCTAAGCCCCACATGCGCCGCCCATACGCAAGCAAGAGTAGCGTGCATAGCGTGAAGTCGGCTTCGCAGTTCGTGAAGGCGATGACAATGGCGGGCCGCGAAGCGCTGAGCATTATCGAAAGCGTCAGCAAAAGCCTGTACCAAACGCACAAAGAGTCAGTCGAAAGCCGGGTGCCAGAGAAGTGGCGATTTTCTGATCTATTCACTAGCAGCATCAGCAACTTCAACATTGCCGCGCCTATCCATCAGGACAATCTTAACGTGAAAGGCGCGCTGAACGTGATCATCACTAAGCGGCGCAACAGCACCGGCGGCAACCTATACGTTCCTGACTACGACGTGACGCTCAACAGCGCAGACAATTCTTTGCTGGTTTATCCTGCATGGCGAAACATGCACGGCGTCACGCCTATCGTGCCGACCCACAATGGCGGTTATCGCAACAGTCTAGTTTGGTACGCGCTCGACGCGTTTTACGGAAAGTAATATGTCACGCAACCCGCACGAGCCATCCGCTCAGACACGGGCCGAAGTATCGGCGCTGAAATCATTTGGCGTTGCCCAGTCAGATATAGCCAACTACATAGGCGTGGATGACAAAACGCTACGAAAGCATTACCGCGAGGAGCTTGATAACGCACAGACCAAGGCCGACGCCAATGTAGCGAAGTTTCTGTACAACGCTGCTAGTGGCAAGGCTCTTGATGCTGGCGCCAGCTATGCCGATTGTGTGCGGGCAGCAATGTTTTGGGCCAAGACACGAATGAAGTGGCGGGAAACGGACAACGAAACTCAAGGCAACGGAAACCCGATCACGATTAACGTCGTGGACCCGAATGACGCAAGTACATCCGACTAAGCCGCAGTTTGCATATATCTTCTCGGAGGCCGCTTTTCCGGCATTCGTGAGCGGATTTGGTGCTGGCAAGACCGAGGCCGCAATACTTCGGTGCATCTTCGGAATGCTGCGGAACCCTGGAACCAACCGAGGGTTCTATGAGCCGACCTATGATCTGATTCGCATGATCGCTTGGCCGCGCTTTGAGCAAGCATTAACCGAGTTGGAAATCCCCTACACGCTGCGAAAGCACCCAGATAACAAGATCGATATACCGGGCTATGGCAGCATCTTTTTCCGATCGATGGATAACGCGCATCGAATCATTGGTTACGAGCACGCCGACGCTGACATTGACGAGCTGGATACGCTCAAGCGCGATGACGCCGCGTATGTATTCCGGCAAATCGTTTCACGCAATCGGCAACGCAAAGAGAACGCCGAACGCAACACCATCGGCGTGACCACGACGCCGGAAGGGTTCAAGTTTGTCTATGAGACCTGGAAGAAGAACCCGAAGGATGGCTACGAGATTATCCAGGCAGCCACCGCCAGCAATCCGCATCTACCCGATGGATACATAGAAAGCCTGAAAGCAATATATCCCAACAACCTGCTGGACGCTTATCTTGAGGGCAAGTTCGTAAACTTGATGTCTGGCAGCGTATACAACTCATACGATAGAACGCTGCACAACTCCGACGAGCAGATCAGGCCGTCCGAACCCCTATACATTGGATGCGACTTCAACGTGACCAAGCAAGCCGCTACGATTTACGTCCAGCGAGAAGGCGGCAAGGAATGGCACGCGGTCGAGGAGCTGACCAATATGTACGATACGCCGGAGATGATTCGGCTTATCCAGTCCAAGTTTGCCGGCCATAAGATATATGTTTACCCGGACGCATCGGGCGGCGCTCGCAAAAGCGTCAACGCTTCCGTTTCGGATATTGCGCTTATGGAGCAAGCTGGGTTTGCGGTTAGGGCGAAAAAATCCAATCCAGCCATTCGTGATCGAGTCATGGCTATGAATGGCGCCTTAGAGGCGGGCCGGGTTAAAATCAATGCTAACGCTTGTCCGAATGTGGCAGAATGTTTAGAGCAGCAGGTGTACCGTAATGGCGAGCCTGACAAAACGAACAACGTAGACCATCAGAACGACGCGACAACTTATCCGATAGCCTACGAGATGCCGATACGCAAACCGACAGCGCCGGTAGACTTCAAATTCGCGATGTAGGGAAAAGATATGCCAGTTGATAATCAGCACCCAGAATATGAAAAATACTTGGCCATGTGGACGAGGACACGGGATGCCGTCAGGGGCGCTATCGCGGTAAAAGATAAAAAGCACGTCTACTTGCCTGTCCCAGATAACGACAGCGGCGACGAGCGCAAAGGCACTGAGACAGTTCGCTACCGCCAGTACATAAAACGCGCCGTGTTCACTAATTTCACTGGCCGCACCAAGAACGCCCTGGCTGGCGCTGCGTTCCGCAAAAGCCCACAGGTTGATATTCCGAATGGCCTAGATTACCTAATCAACGACGCGACGGGCGACGGCCTATCGCTGAACCAGCTTGCTAAAGATGAGCTTTCCAATCTGCTTGAGACTGGCCGGTGCGGTTTCCTTGTGGACTACCCTCAAGCTGGCGACAATCTAACCGCAGAGGAAGTCTCGATGCTTGATCTGCGGGCTGCAATCATTCCATATACAGCCGAGCAGATCATCAACTGGAAAACGGAAGTCATGCGCGGTCGCAAAATGTTGGCGTCATGCACATTGGCGGAAAACTACTACAACCCTGCTGACGAGTTCGATCACAGCACCGAAGTACAGTACCGAGTACTGCGCTTGCGTCAGGACGGCTATACTCAGCAGCTATATCGGGAGGGCGAGCCGTTCACCGAGGAGTTCTATCCTCGCATGTCGGACGGCAGCACTTGGCCATTCATCCCGTTCCAATTTGCGGGAGCGCAAAACAACGACGCATCGATGGATGACGCGCCGCTGTCAGATATCGCCGACGTGAACATGGCGCACTATCGCAACAGCGCTGATTACGAGGAGTCCTGCTTTCTTGTTGGGCAGCCGAGCCTGTTCATCACCCATAGTCTTAGCCCAGATCAGTTTTCTGAATACAATCCGCAAGGCATCAAGCTAGGCTCCCGAGTGGGTCATGTGCTTGGCGAAACCGGGTCAGCTAACCTGCTGCAAGCCAACCCTAACCAGCTAGTGCTTGAAGCCATGCGCCTAAAAGAAAACCAGATGGTTATGATCGGCGCTCGCATAATTACAGACCGGACGGCTAACGAGACAGCCGAGGGCGCTCGCATCCGGTTCGCATCGGAAAATTCGGTGCTGGGCGATATTGTCGGCAACCTGTCCGATGCCATATTGCAGTGCATCAAGTGGGTCGGCATGTTTATGGGCGTCGATGCCGAGGATGCCATGTTCAAGATCAATGACGAGTTTTACGATAAGTCAGTAGACCCGCAGATGATTATGAGCATGATTCAATTGCTTGACCGCCAGATTATAGCGGAGGCCGATATATTTGGACGCCTTAAAGCCGCTGGCGTGGTTGAGCCAGAGCGCACGCTGGAAGATGTGAAAGAGGAGAGCGGGACAGCTAACCCGCTCGTGTGATGGTCAAGAAAGTCACAACCAAATCCGGCGCTCAGATACCCGCTAAATACGTTGCTGGCCTAACCGGCGAGCAGCGCAGGAAGCGGCTGGCGCAGCTAGAGAAGATGCAAAAGGAAGGCAAGCTGATCGGCCCGCTGGCTGGTGACAAGACGCCAAGCGGCAAGAAGCGCAAGACGCCTGAGTCGCCAGCGACGAAAGCATACAGGAGGCGTTTCGGTGGCAGTAAGTGATCGCGCAAAGAAAGCGCTGCAAAAGAAAGCCAAGGAAGCTGACGCGCCATACGGTGCGCTTAAGCAGATATATGAAAAGGGAATGGGCGCCGCTGTTACTTCCGGGCGCCGCCCTGGCGTCTCGCCCCAGCAATGGGCGATGGCCCGCGTAAACTCCGTGCTGACCGGAGGCAAGGCCAGATCGGTTGATGCAAAACAATGGGAAGCGATCAAAAAGCATCGCTCAAAGGGCAAGAAGTAATGGCGAAAGACCCGCGCATTGATAAGTACAACCTAGAGGGCTTTAACAAGCCCAAGCGCACGCCTAAGCACCCGGAGAAGTCGCACGTCGTGCTGGCCAAGGAAGGCGACGAGGTAAAGCTAATCAGGTTCGGCCAGCAGGGCGTCAAAGGCTCTCCGCCGAAAGCCAATGAAAGCGACGCCGCCAAAGCGCGCCGCAAGTCGTTCAAGGCTCGGCATGCCAAGAATATCGCTCGCGGCAAGATGTCGGGCGCGTACTGGGCAAATAAGGTGAAGTGGTAATGTCGTCGAACGACGCCCTTATCGATTCAGCGACTAGGCATCAGGTTTTCATTCAGCGTTATAGCGCCGGACAGGAAAGCCAAGCTCAGGACGTGGTTGGGCGTTTGATTGATGATATCAACATGATGCTGTCCGATGGGGCATCCGATCTACCCAAGCCACGGTTGGACGCCCTAGTATTAGAAATAAAGCAGCTATCCGCCGAGCGGCTTGAGGAGCTTTTTGAGTCGCTCAATCAAGAGGCGCTTGAGTTTATTGAGTACGAGGCTGGCTTCACGCAGCGGATGATGGAAGAAAACGTCGAAGGCGGAATTGATCTGCCCGATGTTTCCGCGATACAGGCGGGCGTTTTGGCTTCAGTGATGATGCTTGAGCCTCGGGCGGGATACTCAATCCGAGAGGCGATGTCACGGTTTGGGCGACGCAAATCCGAACAAATAGTTCAAACCATTAGGGATGGTGTTACTGAAGGCCGAACTACGCCAGAAATTCAGGGCTCGATTAGATCACTTAAAAGATTGCAGCAAAACCAAAGCGCAGCGCTCGTGCGAACTATCGTGAATCATGTTTCTATACAGGCCAGAAACGTAACCATTAACGAAAACTCGAATCTGTTTGATGGGTACGAATGGGTCGCCACGCTTGATGCGCGCACGAGTTTGATTTGCATGAGTCGAGACGGAATCGTTTACCCGTTTGGCGATAACCCGCAAACCAGCCCGAAACCGCCCGCGCATTTTTCCTGCCGGTCAACTATCATCCCGGTTGTTAAGCCTGAGTTTGATTTGGCTGCAAAGGCGAAAGGCAAGCGCCCAGCCAAAGGCGCAAAAGGCACGGCGCAAGTAAACGCACAAACGACCTACGAGCAGTGGCTACGCAGACAGCCAGCATCCTTTCAGGATAGCGTTTTGGGTGCAAGCCGTGGCAAACTGTTTCGGCAAGGTGATTTGAGCATTGGCAGATTTGTCGATGGGCAGGGTGCAACCCTAACCTTGGACGAGTTGCGCCAGTTAGAACCGCTTATGTTTGAGCGGTTGAATTTGTAAACAGGCTGAGCCTGAACCATAAAACTTGAGGTTGATATGGACTTTTTGAAAGATATGGAACTTCCAGAGGAAGTGAAAACGCAGCTAACCGAACAGCTAGAAAAGTACGCTGATGAAAAGGTTAATCAAGAGGTATCTGGTCTGAAGGCGAAAAATGACGAGTTGATCGCCGAGAAAAAGCGGGCCATCGAGGAAAAGGAAAAGGCATATGCCAAGGCAAAATCTGAAGAAGAGCGGATTGCTCAAGAAAACGGGCAATTCAAAGAGCTCTATGAAGCCCAAAAACAAGAAACGACGCAGCTAAGGCAGACCATCGAACAGATG
>Ga0209937_1000662_pt1 | contig 10644 bp, 12 predicted proteins | sample SalPon1_B_H2O_MG_FD_185699 | JGI IMG/M metagenome (GOLD analysis project Ga0209937, IMG submission 185699) | Salt pond water microbial communities from South San Francisco under conditions of wetland restoration - Salt Pond MetaG R1_B_H2O_MG... | ecosystem: Environmental > Aquatic > Non-marine... | reverse complement strand
ATCCGCCGGACGGTGTTCGCCGGAACCTCGCCTACGACAATTGCCTGGTGCTGGCCAATCCGGCGTCCGTAGGCGTTCATCGCCCCCATCCGCATGGCACCATCGACGCCGGGCGCCTGCTCGGCGGGTTCGATATAGACCGACACATTGGCTAGCCCATCGGTGAGCAGCAGGTGCCGAACCGGAGCGCCACGCCCCGGCAGGCTTTGCACACGATCCATGCTCACCCGATACCCGGCCGGCGGGTTGCCCACCCGCCACTGTCCACGGGCCTGGTTGGCACTGGCGGCACCAGGGTCCCAGCGCTTCTCCACCCGGGTGAAGCCTGCATCGTCCAGTGTCGATTCCAGGAGCGCTTCCGGCATTGCATCGCGCAGATCCAGGTTCATCACCATCAATCGTTCGATGACGCGGCCGGCCGGGTTGAGCACTTCGGCCCGCAGCATCAGCCCGGTCTGCTTGTCAAACCACAGCGCGTAGCCATAACGCTGGGTGTCCTGCGGCTCCAGCCGGACTTCCACCGCGGGCCGGTCGGCGACGCGGTCTTCGCCGGTGAGACGCAGCGCATAATGCGGGGTCAGGCGGCCGGCATCCGCCGGCACCCGCACACCCAGGGGCCGGTCCAGCCGCCGACGATCGACCAGAACGGAATCGCTGTTGGGCAGTATGCAGGTGATCCGATCGTCGCCGCGGAGGATTTCCCGAGGATCACCCGAGAGCGCATGGAGCCGCTCACGAACCCCCGTCTCCGGGTTTGCCGAGCGCCAGATCCGCATGGTCTCGATTTCGTCGGCATGCTGATACACCAGATCGCCGACGAAGCTGTAGCGATTGCGGGCCTCACTGCCGCGCTCGATCCAGCCTGCAGCGGTCTGCGGGATTGCGCGGTGCGCCTGCCCTGCGTCGTTGCCCATCGCCGTCTGGACCGCCACCAGCACGCCGAGGATCAGCCCCGCCGCCAGCAACGCCGGTCGCTCAATCTTCGGCATCATGACCAACGATTCGGGCGTATTTCAGTGTCCCGCCCAATTGTCCGCTGGCGGTATGCTCGCTGTGGTTGACCAGATAAGGGTTCAGCCATCGCCGGACTTCGGCATCCATGGGCCTCTCGCCAACAGCCGCGTCGGTTGACGGGGCGCCGAGCCGGGCATTGGAGAGCTGACCTTCGCTGGGCGTCCCTTGCAGGGTGGTCGCCACCGCCGGCGTCTGGGTTGTTTCGCTGGGCTGTTCGGCCACCATGGGCCATACCGAGACCAGTGCCAGGGCAACACTCGCTGCGATCGCCATCCCGGCGGCCGGCTTGAGTACCGTCGCCACCATGCCCGGCTCGCGGCCACCGGTGTTGTCATCGCCAACGTGGTACGCCGGCTCTTCGGCAATCGCCGCGCCGACCCGATCGGCCAGCGACGACCCTTCGCGGGTGTAGTCGCCTCGGGCGACGGCCGAAACGGTCTGATAGCGCTGCCAGAGCGCCCGCGCCTCGTCATCGGCGCCAATCCGTCGTGTCATGAATGCCGCCGCCTCACTGTCCAGCTCGCCATCAACCAACGCCGACAGTTGCTCTTTGTGCTCTTTGTGCATGGTGGTTACTCGCTTGTACCGCTCAAAAGCGGCCGCAGCCGCTTGTCGATCGCCTCACGGGCACGAAAGATCCGCGACCGCACCGTCCCGATGGGGCAATCCATGGCCTCGGCTATTTCTTCGTAGGTAAGCCCTTCAAACTCCCGCAACACAATCGCGGTGCGCAGATCGTCCGGCAGGGCCTCAATCGCTGTCATGACCGTCGACTCCACCTCATCGCGCTGAGCGAGGGCTTCGGGTGACTCCTGGTCCTTGAGACGCGATTCGATGTCGTAGCGTTCCGCATCCTGGGCATCGATGTCGTTGTCCGGCGGCCGTCGGCCCTGCGAAACCAGGTGGTTTTTGGCTGTATTGATGCCGATGCGGTAGAGCCAGGTGTAGAAGCTGCTGTCACCCCGAAAGCGGGGCAGTGCCCGGTAGGCTTTGATAAAGGCTTCCTGGGCGACGTCCATTGCCTCGGCCTGGTCGTGAACGTAACGCGACACAAGCTTGATGAGCTTGTGCTGGTACTTGAGAACCAGCATGTCGAAGGCCTTTTTGTCGCCGGCCTGTACACGTTCTACCAGCTCCTTGTCCGCATTGGCGGTACTCATGTTTCCTCCGCGCCCGGCGCCCCCGGCAGCCGGACGCTGCCTCTACGCATCGACCGAGATTTATCGTAGAAGTTCACTGCCGCGAGGCTAACCCGTTGGACGCACCACGACCAACCCGACACAGCCACCGCACCCGGCCGCGCAACTGGCGATGGGACTCGCGGTCCATGGCATCCATCGGCACCACAACGGCGCGCCGCCGACGATGGCCACGCAGGCTGATGACGACCACCACCGGCGATACCAGCGCATCGGCGATCGACCCGTGATAGCGACGACCCGCGCCGTCGATGATCAGGCACTGGCCATCGCCATCCAGCACCAGGGACCGCGGCGCACCCCGTGTCCCCGGCCAGTGCCGGTACCCTGTCGTGAGGGTGACGAGCAACACGCATGCAATCGCCAGGCTCCGCCAGACGGGCGCGATGCCCTCCACGGCCAGACCGTAGAGCAGCGTCAACGACGGGAGCGCGATCAGATAGAGACAAAGAAAACGGCTGCTGGCCAGTTCAAAGACCAGACGCGGCGCGGATGCGTCGGCTGATCTCGTCAAGGCTCGGCTCTCCGGCGGGTTCGCCCTTCAACAACCAGTCGATGAGCCGATCATCCTCGATGCTGAGCAATTGGTCGAACACCTCCCGACCAGCGGCATCGAGACAGGCGTACCCGGCTTTGTCGTCATCCAGAAAGCGATTAAGCAGCCGGTCCAGTTCGGTGGTGCCGCGCCGGCAGCGCCAGCGCAGCTTGGCCATGTGCGCGTTATCGAGCTCGGCCACCTTATTGCCGGGCCACCATCAACCGCTTGATCTCGGCGATCGCCTTGGCCGGGTTGAGCCCCTTGGGACAGGCCGATGCGCAGTTCATGATCGTATGGCAACGATAGAGCTTGAATGCATCATCAAGATCGTCCAGCCGGCCACCGGTATCCTCGTCACGGCTGTCCGCGATCCAGCGATAGGCCTGGAGCAACACCGCTGGCCCGAGATACCGATCCGGATTCCACCAGTAGCTGGGGCAGGAGGTCTGGCAGCACGCGCAGAGGATGCACTCGTAGAGCCCGTCCAGCGCTTCCCGGTCCTCGGGGCTCTGGAGCCGCTCCTGGTCCGGCGGTGCCGGCGTCTGCGTGCGAATCCAGGGCCGGATCGAGGCATACTGCGCGTAGAAGTGGGTCATGTCCGGCACCAGATCCTTGACCACCCGCATGGATGGCAGCGGATAGATGCGTACATCCCCGTCGATATCGTCAATGGCTTTGGTACACGCCAGCGTGTTGCTGCCATCGATATTCATCGCGCAGGAGCCGCAGATACCCTCGCGGCAGGAGCGGCGGAACGTTATCGTCGGGTCGATTTCGTTTTTGATCTTCACCAGCGCGTCGAGGACCATCGGCCCACAGCTGTCGAGATCCAGATCATAGGTGTCGAGCCGCGGGTTCTCGCCTGAATCCGGTTCCCATCGATAGACCTTGAACGTCTTGATGTTCGCCGCGCCGCTGGGAGCGCCGTGATGCTCGCCCTGCTGGATACGGGAGTTGGGGGGCAGGATGAACTGGGCCATGGGATCAATCTCCTCGGTCAGTACACGCGCTTCTTCGGCGGGATGACTTCCATCTCATCGGTGAGCGTGGTCATGTGCACCGGGCGGTAATCAAGCTGGACATCGCCGCTTTGCTGGAGCCACGAGACGGTATGCTTCATCCAGTGCTCGTCGTCGCGCTCACCATAGTCCTCGCGGGCATGGGCGCCACGGCTTTCCTGGCGATTGAGCGCCGAGTCCATGCTGACCACGGCGTTGCCGAGCAGGTTCTCGAGCTCCAGCGTCTCGACCAGATCGGTATTCCAGATCAGTGACCGATCGGCCAGTTTGACGTCGGCGAACATGCCATGGATTTCATGGATCTGTTTGCTGCCTTCCTGCAGGGTCTCTTCGGTGCGGAAGACAGCCGCGTAATCCTGCATGGCCTTTTGCATGCGCTCGCGGATGCGTGCCGTGGGGTTTTCGCCATCGGCATGGCGCAGCCGATCCAGCCGGCTCAGCGCAAAGTCGGCGCTGTCGTCGGGCAGTGGCTTGTGCTCGCCGGCATCGGCGACCACCTCGGCGGCGCGGATGGCCGCTGCGCGGCCAAAGACCACCAGATCCAGCAGCGAGTTCGACCCCAGCCGGTTGGCCCCGTGGACGGATATGCAACCCGCCTCACCGATCGCCATCAGCCCGGGGACAACGGCGTCCGGATCGCCATCCCGAGGGGCGACCACTTCGGCTTTGTAGTTGGTCGGAACGCCGCCCATGTTGTAGTGCACGGTCGGCAGCACCGGGATCGGCTCCTTGGTGACGTCAACGCCGGCAAAGATGCGCGCCGTCTCGGCGATACCGGGGAGCCGCTGGTTGATCACCTCGGGGCCAAGATGCTCGAGATGCAGGTGGATATGATCGGCATTGGGTCCGACGCCACGCCCCTCGCGGATCTCCACCGTCATCGAGCGGGAGACCACATCGCGGGAGGCCAGATCCTTGGCGTTGGGTGCATACCGCTCCATGAAACGCTCGCCTTCGGCGTTGGTGAGATACCCGCCCTCACCCCGCACGCCTTCGGTGATCAGGCAGCCCGCGCCATACACGCCGGTGGGATGAAACTGGGTGAACTCCATATCCTGGAGCGGCAGCCCTGCACGCAAGACCATGCCGCCCCCGTCACCGGTGCAGGTGTGCGCCGACGTGCAGGAGAACCAGGCACGCCCGTATCCGCCGGTGGCGAGCACAACGATATGCGCGCGGAAGCGGTGGATCTTGCCGGTGGCAAGCTCCAGCGCGATCACACCCCGACAGGCGCCATCCTCCATGATCAGGTCCAGAGCGAAGAACTCGATGTAGAACTCGGCCTGATGGGCCAGCGACTGCTGATAGAGCGTGTGCAGAATGGCATGGCCGGTCCGGTCGGCCGCTGCACAGGTCCGCTGCGCGGTCCCCTCGCCAAAGTGGGTGGTCATACCGCCGAAGGGCCGCTGATAGATCTTGCCCGCCTCGGTGCGCGAAAACGGTACGCCGTAGTGTTCGAGCTCGATGATCGCCGGGATGGCCTCACGGCACATGTACTCGATGGCATCCTGGTCACCCAGCCAGTCCGACCCCTTGATGGTGTCATAGGCGTGCCAGCGCCAGTCATCCTCGCCCATGTTGCCCAGCGCGGCGCTGACTCCGCCCTGTGCGGCCACGGTGTGACTGCGGGTGGGAAAGACCTTGGTCACACAGGCGGTGCTCAGCCCCTTCTCGGCCATGCCGAAGGTCGCCCGCAGCCCGGCGCCGCCGGCGCCCACCACCACAACGTCATAGCTGTGGTCGACAATTTCGTAATCGCTGGTCATCGATTCAGCCTCCGAATGCAGTTCTCAGATCGGCGAAGAATGCGATCCGGACGACCGCCAGAATCGCCGCCGTGGCGAGGGCAATGGCCAGAAAGCGGACCGCGATGACCAGCGCGAGCCGGACACCCTTGTGGCTTACGTAGTCCTCGAGCACGACCTGCAGGCCCAGCGCGGCGTGGTAGAAGAGCACACCGAAGACCAGAACCATCAATACGGCGTTGAGCGGGCTGCCCAGCCAGGTGATGGTATCCAGGTAACCGCCCCCGGCGTTGGCGGCGATCCCGGTGACCAGCCAGAGCATGAGCGGCACCATGCCGATCGCGGTCAGGCGCTGGACCCACCAGTGAGCCGCGCCATGGTGCGAGGCCCCCAGGCCCCGCGCCTGCTTGATGGGGGTACGGAATTCCATGTCCCTCTCCCTTAGAAAATGGCGATGAGCCAGGCGATGAGCGTCAGCACGGCGGCGCCGCCGATCGCCATCTGTCCCGAGCGTTTGGCCGTCTCGAGCTCAAACCCGTATCCGGCGTCCCAGACCAGATGCCGGATGCCGTTGCACAGGTGGTAGAACAGCACGAAGGTCCAGGCAAACATCAAAAGCTGGACCGGTAGGCTGCCGAGAATACCGGCAGCGGTGCCATAGGCCTGCTCGCCGGCGGCGGCGGCAACGACCCAGTAGACCAGCACCAGCGAACCGGCGGAGAGCAGTACCCCGGAGATGCGGTGACTAATGGAGGTCAACGCCGTGAAAGGCAGGCGGTAGACCTGAAGATGGGGGGAAAGCGGCCGACTATCCGTACTCATCAGGGACTCTCTCCGGGCACGATGTTTTCTGGAATTATTGGCAAAAAATACGGGAAAACCCCGTCCAACGCAATATCGCGGCACTGCAACATGCGCCGGCCAACCCCCTGCCGGCCGGCGCCGGCGTAGCCGCCAGCGCTAGAAATCGGTGCAGCGGCCGTTGCTCTCCCAATCGCCGTAGCGCGTCGGCTCCGGTCCGCCATTACCCCCCACCTCGCGGGGCCAGGTCTCGGGCTTCTGCCAGTCCACCCCGGCCGGCGAATCCTCCTCCCGGCGATCGCCGGCACGCTCGGCGGATGCCTTCGTTTTACGCGCCCCGGGCGCTGCTGCCTGGTCCTCCGGTGCACCGGTGTCGTTTCGCTTTTCCTCGGCCATGGGTCCTCCTGATCAATGTGGCCATTCATGTCAGACTAGCGTCATCGTACGGCGGTTCCACCTGCGATCGCTACAACGGGAGGCCCGATGCGCGAGCCCTGGAGACAGCTACTCGACCCCCAGTCCGTCAACGAGCCGGCGCCGACGCCGGCCGCGCTGGAAATGGCCTGCACCGACTCTGGCGTGGTCTGTCCCCTGCCGGGTCTTGGCGTGCTTCATGTCGCCGGCGAGGACGCCGGCACGTTCCTGCAGAACCAGCTCACTCAATCGATCACCGACATGGCGGCAGGCGAGACCCGGCTGGCGGCGTGGTGTAATCCCAAGGGCCGGACACGGGCGGTCTTCCGTGTCATCCCCAGCGACACCGGCTGGGTGCTAGTGGCGGACGCCGAGTTGATCCGCGCCATCCAACCGACGCTGCAAATGTTCGTCCTGCGCGCCCGGGTGGCGCTCACCGATCTCTCGGACGAGGAGGGATTGCTCGGCCTGGCGGGCCCGAGCGCCGAGACCCTGCTCACCGAAACGGCCGGATCGCTGCCGCGGACCGTCAATACGATGGTACGGGCGGGTGATCTGCATATTGTTGCCCTGCCCGCTCCGACGGGCCTGCGCTACGCCGTTCTTGGCCCCCTGACACAGATCGGCGCGTTGTGGTCGCGCTATCGCGAGGCGTTGACCGCCGCCAACGAAGCGTTCTGGCAACTGCTGGATATCCGCAGCGGCCTGCCCGCGATCGGCATCCACACCCGCGAGACCTTCATCCCGACGATGCTCAACCTGGATCCACTGGGCGGCATCCGCTACGACAAGGGCTGCTATCCCGGCCAGGAGGTTGTGGCGCGACTGCACTACCGTGGCCAGCTCAAGCGCCAGATGTATCGCCTGGCCCTCGAGGATGTCGCCCCCGAACCCGGCGCCGCGGTACTGGATAGCGACGGCAGCGAAGCGGGGACCATCGTGACGGTGGCGCCAGCCACAGAGGATCGCGTTGAATGCCTGGCGGTCTTGCGCATCGACCGGGCCGATGCCGGGCAGCTGACCGTGGACGGCCAGCCGGCGACCCCGCAACCGTTGCCCTACCCGCTACCTGCCGAAACTGACCGACCGGCCGGTGGTTAGCTGCGCGGACGCATCGCCGGGAACAGCAGCACATCCCGAATCGATGCACTGTCGGTGAGCAGCATCACCAGCCGGTCGATGCCAATGCCCTCGCCCACCGCCGGCGGCAGACCATACTCCAGAGCCTGGATATAGTCCGCGTCAAAATGCATGGCCTCGTCATCGCCGGCGTCCTTGTCCTCGACCTGACGCTCGAAACGCTGTGCCTGATCCTCGGCATCATTGAGCTCGGAGAAGCCATTGGCGATCTCGCGGCCGGCGATAATCAGCTCGAAGCGTTCGGTGACGCTGGGGTCATCATCCCGCGGCCGGGCCAGCGGCGAGACCTCAGTGGGGTAGTCGGTGACAAAAGTGGGCTGCCGCAGCGCCCCCTCGGCGGTTTTCTCGAATATTTCGAGCAGGATCTTGCCTTTGCCCCAGCGGGATTCCACCGCGATACCCAACGTCCGGGCATGGGCCGCCAGCGCATCGCGGTCGTCAATCCCGTCGGCCAGATCGGGGTTGTGTTCGATGACCGCCTCACGCACGGACAGCCGCCGGAACGCCGGGGCCAGGTCGATCGACTCGCCCTGCCAGACCAGCTGCTCGCCCCCGGCCACCTCTTTCGCCAACCCCCGTAGCAGGGTCTCGGTCAGATCCATGGCATCGTTGTAATCGGCATAGGCCTCGTAGAACTCCAGCATGGTGAATTCCGGGTTATGCCGGGTCGAGACCCCCTCGTTGCGAAAGTTGCGGTTGATTTCGTAGACCTTCTCGAACCCGCCCACGACCAGGCGCTTGAGGTAGAGCTCCGGGGCGATGCGCAGATACAGATCCAGCGCCAACGCGTTGTGGTGGGTGACGAACGGCCGAGCGCTGGCACCGCCGGGGATGGGCTGCATCATCGGGGTTTCGACTTCGAGAAAGCCGCGCTGATGAAAGACATCGCGGATGTAGCGCACGATGCGGCTGCGCATATCGAAAATCGCCCGCGCCTGGGGATTGGTCATTAAATCCAGATAGCGCTGGCGGTAGCGGGCCTCGGTGTCCTCGAGTCCGTGGTACTTGTCCGGCAACGGCCGCAGTGACTTGGTGAGCAGCTTGAGCGCATCGCAGTGTACGGACAGCTCTCCGGTGTTGGTGCGCATCAACACACCACTCGCCCCGACGATATCGCCCGCATCCCAGCGCTTGAAATCCTGATAGACCCCTTCGGGCAGATCGTCACGCCGCAAAAAGAGCTGGATATCGCCGGACATATCGCGAAGGGTGACAAAGCTGGCCTTGCCCATGACCCGTTTGGTCACGATCCGTCCGGCGACGCGCACCGGGATGGATTGCGCCTCGAGCGCGGCCTTGTCCTGGTCATGGAAGCGGCTCTGTAGATCCCCGGCCAGGCTGTCGCGGCGAAAATCGTTGGGAAACGCGCCACCGGCTTGTCGCCACTCATCGAGTTTGCGCCGGCGCTCGGCGATCAGACGGTGCTCATCCTGCTCTTCGGCCATGGTTTTCTCTTCGCTTTTGATGTGGTGCCCGACTGTCTAGAGCCCGGCCTTGAGGCTGGCCTCGATGAAGCCGTCCAGGTCGCCATCCAGCACGGCCTGGGTGTTACCAACTTCAACCCCCGTTCGCAAATCCTTGATCCGGCTTTGATCCAACACATATGAGCGGATCTGGCTGCCCCATCCGATGTCCGCCTTGGACTCCTCCACCTCGGCGGCCTGGGCGCGCTGGGCCTCCATCTCGCGCTCATAGAGCTTGGCCCGCAGCTGATTCATAGCCGTCGCCCGGTTCTTGTGCTGTGACCGGTCGTTCTGACACTGAACCACGATGCCGGTGGGCAAGTGCGTGATGCGGACCGCCGACTCGGTCCGGTTGACATGCTGTCCGCCGGCGCCACTGGCCCGGTAGACATCGACCCGCAGATCCGAGGGATCGATTTCGACCTCGATGTCTTCGTCAAGCTCGGGGCTGACATAGACCGAGGCAAACGAGGTGTGTCGACGATTGCCCGAATCAAAGGGGGATTTACGCACCAGCCGGTGGACACCGGTCTCGGTTCGCAGCCAGCCGAAGGCGTGGTCTCCCTCGACACGAATGGTGGCGCTTTTGATCCCGGCCTGCTCGCCCTCGGAGGCCTCGATCAATTCACCCTTGAAGCCCTTGCGTTCGATCCAGCGCAGATACATCCGCAGCAGCATCTCCGCCCAGTCCTGGGCCTCGGTGCCACCCGATCCGGCCTGGATGTCGACAAACGCATTGGCAGCGTCCATTTCGCCAGAGAACATGCGCCGGAACTCCAGCGCCTCGATCTGCCGCTCGTAGCCGGCCAGATCGGCGGCGACGGCGCTCAGCGTGTCCTCGTCGCTCTCCGCCCGGGCCATCTCGAGCAGCTCGCTGGCATCGTCCAGCCCATTGATCAGTCCCTTGAGGCCACTGACCACCTTCTCCAGCGCCGCCCGCTCTCGATTGAGCGCCTGGGCCCGATCCGGGTCGTTCCAGACATCGGGCTGTTCTAGCTCGCGGCTGACCTCCTCGAAACGCTCTTCCTGGACCGGCAGGTCAAAGATACCCCCTCAGGGATTCGGTGCGTCCCTTGAGGTCTTCAAGTTGTGTGGCAATGGGATTGATATCCAAAAAACCGTCTCCTGTCTGATTCTCGATCGGTGCCTCAGCGCACCGCCTCCCAGGCGCGGGTGATCCGTTTCTCGGAAACCCGCTCACGGGTGCCCAGCTCCTGGGCAAAAAGCGAAACCCGGTATTCTTCCAGCAACCACCGCACCTCGGCCAGTGCGGGATCGCGGATGGCCCGGCGGTCATGTCGGGCCAGGGTC
>Ga0209937_1000659_pt1 | contig 10671 bp, 14 predicted proteins | sample SalPon1_B_H2O_MG_FD_185699 | JGI IMG/M metagenome (GOLD analysis project Ga0209937, IMG submission 185699) | Salt pond water microbial communities from South San Francisco under conditions of wetland restoration - Salt Pond MetaG R1_B_H2O_MG... | ecosystem: Environmental > Aquatic > Non-marine... | reverse complement strand
GTTTTGGCGAGCGTTCATCCGGGATTACTACACGGATGCGGTGAGCTCGATGCAAGTCGCTCCGGGGGAGTACCCACTCATCGAGATCTCCTGGGATCATCTCGCGACGTACTACCCAGCGATCGAGGTACGCGATGATGTGGATATCGATGAGGTGCTCAAACACCTGCGCCGTGCTGTCCTCGATCTCGATACCCCTTTGCCTGTGAACACACCGGAGGAGGTGAGCATCTCGCTCGTGGATCTCCCCGAGGAGCGGGTGTACGATATCGGTCGCTACCCTCGCGATGCTGCGGGATCGTATCTCGGAATCAACGGGCAAGTGTCGCACATCGATCGCATCAAGGACAAAATCACGCTCGCGGTGTACGATTGTCTCCGCTGTGGTACGACACAGGAGATCCCGCAGGGTGGAGATGATGAGATCGATGAGCCGCACGAATGCCCTGGGTGCGAGCGGCAAGGTCCGTTCATGCTCGATAAGGAGGCGAGCGAGGTAACACAGCGCCGTCTCGTGCGATTGAGTCCTCCCCCGGAGATATCCACGAGCGGAGCCGGGCACATCGATATCGAGCTCGAAGATGCATTGACGCACCTCGTGCATCCAGGGGAGCGGGTGCGCGTGTTCGGTCGCCTCGAAGCGAATCCCGAAAGCGAGGGATCTCGCATCCTCGAATATTCACAACAGGCAAACTCCGTCGCGCATCTCAATGCACAAATCGATGCACTCGATATCGAGGAGCATCGCGAGGCGATCGAGGCGATCGCGGAGCTCGATGATCCCATCCAGGCGCTCAAGGACTCCTTCGCACCGCACCTCCACCGCGATGAGACGCTCGATGCTGCGATCGAGGGGATCGTGCTCCAACTCTTCGGAGCGACACGAGCCCCACGGTGGAGGTCCGATATCCATGTGCTCCTCCTGGGGGATCCCTCCACCGCGAAGAGCGAGCTGTTGGAGTTCGCGGAGTCGGTGCACCCCCGAGCGAAGTTCAAGAGCGGGCGATCCGTCTCGGGCACCGGATTGACCGCTGCGACGGTCAAAGATGAGTTCGGGAGCGAAGCGTGGAGCGTGAAGGCGGGATTGCTCGTGCTCGCGAATGAGGGGCTCGCAATCCTCGATGAGATTGATAAGGTCCCTGACTCCGCGCTACAAGCTGCCCACAGCGCACTCGAAAACCAACGTGTCTCGCACATCAAGGCGGGGATCGAGGCGGAGATGCCCGCACGCACGTCGCTCCTCGCTGCGGGGAATCCGAAGCATGGGAGGTTCGATATCTACGAGCCCATCAATGAGCAAATCGACTTCGACGCATCACTGACCTCCCGCTTCGATTTGATCTTCATGCTGCAAGACCTCCCGGATAGCGATCGAGACGGTGCTGTGGTGCAACAGATCACCCGCTCGATCTACGACTCCACCGCGCACGCACGAGGCGAGGAGATGATCGATCGCTATGCACCGGAGTACGAGCAACAGCTCATCGCCGCATATGTCGCTCATGCACGGGACACGGTGCATCCGCAGCCTGCGGATGAGTCGGTGCTCGCTCCGATTGAAGCGTATTATAGCAAGGTGCGTGACATGTACGAGGATGCGGGAGCAATCCCACTGACGGCTCGATATGCGGAGGCGATGCTGCGGCTCGCGTACGCGAGCGCTCGTGCACGCATGAGCGAGGTGGTTGAGGCGGATGATGTACAACGAGCGATCAGGCTCGTGGAGTCCTCGCTGTATCAATGCAATGTGATCGACGAAAAGGGCGAGTTCGACGTTGATGTGATTGAGACGGGGATCTCGCAATCCCAGCGTGATCGCATCACCCTCCTGCGCGAGATCATCGACATGCACGACAAATCGGAGGAGGGTGCTCCTGTGGAGCTCGTGATAGAGGAGGCGACCGGGGAGCGCCTCGATGCGCAAAAAGCACGAGACACGCTCGATCGCATGCTCAAAGAGGGGGAGGCATACCACCCGAGCCACTCGGGGGAGGAGTTCGTGCGGTTAACATGAGCTCCTCCACACCTGCGGATGCACGATCCCGGCTCCGACTCCGAGGGGTTACGCGAGGATTGAGCGAGCAAACCGGATTGATGTACTTTGCACCGCGATCATCAAGCTCGCGTCGATCTCCGACACATCAAAATCGCTGCATCGATCCGCACGGCTCCACGCAAAAGCCTGCAAACCTGTGTGGGTATATAAAGAACGAGCGATTGAGTCAGACAAAAAAGACGGTTTTGCCCGGTTTGAAGAACCCAATACATCAAAATGTCCCATTATAGCTACCCACTGACTGACGAACGGATGCGCATGCTCGATCGTTTGGAGCATGAGACGGATGCGAACACCCGAGCGGAGGCGATCGACACAGCGATCGCGCACTTCTTGGAAGATAAGAGCAACCGCGAGGAGCACTGGGAGGAGTTCGCTCCTGCGAAGCTCCGACTCTTGAACACCTCCGCGTTGAAGGTTGCATACTACCCAAAGATCAGGTGATGATCTGTGCCCTTCATCGCGTACCGTGATCTCGAAGCGGGGGAGCTCGTGCTCCCCCAGCAGATCGAGGAGCGCCAGGATCTCGCGTGTCCGACATGCGAGCAATCGATGCATGTCGTAAAGGCACACACACGCGCCGGATCGCAAATCCCCCAGCACTTTCGGCATGATACTGACACGGGGTGCGAAGGCGAATCAAACGAGCACAAGCATGCGAAGTACACCGCTGCGGAGCTCCTCCACGAACGGCTTCCGGAGCTCCTCGATCCGTCGATAAGCTACGAGATCAAGTGGGAGGAGCGGTTGCATCAAGATGATGAGGGTGATGCGGGGACACAGATCGACGTGCTCGCACGGTTCACCCCTACCGCGCCTCGCTGGGGGAGGGGGCTCGCGATCGAGGTGCAACACAAGCACAAAGCCAAAGAGATCCACGGGTACACCCGCGAGGTTCTGGGGGAGGAGATCTCAATCCTGTGGGTATCCTCCGAGCGGTTCTTGCGACCGATCACGCAGCTCCTTGATGGGTTCGATGAGCTCATCCTGGGGACACACCCGGATCTCGAACGGGTGACACAGCACCCGCAGGCACTCCTCGATGCCTCCTCGTGGGATCGCTACCCGTTGATCGAGCGCTCCCCCAGGTATCACCTCGAACGCATCGAGTACACATCACCGGAGCTCGATGCACGCGATCATCTCGCACCGCTCCGGGAGGAGCTGCGTGCTCGTAACCGTGATCGAGGCGAGCGCTTCGTCGAAGCGATGAATCAATGCACACAGGACTGGGAATCAGAACTCAACTTTGCACCGGGATCGCCGCACCTTCGCGAGATTCAACGGGAGCTCGCGGAGGAGCACGAATTGGAGATGCGGGTGAAGCTCCCGCATGAGTATTGGAACATGATCCACCTCGATGAGTTTGGTAAGATCGACTGGGGGGAATACTTCGCAATCGGTCCGGGTGATCAACACGAGCAAGAAATCAACACATCGACACATCAGCAATCGCTCGAAAACGCATACGAGCATATTGAGTGGGAGCTCACAACCCAAATCCGTGAGTTTGGGTTTGAGTGCGATGCACCCAGGTGCAACAGCATAGCTCAACACAAATTCATCACAACCCGAGACGGTGCTCCTGTTGAGTTCAAGCGATGCCCCCTCCACGAAAAGATCTCAAAGTTTGAATTAATCCGTCGCTCGGGGCAAAGCCGATACCTCAAACAATAGGAGCTCGGTGGGAGCGTTTTGAGATTATTCCTGTTGGGGCATACCGAAAGCCCACCACTTCGCTCGCTGGATCGCACCGGCTCGCATGCGCCGCTCCTCGATCGAGGAGCTCGATGCCTCCGGCGCTTCGAGTTCGGGGATATCCATGCCCGGAAAAAGTGCATCGAGTTCATCAGGGTTCGATAATTGCGACCGCAGCACCATCGCCGTGATCAGACTGATTTGGGATTGCTTGCGATCGAGCCTCGCTTCGAGGTCGTGGATCTCCTGTTGGAGCCCCTCGACGTGTGACTCCAACTCCTCGATCTCGATCTCGCGATCGATGAGGAGATCGATCGCGCGCCGCATCGCCGCAGCATCGCTCGATAACCGCTCCCGGTCGCGAATCTCCCCGAGCATCTCCTCGTGCGCCTCCTCGATCGATGCGGTGATCCGGCTCATGCATCGACATGCAGCGTTGAACGCATAATGATGCGTCAGACAAATCAGGAGGTGCATCCGTCGCATCGATACACATCGATGCGCACACAATCGCGCACATCGATGCGCGTCTCACAACCCCAGCAATATCGCGAGCACGATCACCCCCAGCATGATGATTAATAATCCCATCATGATCGTAGGCAGATAGTTCATCGAGTCAGTACAACACTACCCGCTCGACGCGATCGCGAGGGATCCATGTGACCTCGCCTCCATATCCTCGATCGATCATCACCCAGTCTCGATGGATCACGAGCATCTCGTTATCCTCGCGTGCGAGGAGCTCCTCGCCTTCGGAGGTGATCTCGGTAAACATCACCTCGCCTTTGCCTCGTGCGAGCGGTTCGTTGATCGATTGATTGCTGTGTTCGGTCAGCATGTCAGCACGTTGAACCTGATTCGCTAAATATCAAAAGGGAGGTTTGGAGGCGCAGATTGATATGATGCGATGCGAGCCTCGATGTGCGGGGAGATCACGCTCGCAGCGTGTCATGCACCCAGATCGCCCCGCTACATGCACAAACCGAGCACGCGACTCCGGGGGTTGAGCCCCACAACATCATGCTCCGCAGCGGTGCTCACGTCGATCGAGCCGCATCGAGGAGCGGGAGGTCCCCTTGCTACTGGGGAGCCTCGATCATCGCCAATATGTCGTGATCTATTATTAGTGGTATGTCGGTGGGTGGTAAATGGAGGCTCAACCGGGAGGATCTGTGTACTTCGCTACCCAGGAGTCCGAGTAGCCCACCGCGCTTCCCACCTCTTTGAGCGTCTTGCCCTCCTCGCGGAGCCGTTGTGCGATATCGATGTGCACCTCCCGCTCGATCTCTTCGGGATCACGCTGTTGTTCGAGCTCCTCCGGATCTTCGAGTTTGTCAGCATCGAAGTATTGTGATTCGAGGAGCGCATCCTTCTTATCCGAGATGTACTCATAATGCGGATCGCCGTACTTGCCCATGTTGGGGAACCCGATACGAGACACGTCAGTGTACCCACGAGTTTTGACCTCGCCGCTGTTGAAGTCGCTACCCACCTTGTACGGTTTGAAGAATCCTATTGGTTTGGCGAGGCACCACAGTCGAAAATCGCTCATTTGCCGCATGGATTTATCCGCGGATCGCCAGTGCGGGAGCGTCACAATCGTAACAATCCGCTTTTTCCGCATCAATTGCCAGGCTTGCCCTAATTGCACGTTTTGGGTGCTCATCGCTCTTCGAGCTTGCCCGGCTCCCGCACCTCCCAGCTCATCGAGCACGATCACGGAGGGTTGCTCGGATCCGGGGTGATCCCTCCACCGCCGCAGGTAGTGCGCACCGGATAACGTCAGATCCTCGAATTCGAGCTCATACCCAAAGAAGTTCGAGATCTTCTTTGCGAGCGCGATCGCGAGGGAGGTCTTGCCGACTCCGGTCGCGGAGTTTTGCGCGTCAATCACGATCCGAGCTCCACCTTGCCGGGGGCCTTCAATCCCCTCGATCAGATCATTGAACCACAGGGTTCGCTCCCAGGGAATCCCCATGCGGTTACTCCTCCCGATTCAACTCATCGATGAAGAGCTCGCCCTGGGCATCATCCTCGAACGTTAATCCGAGCCGCATGCGATGTTCGAGGCGCACGAGACGTTGATACAAGAGCAAGAATGCTCGATCAGGATTTTCGAGTAGGTAATCATCATGGAACTCTTGATACCGTGCATAATCCAAAACGTTCGATTCCGCATCAGACTCCGGTGCTAACATGATATCGGCTTGCTCGATGAGTCCTCGATCGAGCGCATCCTCGATGAGCGGTGCGAGCTCCACCGCGAAGCGCCACAGGTGAATTAGATACTGGGTATGTTCGGTATGATTACGGGTTGCGTGCTCACCCATCAGCCAATTCGCCTCTTGCACCTTGCGGTGAATCCGCTCGATGTGTTGCAATTTGTACCTCTTCGCGAGTTCGTCAGTATCAACAAACTCCAAATGTGGGTTCGCAGCGGGGTTGATCGAGCCGGTGGTGGATTCCCCGCTCATGATTCCGCCTCCTCCTGTGCCTTCAACTCATCAATGAAGAGCTCGCCTTCATGATCCTCGTGAAGATCGATGCCTAATCCGCTCGCATCGAGCACATCATCGATCAGCTCCTTTACGTCGATCATGGGTGCGATGGGAAGCGCGAAGTACTCCTTGATCGTGTCGGGCACAGACATGTGCACCCTCGATCCGATATTGTAGTGCACCTCGATCGCATCCGGCAAACGCAAGAATTGCGCGATCCCCGACACGGTGATTTTGACCGGGCATGTTACTTTCCAAGTGTGCCTGTAGAGTTCGCTCGAAGGGATCTCGGGATCCTCCCCAGCTTGCTCCCGTTCGAGCATCAAGAGATCCCGATACGAGATTAATTGGGATTTTGGAATATACGGGAGCTCCCAGTCGATGATCTTGTGATGATTTGAGTTATATTCGCTTTGAGGCGATCGAGGTACATCGATCGCAGTCGTGAATTGCTCGGTCCAATACGACTCATACCCGGAGTTTAGGATGATTCCCTTCGCCTCCCGAGCGTACGCATCGATGTACGCTTTCAACGTGCTCGTGATCTCGCGGGAGCTGATCCGCGAATCGTATTGGTACGATTGCACAGCTTGGATCGCCTCGCGTGCTTGATCGCGTGCATCGAGCAAGCTGCGCACCCGCCGGAGTTGGATATACTCCTCCGCATTTTGTACGATCACCTCCGGGGCATCGCTTCGATCGATCTGTTCGGAGATATCCATTAGATCCACCCCATGTGCCGCACAAAGTCCGTGATCAACCACAGGAGCAAGAACGTCGCAATCATCAGGTACGCAAATCCGGCAAATGTTGGGGACACAGCGACGCTCATCGCTTGAATAAACGAGTTCGATGCAAGCAAGAACACGAGCGCAGCGATCACAGATCGATTGCGATCAAGAAGCTCCGCGATGTTATCGGGTGAATCATCCGCAGCCCATTCGCGCAGGATGTTCCGCATCGCCGTCGATTTATTGACCTTGCGCTCCTCCACATATGCCTCGAACGCTTGATATGTGGGGTTTTCCGGATCGAGGTGTGTCGTGATCGCTTGCCGTGAAGCTCCCATGCATAACCACACGCATCGCCCGCTCATAAAAGCGCCGCAGGGGGTTCTTCAAATGTTTCAGACTGATATTGCGTCAGTACGTTTATGTCAGAGGGCACCCATGCTCCGTATGAGGTGATTCACAAAATCATCGAGGATTGAGACGGGAGGCGGATTGCAATATCCCCTGATGCCCCCGTGCTCATGGAACCCTTCGGTACGAGCTCCACCCGGAGGTACGTTGTGCTGATTATAAACGCACACGGTCCCTCCTGGGGAGCTCGTTCGCCTCGATGCACCTCATCGATCAATGAACGAGACTCAATACACACATCTCCCGCCGCAGCATTCGCTTGCGAGGTTGCTGTGGGAGATTAACGAATCCGAGTGGGATAGCATTAGAGACGGATCGCTACGCATCGCAGCGGTGCGATGCCCGACATGCACCGGGTACATGCTCGAAGATCGATCGAGATCGCGCAGGTGCCCGACATGTGCACAGGTTTGCGGTGATATGCGCGGAGCTATGCAAAGCGATGCGGAGGAGGTGGAGATCCGTGCTGCGTGATAATCGGATATTGTTCGCGCAACACAGGGAGGTGTGTAGCGAAGTGCAAAGAACCGTGCAACGCATGGAGGGGGGTTTGGATATCCCAAAATCTGCGCTCACACAATCACTCTATTTGGAGGATGAATACACATGCGAGCTTTGCTCGCGGATGTATAATCATGAGCTCGAACTAATTGGAAGTGGTAGGGTGTGCATGTGCGACGAACACGCGGCTCAATACGATTTTGAGACGGATGTGAGGCAATGGGATCCTTTTCATGATGAGTTGGTAGCAATTCGCTATACTTGGGAGCGTGATCATGAGCGCAACTAATCCCTCGATGAGCTGGGGAATCCCTCGGATCAATCCCGAAGCAAGGGTGCACATTCACGAGCACCCCAGATTAGAACGCACAGGAGCACGCTCACGCAGCATTGAGCACGTAACCGTGCATGATGATGCACCGGGTGCTACGAGCGTGTCAGGAGCCGCACAGGAGCGCTGTGGCGATACATGATCACCTGCGTTATCATCTCGTGCACCCGAGCCGCTGTGTGGATCGTTGAGCACACCTCGCGAGGCGAGATCACGGTGTGCAATCCGCATGCGCAGCTCATGCGCGAGGCGGGTGTGGTGCACAGCGGCTCGTTGAGCGAGGAGGTGTGCGTGCATGCGTGATCGAGCGCACGAGCAAAGGTTGATAACACATCCGCGAGACTCCCAGCTAAAGAACACAAAAAATCCGGTGGAGATCGTGCGCCGCAGCACGTCTCGAAGAGCCTTGAACATCTCTTCCGAGACATGCTCGCGACATAACGTTAGCGGTCAGCCCATCTCCCCGGTGTGAATCCCGACACATGATACCACACCACACTCTGACCGTTTTGAGGTATGTATGTAGTGATGAGGTTTGTACAATTGTACGAGACTTTGTACGCTTGTACAAAGTTCCAACCGGTAGATACGCTCCACGATCAAGCCCGTATTTAAAAGGAGCCCCTCATCGAGCAAATCTGTGCTTTGTATGTAGTGATGAGGTTTGTACAATTGTACGAGACCTTGTACGCTTGTACAAGGTTCCAACCGGTAGATACGCTCAACGATCGAGTTCATACTTAAACGAATCCAATAAAAGAGGGCTTCGAGCACGATCGAGGAGCTGGGAGCTTGTGCAAAAGGCGACATGCTTGCACAAACTTTGTACAAGGTTTGGTGGGTTTGTACAAACCTTGTACAAGGTACGCGCACCTTGTACAAAGCGGGGGTACGTATGAAGGATCGTTCTGGGAGGAGGGGACTTCACGTTGAGCTCCCCGAGTATGCACACGAGGAGCTCGATCGCCGCGTGCGATCTGACGGCTCCGCTAAATGGGAGGTGGTTTTGGATACCCTTCGCCGTGCATGGGGACTCGATCCGGGAGATGATCTCGCCTCCCTGCGCCGCTTGCGTGATGATCTCGATGCGGAGCTCGAGGATATCGATGCGAAGATCCAGGAGCTGCGGGAACAGCGGGAGGAGGCACAGGAGCAACACGAACGTGTCTCCGGTCGCATCGACGCGATCCTCGAAGAGCAACGGGAGCTCCGCGAGGTGATCGATGATATCCGCACCCGGCTCGAAACGGATGAGGCTCCTACGATCTTCGCGCTTGAATCCACGCTCATCTCGGAGGCATCGATGATTGAGTACGGGAGCAAATCCCCGCGTGATCGCGAGGCGATGATTGAGCACATCGAGGAGCTCGCTCGCGAGGAGGACTGGGAGGTTCCGAAGGACAAATTTGAGGTGGGGATATGAGCCTCGATTACCCGGAGCGACCGGATCCGGATGCGAACCCCACGGAGTTTTGGCGAGCGTTCATCCGGGATTACTACACGGATGCGGTGAGCTCGATGCAAGTCGCTCCGGGGGAGTACCCACTCATCGAGATCTCCTGGGATCATCTCGCGACGTACTACCCAGCGATCGAGCTCGATGATGTGGATATCGATGAGGTGCTCAAGCACCTGCGCCGTGCTGTGCTCGATCTCGATACTCCGGTAGCTACGTACGCACCGGAGGAGGTGAGCATCTCCCTCGTGGATCTCCCGGAGGAGCGGGTGTTCGATATCGGTCGCTACCCTCGCGATGCTGCGGGATCGTACCTCGCGATCAACGGGCAAGTGTCACACATCGATCGCATCAAGGACAAAATCACGCTCGCGGTGTACAATTGCCTCCGCTGCGGTACGACACAGGAGATCCCCCAGGGTGGAGATGATGAGATCGATGAGCCGCATGAGTGCCCTGGGTGCGAGCGGCAAGGTCCGTTCATGCTCGATAAGGAGGCGTGCGAGGTCACACAGCGCCGTCTCGTGCGATTGAGTCCTCCCCCGGAGATATCAACGAGCGGAGCCGGGCACATCGATATCGAGCTCGAGGATGCATTGACGCACCTCGTGCACCCAGGGGAGCGCGTGCGTGTGTTCGGTCGCCTCGAAGCAAATCCCGAAAGCGAGGGATCGCGCATCCTCGAATACTCCCAACAGGCAAACTCGGTCGCGCATCTCAATGCACAAATCGATGCACTCGATATCGAGGAGCATCGCGAGGCGATCGAGGCGATCGCGGAGCTCGATGATCCCATCGAGGCGATCAAGGGCTCCTTCGCACCGCACCTCCACCGCGATGAGACGCTCGATGCTGCGATCGAGGGGATTGTGCTCCAACTCTTCGGAGCGACACGAGCCCCACGGTGGAGGTCCGATATCCATGTGCTCCTCCTGGGGGATCCCTCCACCGCGAAGAGCGAGCTGTTGGAGTTCGCGGAGTCGGTG
>Ga0209937_1000658_pt1 | contig 10675 bp, 9 predicted proteins | sample SalPon1_B_H2O_MG_FD_185699 | JGI IMG/M metagenome (GOLD analysis project Ga0209937, IMG submission 185699) | Salt pond water microbial communities from South San Francisco under conditions of wetland restoration - Salt Pond MetaG R1_B_H2O_MG... | ecosystem: Environmental > Aquatic > Non-marine... | reverse complement strand
CGCGTCTGGGTAATTCCCAGAGCCATCGACTAGATCAGGTGGATTGCCGTCACGAGCAGGGTTGACGCCATGACGATGTGGAGGCCCAACAAGATGGTCGCCTGCTAGATGGTAAATCCCACACCAAAAAGCCCCGTCGCCTACCAAAGTCAGACCGCGAGGATCAGCAACAGAAGGCCGCCATTTTAAATCGTAAAAACTAAACTCATTGATTTGAGGCGTTGTGCCTCCATCGCCAGCGTTAAGGCTAAACGAAGCATTTCCACCCGGCGCATAATGGAATCCACCGATACGACGACCACCAGCAGTAGGCGCTACGCTAAAAGAAGAGTCTGCCTCTATCGTCCCATTGGGAGCAACCCAGATCGCGTAGTCCGTGCCAGCGTTAAGGGTTGGCATAGTAATGGTTGTGTTTATATCAAAACGCACTTGACTACCGTCTTCAAACGCAATAATCGTACCACCTTTTATTGCCGCTGAGTCGTTGCCCGTTTTAACAAAAACGACAGAATCAGGGTCTGCTTTTATAAAGCCCAATGCTGAAATCAACCCATCACCAGCTTGGCTTTGGATTTTGTCTACGTTAAGAACGCTCATTGCTTATCCTCTTTGTTTTAAATAATTGACCAACGTGACCCGGAAGGTACTGTAACAGTTACGCCAGTTTGAATAGTAAGTGGCCCAGTGCTGCTCGCGTTATTGTTTGCGGTAATTGTGTAATCAGCCGTAACCGTTTGCTGATTCTCGTAAAAAACTTTGTCAGCACCGCCACCTGTGGCTCCTCCACCGCCACCACCGATCTCACCCCACTCAACACCATCGTACCCCTCAAAGCTATCTAGGTCAGTGTTGAACCGTAGCATTCCTGTCAGTGGTGTGCCGGGTCTTTGTGCTTGTGTACCATCAGGCAGAGCTACAGCACCTGTGCCAGTAAACTCGGCATCTAAGAAAGTTACTGATGCGCTAGTCCCTACATCCTGACCAATAGCAATAGTTCCTGTGGTGTAGGTAACACCTGTACCGCCTGTCAGGTGTGCATCTACATCCGAGTCTGTGTAGTTAGGTGTCTCAGTAAAAAAGAATGTACCTGTAGCAGAGTCGTAAGACAGATCACCACTAGCAGAAAAAAGGTTTCTTACTTCAGAATCAGTGCGTTCTGTAAAACTAAACTCACCCGTAGTGCTGTTGTAAGTCAGGTCTCCACCAGCAGAGAATAGATTGCGGATGTTAGAATCTGACCTAACATCAACTACAATCCAGCTTGATAAAGAGTCACTGTAGACTTTTAAGCTGTTATCCGAAGTGTTAAAGTACAGAGCACCGTCTTGCAGAGGGTCTCCGTCATTGTCCGCAGTAGGATCAGAAGCCTTAGCCCCTAAGTACTGGTCAGTAAAGGTGTCAAGTGCTGTCTCAGCGTCTGTAGCAGCCTGCTGTGCGTTCTGTTCTGAGGTAAGAGCATTAGACTCAGAGGTAGAGGCAGCAGAAGCTGAGCCAGAGGCTTTGTTAGCGTGGTGCAGGGCAGAAAAGTCATCTACCCCATCACCACCAGCATCAGTAGATACTAAGCTGTCTTCAGGCTTGTTAGCCCACTCCTCGGCATAGCTCTGTGCGTCAACAGCACCAGACTCAGCATTCTCCGCGTTGGTCTCTGCTGTTTCAGCGTTAGTCTCAGCAGTCTCTGCGTTAGTTTCTGCTGTCTGTGCTCCAGCCTCCGCTGCCTCTGCTGCGTTCTTAGCTGCAACAGCGTCATTCACTGCATCAGCAATGTCTTGAGCAGTGGCTACTATCTCACCGTTGACGATGGTAGCGTTCTTAGAACCTCTAAATAGTGACATTTAGTCTTCCTCGTTGCGTTCGTTGTACGCTTCTGCCCCACCAAGGAACCAGTTGTAAACTAGTTTACCTACAACAGGCACATCATTAATTGCCCTAACTGCCTCTTCGTCTAAGTCTTCTGGTTCTGTAAGAGCAGTTTTCCCGATACTAAATGCTGAATCAATAAGAGGTGTAGCTGGCTCCAAAGTTTCAGTCACTGCGCCTTTAATATCTCCTCTTTGAAGATACCTACTAGAAATGTACTCGTTAAGTCCGTAAGGAGATAATAATGCCCACAATGCTCTTCCGGGAAGTTGTTCTGGGCTTACTTCTCTGCCAAGCATTAAATCTCTTGTGACATCAAGGGCCGTACCAGAAGCTGTCATGTACGCCATAATAGTTGCAGCTTTTTTAACAGCTTGAGCTTTATTGCCCTGCTTAAATTCTTGAACTACCTCTCTTCTCATTAAATCGTATTGTTTTAAAGTAAACGATTTAAGCATAAAAAGAATTCTAAAGTTAGGGTTGTTAAGATAAAACTCTGACATCTCAGACAATGCAATAGGCTGCATGTCTGCAAGATCAGAAAAAGCTAACATCTTAACATTTTCAGTAACTTGACCATCTTGTAGATTTTGAATCAATGCTTCTGTTTCGTTGCCAAACTGACTACCATATTTTTTGCGAAGTTCTTGCCTTCCTTTTGCCGTTTTTGCTTTATTTATATTTTTTCTAATAGCCGCATTAATTTGTACATTTTTCCCTAACTGGTCTAATAACTGAAATCCAGATGCTTTAAAAGTTTTTCTAAGCCATCTAGTCGATTTGCTAACATCAGTCAATTCAGCAGTTGCATCCCTTAGCCCAAGTTCTATTGTATCTTCAAACTTTTTGCCAAAAAGACTTTTTAGTGTATCTTTAAATCCAAAAATAGCACCGGAACGTGCAAGTTCGTCAAGGTTAATAAGAGCAGTATATGGGTTTGCAATGGTTCCAGCGTATCCAAGGTTTCTTACAAATTGAACAATTTTAGCAGGCGGGGTTTCACCTTTACCAAATCGCGCTTTCAACATGCTTGCAAGCTCTTGCTCGCCCTCTGGCGTAATTGTTCCTTTAGCTCGCTCTTCTTCTACTAAACGCCCAACAGAAGAATCTGTATCAATAGTACCGTCTTCAGCATTTTGAGTTGCACGGCCAAAAAATTTTCTTTTTTCAATGTCGTTTACAGTTCTTCTCATGTATTTAGACAAAGCTGCGTCTGACGATTCATAATATTTTAGTTGTTCAGGGCTAATTGTTTCTAGTTTTCTAGGTTTAGTAAAAGACAAACGACCATCAACAGTGTTAGGTGTATATCCTCGAAGAACTTTGTTAATTATTTCAGTTTTTTCATCAAGCGTAAGGTCAGGAACTTGTTTTTTTCTTGACTTAGCAGCTTGACGCAATGCATCGTCTATTTGTCCACGCTTTTCTCTACCAAGACTAGAACGCAAACCATCAAGGTCTTTAACTAAACGAGGAAAATAATTACCTACTCTTCCTAAATCGTAGCCCGCTTCTTCTAACTCGTCGCCTACTTTTTTAATAGACTCGATAGTGTCATCAAGAACTTTTACGTTATTAGGAGCAAATGTTTTCCAAAGTCCTCTAGCAGCATTAAAATTGCCGTTCATAAGTTGAAGGTCAATTTGTTCTTTTGTTTTCTTTGGCGCTCTTTTTAAAGTTTCAACAAATGGCCTAACTTCATTTAATTTTTCTGCTGTTCTGTAATGAGTTTTGGCTTCAAAGTTTCTTAGCCTGCCAGCAACAGCCGGACTAATGTTTTTAATTCTTGTGCTTATTGCACCAAGCACTCTGTCTACTGCACCACTTCTTTGCCTTGCAGCAGTAGAATCATTTGCAAGGTCGTCTTGGACAGCATCTTTAGCCTTTTTCTGAGTGCTAGGTATTTTTGTTTTTCTTTCTGTAAGTTGAACAATAGATTTAAGTCGCTCGTCTGTTAAGCCTAACTCTTCTTGCGCTTCTTTTGCGGCTTTTGAAGGCGACTCTCCTACAGCAACTTTGTTTGCTACAACCTGCTCAAAATCTTTTTGCTCGTCTTTGGCCTTGTTAACTAGCCTACCTTTTTTTACTCTGTCTGCTACAATTTTTCCGCTTTTAGTAACAGCACTACCAGCAGCACCACCAAAACCGCCTAAAGCGGTAATTCCTGCTGCTTCATTAAGACTAGGCAATTCCCCTTCTTCAGCAGCTCTCTCAATAACAAGATCTCCAAGGCCAAACAAAGCACCTTCTGCTGTCATTAAACCTACTCTTGTGCCTGCTGTAAAAGGAACAAAGCCAAGAGGACCTACTTCGCCTGCAAAGGTACCTGCTTTACCAGACAACGTATCTGTTCTTATATCAAGATTTTGCTCTATCTCAGCTATCTCTGCTTCTTTATATTCTTGAAAAAGTTGTCTGCGCTCTTCTGGTGTAGCGCCTTGAAACTCTTCGTCAAAATACTGAAGCTCAATACTTGGACGAAGTGGAGTAACACCTTCGCTTAATTGAAATCTTGGCAATGGTGCTACATTGGTATCCATAAAATCAGCAAAAGATTCTAATGCGTCTTTACCTATTTTAAAAGTAGCATACGCATTTCTTAGCGGAGCGTTAGCACCAGATTTAACAATTTTTCCGTCTCTAAGAATATCACCCGGTTCTGCATCAGTACTCTGCAAAGTCGGAGAATTTTGAATATCATACGCAGTTAAGACTTCTCCTTCGGGATCATCAGATACATTTCTTTTTAGCTCCCCGTCAACCAATTGGTCTCCCGGCAAAACACCTTTTTTTTGCAAAGTGTAAGACTGAACAATATCTTCTTCAGAAATGTACCCTTCGGGTTTTGGTTTTTCAAAACCTTTGTCTAATTGCTCTTGCGCTTCTTGCTGTGCTTGTTGTCTTGACGCAGGAGTATCTCTTTCCCTTTCAACAGGATTTTGTTGAACAAGTTTTTGTTCCCTTGTTTCTTCTGGGGTTGTGTTATTATTTTCTTGCGTTTGCTCGTCTCTTGAATTAAAATTATCAGGCACTTCCCTAAGACTAGGGTCGCTGCGACTAGCACGAAAATTTCTAGGAGCTATTGCCATTTAAAATACCTTAAGGGTTTACTTTGCCAGCAAAAGGGTCGTTTTGTGGAGTTGCCGTTCCTGCTTGACCGCCAGACGCATTTTCGTCTGGTGTAGGCTCGCCACGGCCTTGGCTTAACTCATCAATAGCTTGCTCAAGAGCTTGCTCTATTGTCAGCTCTGCATTGTCGCTTCTGATTTCTGCTGCTCTTTGCTGTGTCTGCAAACTAACAGCATCTACAGCATTTTGATCTCTGCCACCAGTAAACGGAATGTTGAAATCACCTAAAGTAGCTGGATCTGCATTTTTTACAAGAGATCTTATTCTTTCGTTAAGATCTTCGTTAGAACTAATTACTGCTGCATAGGGTCTTAACTGTGTTTCTGTTGGGGTGACAGAAGAACGGCCTCCGCCTGCCCTCATTTGATTGTACTCTTCTAAACTCGTATCAGGGTTTATAAGACCTCTTTGAAGAGCAATTTCATATTCTCTAATTCTTGATGGAGGAGTTTCTTCATCAATGGTTTGCATATTTTTTAAACTAGTTCTCTTGCCATCTACATAAGTCCCAATAGCAGATTCACCTTCTGACAATCCAGCAGCATCGCCTTCAGGTGTTCCACCTCTAATAACTCTTTCTGTTTTTACAGGTTCTGTAGCAAATTGTCTAGCCTTAGCAGCAGCACGCAAAGCCGTTTGCAGATCCCCTTGCTTTTGAGACAACTCTGCTACACGGGTGTAGAACCCAGCCGGATCTTGTGCTGGGTCTAGCCCTTCTTGCATAAGTTGTGTTTGCAATCCAGCAAATTTTTGCTGTCTAGCTTCTTCGGGCGTAACTTTACCCATAGCACGGCCAATACCTTCACCTAGCAAACCACCAGCAATAGCAAACCCTGACCGAATAGGATCTTGCTGCTGGGCAATCTGTAGTGCCTGACCTAGCAGTCTTTCACGACCTTGGCGTCTAGCTTGGCTTTCACTTTGAAAAAGCCCACCTAACAAGTTTCCTTGCTGCTGCTGTTGGGCTTGCTGCCCGCTACCTAACATTTGTAGTAAACCTTCTGCCATGTCTTTTACCTATTTTTAACCGTAAGCGGAGGAATGTCTGCTCCGAGCAAAAACTGATCTGTAGTGGGGACACTGCCGGGGGCATTTCCAATAGAGCCACTAAACAACGATGTAGGCATTTGTTGTTGAGGCTGCTCTTGCATGTCAGCCAAGCTAAGTCCGATTGACTGCAAGCCTGCGGCAATGTTGTCAGCCATTTCCTGCTGTCCTTGCGCGCTCAATGCTGCTGCTTGGGCCGCCCCTTGTGGACTTCCGCTTCTTAATGTCAAAGCGCCAGCATCTTGTGCGCCAGATAACAAACCAATGCCGCCAGACAAAGCACCAGACCGCAGATTGCTAAGGAACTGACGTTCTGTTAGGTCTTGCTGTGCTCTGGCTAAGTTAATTTTATCAAAAGATGAGCGATAATTAAGAGCATCGCCTAATAAACCTCGACCAAACCCAGCTTGGAATTGCTGTTGTCCTAAAGCGCCTTGTAAAAGTGCTTGTTGTTGACCGCGACCAAGAGCTTCTGTTTGCAAGCCACCAGCAGTAGCGCCTAAAAGACCTTGGTTAGCTAGACGAGTCTCTTGCTGTAACCTTTGCTGCTCAAGTTGTGGGCCTAGTGCTCTTTGCAAAAAACCGTAAGCAGCTTCTGGTGTAGCACCGCGATCAAGTGCAGTTTGTGCTCTACCATAAATTTCATCAGCACGAGGCAATAACTCCTCAGCAGCACTGCCGTACTCAAAACCGGGCTGTGTTAATTGATTAAAAGGTATAGATTCAAAATCACTTAACAGCCCTTGAGAAATTTGCTGCCCTTGTGGGGTAAGCTGTGAGCTAAGAAATCTATCAGCCCCACTGCCTATAAATCGAGTGTTATAGAGAGGACTGCTAAAAGGGACAGGGGCTGATGCAGCGGCTGCCGTACCTGCCGCACTTTCTGACGCATCAGCGGACATTTTGCCACCAATCAGAGAGCCTCCTGCTATAATTGCTGCTGATATCGGATCCATGCGAAATACCTACCTAGTTAATCCCAAAAAGCGCATCTAATTGAGCATCTGTGTACCCTAACTCATTTGCTAAGCGTAGTAAATCAGGGTGCAGGCGATCAAAGTTAGCACTGTCTTCCCAAAGTATAACGATGCGGTCATCTCCAGTTTGGGCAATAAAATCTTTAATTCGTTGCAACTCACCCATGTCTAGCAAACCTAACTTAAAGTCGGATTTGGAAAGGCTGGCTGCCTCCCGTTTTTCTTGTAGCGTTGGCGGCGGGGGTGGGGCTGTTATTTCATCAACAATCGTTTGTGCCTTAGCAAAAAACTGCTCAACTTTCTGCGCGTCAACCTCATGTCTGCCATCGAACGGGTCTTTTTCTCCCCAAACTTTACCTTTTTCTTCCGCCACTAAAACAAAGCCTTGTGTTGCAAAATAGCTTAGGTCTACGGTTACTGTATGCCCATTTATTGAGACTTGGTTATCCGGCACGGACATTGTTTTATTAAAGTATCCCATTTGAACTCCTAAGTTTTAATACAGGCAAGCAAAGCAATGTTTCTAGGTCGAGATTCAGCGCCACCATCATTGCTAATACTATGTGAGTGGCTTCCTCCTCCGTCAGTTGTGCGGGTTTGCGTTGCCGAAAATGTGAACACAGAGCCAGCTGCTCGGGTGCCCGTACCGGGGCCTACGTAATTATGTGAATGGTTGCCAACTGATCCTACAGAGCCTCCATGGTTGTGCTGCTTGTTCTCATCTTCTTGAAAAGAACCAAACCCACGCCCTGAATCTGCACCACGCCCATCGTCCCAACCTCTTAAAAACTCCCCTCTAAGGTCTGGAAGATTGAAAGTAGAAGATCCGTCGCCATTTCCAAAAGTAGTGCCAATGGCGCTAAAAAGAGATGAATACGTTGATCTTAAAACAGCAGAACCGTCAGCTTTTAACCATCCTGAAGGTTCTGTGTCCATGGCGAAATACTGGACAGCACCTGAAGGTACAAGCTGATTTATAGGAATTCCAGAGTCTTTTAAATTACCCGATGCTGTTAAAGATGCAACATTGTTTTCAGCAGCGCCCCCAACTTTATCTGCTTTGGTAGATGACATAGAAGCTAAGCTATTAAACTCTGTATCAATTTCTGTACCAGAAACAATTTTGTTAGGGTCGCCAGTAGTTAAAGAGTCTTTAACGGCAAAGTTTGTAGATTTGCTGTAGTTTGCCATTACCTTGTTCTCCGATTGATTTTACCTGTCTTAATAAAAAGATCTATTTTTTGTATTTCTATTTCTGAGCCGTTAATAGTTGACCTAAATCCTAACGCAAAGGTTTTTCCAGAACCAGTCATGTTGTATAGCAAGTTAGTAACAAAGTTGCTTGAGGTGTACTCATCTTTTCCGTATTCTGCAATACCATACTCTGATGGAGACGTAGCGGCTTCAATGCTAAGCAAACTAGAATCATATCCTGTGGGTATGTAGTCATAAAACCACTCAAACACTAAATCTGTTGCATACCCTCCTTTTGCAACTACAACCGCTTGCTTAAAAACTTTTTTTGTTGTTCCGCCTTCGCCGCCGCCAGACAACCACCCAGTTTTTACTTCAAAATCGTATGATTGGCCGTTGTCTTGATACCCTTTGTATTCACCAACTACACCGGGCTTGCCAATAAAAACGTTGCCTGTTGAAGAAGAATAAAGAAAAGCTGTAGGCGTAATATCTGTCCAAACAGAAACTCTTGGTTTTGATACTCTAGCTCTAAGCTGTACGTCTTCTGTTTCTAAACCTTCACTTGTTAAATACCTAAAGTTAAAATAAAAAACTCTGTTTGAGGTAGGGAAGGTTAAAACATAGTACCCTTCGTCAGTCTTAAACATTGACTTGATGTTTTCAGACGCTTCTGATTGAGAAAAAACCGAAAGAAAATTTGATACGTTTTCAGAAACATTAGATAACGGCAAAGATCCTGATTGAATGTTTCTTGCTACAGAAATAACGCCTTCGTCTGACAAAAAGAAAATGTCGTCGCCAACTGATTGCACAGAATCTCTAGCAATACAGCCTGTGTTAGTAATGATGTCTGCAAGTTGCAGAGAGTTATTTGGATCTTCTGCGCCTTGATATAAAACTACTTGTCTACGGCCAAAAATAACAAGAAGGTTGTTGAAAGAAGATATTGCAACAATCTCATCTGAGCCTTTTACCCAGACAGTTTCCATGTTAATAATACCAGCGGAACCCGTGTCTAAAATATCTTCTTGCAGCAGATCAGAATACCTAATTGTTTGCCTGTCAGCATCTACATACCAAACACGGCCCCAACCAGAAAGAACCTCAATAGGATCATTAGGAGCAGTGTCAAACGTAATATCTTCAAAATCTCCTGCTGCTGTTTTTACAATAGGCGCATGTCCAGACTGAATTCCAATGCACTTTTTATTGAAGTTAATGAATTTCCAATTATCGTCTGTAGGAGCTGTTATTGTGCCTGTTACATCACTCGGGTTGTTAAAATTTTCGTAAATTTTGTTGCCTGCTGCAAAAATAAATCGACTTACATTGCTATCGTCAATGTATTCAAATAAAGATTTTACATCAGGTTCTCCTGTGAGAGGAGTATCAAAAGTTTTTTGCCAGCCATCTCTTGCAGCAAGAGTGCCGTCTACTGCAATAACAGCATTTTTAACATCAGTTGACCAGCTTGGGCCTAAATCTAAAGCTGCTTGCTTAGTGTTAAGACCAAGGGAACCGGGAGCTACAACCGATAAACTTGTTTGAGTCTTCGACATTATATAACGTACCAGTTAGGTTCGTCAGAAGTATTACTTGCGTCGTGGGAAATAGCGTCAGCGAGTGCTGTCTGATAGTCTCTGTAAGCTAGATCAGACAAATATCCGTTGTCTTCGCCTCGCTCATAAATTGCTCTTGACCAAGAGCCTAATACAATAGGTTGTACTGGGCATTGAATAACTGTGTCATCATCTGTCCCGTTAGTATTAAAATCTTCTTGGGGGACAATAACATCAAAGTTAATTGAATAATTCTTATCTGGAATTGGGTAAAAATCGACAATAACATCTCCGTCATTGTCAAACCCGTTAAACTCAAACCAATCTGGCTGATTTTCTGTTACATCATCGTGGTTGAGTTGTCTTGACATCCAGCGTGTGCTAGGTGATTTTTGTAGGTAGACATCTTCTGTGTCATTAAATACTGACGGCCTGTTAAGGTAATCATTTATGAGTCTAAAACGCCGAGTTGATCCGGTAAGGGAATAACGGAACACACCTTGTTCTGTATCTACTTGAATAGTGTTTTTAAGGTGTGTCCAATTCCAAGCGTCTTCTACCTCTCTTTTTACATCATTTACTAGCTCTCCGACTAATCTTGAGTATGTAGTATTGTTAACACTCGTTACCTCGCGCTCTCTAAGGCGTCTTAGGACTGAGTTTACTGCTGAGAGGTAGGTAGCCATTCTTATTCCTCAGTTTCGTCTGTGTACGTCTTCTTTGGACGTCCTGCGGGTTTCTTTTCTGCCTTTTTGTAGCGTTTTACACGCCAAAGATTTTGTTCCCAATGCTGTTCTTCTACTTCAAACGTCTTTCCGGTCTGGGTATCTTCTACAGTTACCATATAAACCTCTTAGAAAAAGCCGGGGGAGACTTGCTCCCCCAACCTGTATTTACCTTCGATTA